>MDTG01000086.1_pt1 | contig 11630 bp, 4 predicted proteins | sample 811421 | NCBI WGS metagenome assembly MDTG01 (sample SAMN05326645, study PRJNA326480) | marine metagenome | isolation source: seawater | place: Pacific Ocean: South East | collected 2011
CCTTTGCGCTCACCTTTGCGCTCGCCTTTGCGCTCGCCTTTGCGCTCGCCTTTGCGCTCGCAGCCCTGGCGCTCGCGGCCCTGGCGCCGTTTGAAAATCTGCACATGTCCATCGCACTGTCTAGAAATCTACTTAAACCACACTCGTACGCCGCTTCAATCTTTTCCGCGCCGTCGAAGATACCGTCGATGTTTAAGCGTTTCAATTCAGACGATGGGCGATTGGCAAACCACGAAATGACGTCTTGATTTAACGATTTCGCGCCTCGGAACATTTGCTTCATGTTTCTCACGCGAGCGACGTTCCAACCAGAGATGTCCGAGTTGAAACTCTTGGCGTCGTAAAACATAAAGGACATGTCAGTGACGGACCTCGTGTTCCAACGCGATAAATCGGCGTTGAACTCTTCGTAATGCTGAAACGCGTGCGTCATGGTTGAAACTTTTGAAACGTCCCAATCTGGCATCATACCAAATCTCGTAACTGCGCCATACTCGACGCATAAACCAGCGGCAGACTCGATGATGCACTTGGACACGGCTCTATAAAACGAATTGTCATCGAGCTGCTTGTGTCTGTGTGAGTTGTGTTCGGCTCGAATTTCATCTGGGGTTTCCGACTGTAATCTATCCAATTTCCTCTTTAATCTCTCGAGCTCTTCGTCCACATCTTCGTCGTCGATTTGATCCATCACGTTGCGATGACGTCTTTTCGTCGTTGATCTCGGCAACAACCCACTTCGCGTTGACGAATTACCTCTGCTCGATGAGAAGGAGGAGGAGGAAGAAGAAGAAGAAGAACCTTTCGAGATTTTGCTATGTTTTTTCGAGACGGTACCGTCCGCTTTGAGTTTAAGAGGGTTGGTCATGGAGGCGGACACGACTGATTCTGATTCTTCGTTTTCTTCTTTATTCTTACGATGAGACGAGGGTTTTTTCGAGGATGCCGCTTTCGTCGTCGTAGTCGCTGCCGCCGATGCCGCCAATGCCTCTTCCACTTCTTCGTCATCACCCGTCGCGGCAGTCGCTTCCACTACGCTTTCTGCGCTTTCATCGTCCGCTTTCGAAGTGCTCATGAATCTCTCAAACTCTTTATCGAAGGCTTCTTTGTCTTCTACGAGATCTTCGATTTGATCTTTACTTACCTCAACAGTATCTTCGTCGTCGTTGATGGCGCTGCTTTCGTGCTCCTCCGAATCAGAATCTTCATCGTCTTCTTCTTCTTCTTCTTCTTCTTCTTCTTCTATTTCTTTGACCGTTTTACCCGTGAATTCGTCTAAAGTTTTCTCGGAAGTAACAAACGGGGACTCCTTGTTCACAGATTCCGGATCAATCTCGAGCGCGTCCTTGACCGCGTCTTGATCTTCCGGTGACAAATCCGTAATACTATCCGCCGTGCCTTCTGGACAACCGCCATCAGCGCAATTGATGATGTTTGGATCCATGGACGAGGAGGAAACGGACACGGTCGATGTCGTTGTCGTTGTCGTTGTCGAAGAGGAAGGAGTATATTCATCCGCTTTTGTGTGCGGGTAGGAAACGTCTGGAGGCACAGAACTTCCCTCGTCGTTTTCGTCATTGCCATCGACCGCATCCGATATTGCTTCGGTATCAACTTCGTTCTCGTTGAGAACTGAAGACGAAGAAGTGTGAGTCGAATCAGTGGACGCCGCCGTGGTGACTTCTTCTTCTATTTCGCTCTTGTCTTCGTCTTCATCATCTTCTTCGTCTGACCCCATCGCCGCTACGATCTTCAAAGACGTTTTCTTTGATTTTTTACTCCTCTGCTTCTTCGTCGTCTCGCCCAACTCAACCTTTTTCTCGTCTTTGCACGTATTCGGCGGCCCGTTCAACGGATGCGCGCACGTAAACCGTCCTAAGAAGTTCGCCGCGCCTAAAAACATTTCCTTCGTATCCGTGGACTCCGATAATCCCCAATCTTTCACGTCGCTTTCATATTCAACCGCGTTTTGAAACATCCCATACGTCGTCTTACACGTTGAAGGTCTCCATTCACTCAAATCCTCCGCGAACGACACCGCGTCCTTAAACATAAAACTCATATCTTTCACCTTCCCCACGTTCCAACTGCCTACACCTTTCCCGTTGAAGTTCGAGGCTTCGCTAAACATCGATCCCATGTCTTCCACGTTGGACGTGTCCCAACGTCCCAGGCCTTTCTTCGACCCTCCGCTAAAATCACGCGCGCCGCTGAACATCTCTCGCATCGACGTCACCGAACTCGTGTCCCATCTCGACACGTCCCCGTCGAAGGATTCCCGATTGTGGAACGCGTAGTCCATGTCCGTGACGGCCGAGACGTTCCAATCCTTCATCTCCCCGTACTCGCTCTCTCGACCGTACTTTGGACATTTGCCGTGCTCGTCCTCCTCGAGACACTCGGCGATCGCGCCGAGGAAGTTGTCCTGCGTTATCGGAACACCACCAGTATTCGCAACACCTTTACCAAGGCCTTTTTTGTGTTGGCCCTTCAACATCCCCCGTTGCGAGTCCCCGATCGAGGCCGCTGGGTGTTCCCCATCATCGTCCACAAAATGGGACGACAACGACGTAAACGACGACGACGCGCGCGCAGAGCCGCACAACGCGAGAGAAGAAAGAAATGCCAAAGACATCGACATCGACATCGACACAGACGAGGAGGTGTCGCCGCCGCGTGGTCCGCGCGCTTTTACCCTCATTTTGAACGCGCGCGCGAATGAATGACGCACGAGAAAGAAGGGACGCGGGGAAAGATATGAAAATTTAGGGTATCTTTTGTCGTGTGGGTCCAAAACGTGTCCGACCCCACGTTAAACGTCGTCGTCGAGAAGAGAAGACGAGGAAGAGGGGGTCACCGTTTCGAGACGCGTGAAGTGAAACACCTTTGGCTCCTCTCGCCGAACGAGATCGTCGTTCGTGCGGTATTAACGCAACGATACTACTACAACTACTAATAATAACGGGGGAATTCTAGTATTCTATTTGGTCAACTGCGGCCAGGTTTCGTCGTCGTCGACTTTCGCCAGCGAGACGCAGACTTCGTTTTTCTTGCTCCCGCCGGCGATAGTCCACGTGCACTCGTCTGGTCGGACTTTGCCGTATAAGTTATCGATTTGAACAATTATTTTATTACCGTTCATTTTGTCTTTCACGACGCAAGAATCGGCCCGAAACCCGACCGAAACGGTCTTCGCGCTCGTATTTTCTGGAACGTAGACTGAAATTTCAACCTCACCGTCTTCGGTTTGTTCCCATCGATACCCTTCACCATCGCCGGATGGTAATGCATTGCCGTCACCTCCACCGCCGCCCATGTTTATCCTTTGCAAACCAGGTCCACCCCCGGCGCCTTTCTCTGCCATCGCCTTCTCCAACTCTTTCATCGACATGGCGTACTCCGCGTTCTCCATCGGCGCCAACTTTAACCACGTCGCGCTGCTATCCATCTCCTTCACAGTAAAATCTACCGAACGCATAGGTTGCGGTTCCGTTTGCACCGCGCCAACGAATACGTCCCCGTGAAACGTCGTCCCTGGAAATCCGCACGACTCCGCCAGCGACGACGCTCGCGCGTTCTTCGCCTTCCCTTTGAGTAAACCAACTTCGTCCAAATATATGTACACGCCTTTCCTCCCGTTTTTTTCCGACGGTCTCACTAACGCGAACGTCTCCGTGCTTCCCATCGCGGTCTCTTTCGCTAAAGAGGCGCCTAAATTTTGCGATTTGCTCGCGAACTCTTCCCCGAGTTGTTTCGTCGCTGCTCGTTTGGCCAAGTTCACGTCGATGTCGCCCCCGCCGATAAAGTACGATTTCACCGCATCCGGGAGCACGTCTCCCGGTTTCGACAGAGGAACGTCGAGCGTCACCTCCTCGAACGGTAGCGCGTCGTCCGATGGGATTTTCACGCACGTCAGCCTTCTCTTCCCGTCGCCTCCCTTTGCCTCTCTTTCCTCTCTTTCCTCTCGTTCTTTTTCCAATCGCAATCGGTCTTCGCGCGTTTCGATTTCCACGCCGCGCGCGCGCAACCACGCTTCGCGCTCTTCCTTCTCCTCCGCCTCATTTTTGTTCTTCGCGGTGGTGGTGGTCTCGTCGTCAAAGTCGTCGTTTACGTCGTCCTTCGTTTTGGTGGCCGCCCCCTGGAGTCCCATATTTCAGACGATGATGATGATGATGATGATGATAAAAATGATAAAAATGAAATTAAAAAACAAGTGATTTGATGATAAAAATGATGGTCCATTTGGGAAAACCCTAAACACTTTCTTCGGAAGAAAGAAAAAAGAAAAGACACACCCCGCACTTTCCAAAAGCTCTGTGTGTTGTGGAAATCGATGTCTTCTCTTTCCTTCTCCATCGCGTTTAATACTAAGCCTCCAAAAACGACGACGACGACGAGACGACGACGACGACGACGCGCTTCGTGTCCTCGCGCTCTCGGCTTTTGCGCTTCTCGACGGTCGTCGAAGTTCTTTTCTTCTTTGAAGCAAAGTTCTTCCTCCTCCACTTTGGGACGACGACGACGACGTCAACGACGTTGCGATTTTTTTGTCTTTGATGGAACGAATGGATCTCGAAATCGACATCTCTGCGTCGTCGAAGCAACGACGCCTTCGAACGAAGAAGAAAACGGCGGGAGCGCGAACATGTCCGCTCGCGAACTCAAACGGGCGTTAGAAGAAATGGTGCGTCGTTGTTTGGTCTCGAATCTTTCTGTGTGTGTGTGTGTGTGTGTGTGTGTGCGTTTCGTTCGAATCGAATCTTGGAGAACACGGCAACGAGGACGACGACGCCGGCTGCTCGGTGCAGGAAAACGCAATGTCGATGATTAAATATGCATTCAAAAACACCATCTTTCGGATCTGAAATATCTTGATGCGAAACGAACACCAACGAATGAGATATTTCCTGTGTTGTGCGGTACAGTGTTGTTGTTGTTGTCGTTGTTGTTGTTGTTGTTGTTGTTGTTGTTGTTGTTGTTGTTGTTGTTGCTACCCGTGTTATCTGTGTTCCTCGTTCTCGTCCGTCCTTTGTGTTTGCGTACTGACCTAAAGTTGACCTTTCGTTATACGCGACAGGGCGTCGATACGAGCGACTGCTTCGAGAAGGGTGACTTGTTGAGGAAGTATAAAGACGCGAAAGCGAGCGGAGGTGGTGCGCAGAAGAAGAAAGCGGCGTCTTCGGGAGCGTCGAATAATTCGGCGCGAGCAGAGTCGAGCTCGAGTTCGAGTTCGTCTTCGTCGTCTTCTTCGACAGAACAACAACCGTTCTTTAAAAATTTCATGAAGGGAGTAAAAGAAAAAGTATCCGTGAACGCTCTCGTGTCGTCGTTTCGAGAAACCGCGAATCGATTGGATGTTCGGTACGGCGTCGGAGCGAAAACGAATGAAGTCGTCGCTGGCATGCGAAAATCCATCGTCGATTTCGATAAAAAAATAGGCGTGACCAAGTTTGCGAAGAATTCCTGGCCGCCAATACGAGACGCGTATCAGAAAGGAAGAAATACGCCGGCTGGGAGATTAGCGAACTTTGTGTTTTGGATTTGGTTGTTCTCGAGTGGGATATTTTGGACGCTGCTCTATTCTGTCGCTTTGTTAGCGTTCATAACGAATTTATTGTTTCCGCAGTTTATTTCGGAACGAGTGGAGAAGATGCAAGCGCAGGCGAGACAGAGGATGGAAGAGATGCAACGAAACCAGTACGGAGGTATGGGTGGCATGGGTGGTCCAGGCGGTATGGGAGGTATGGGCGGACAGCAGCCACCGAGTGGAAGAAAAACGTACAGCGACAGCGCAAATCAAACCATAGACGTAGACATCGATTAAAATTATGCGCGGCGCTCCTTCGCACCTCGCGGCGCTACTACACGAAAAAGCCTACTTTCTGCGCTATTCTATCTTCTTCGATTCTTTGTTCTCTATCTAAATACGTCGTATCCTTCGCGCGACGAAAAGAGGCTGTGTTTGTTGTTGACGTCCAACCATTAATTCCTTTTTAGCACCCTTTCTGTCTGTCTGTTCTGTCACAAAAAACACACACGTTTCAAACTCAAGAAAAAAAACTCGAAAAAAAGAGACACCGGCGGCTTTGAAGCGATCGTTTGAATTTACATCACAAAAAATCATCGCGTCAAACAAAAGCGCCACCACTTCACAGGCGCCGGACGCGTGTTTTCCACGACCACCACCGCGATGGACCCGGGGGCGACTCCGAGGACGTCGACGGAACGGAACGACGACCACCCCGACGGCGGCGGAAAGACTATGGCGAACGACACGCCACCTTTAGCGCCGTCCGCACAAGGCGATGGTGGTGCGGATGGTGAGAAGCAGAAGACCGTCAAAGTCGTCTCTCCGGACGGCGCGGTCGCGGGAACGACGGCAGGGGCGATGGCACCGGCGGTGGCGACGACGACGACGACGCGAGGACATCACGCGTGCTTGCCAATCAGGATTCTCGAAGACTTCGATGTGCGAGAAAAAGCGGACGAGAAGAATCTCGTCGCCTTGACGTCGGCGATGAAACCGTCAGATTTGGTGGTGTTCGGGAAAGCGCGGAAGTTGGAAGGCGGCGAGAACGAAGCGCCGTCGACGCTGTTGATGAAAAAGTTACAACCTCAAATGAGACCACCTCATCCGCTGAAACTGGTGGACGTTCTCGATTGGTGCGTATCGTACGATGAAGTCGAAGGTGGGACGTATTCTATTTGGTTGGTGACGCCGAGAGCGTGGTATAAACTTGGCCAGCCAGGCGTGAAGTACGCGGCGACGTACGCGCAGACGAGACGAAGGGCAATGTTTGCAAGCTTGTTTAAGAAATGCATCGAAGAGGATTGGGAGTGTTCGTTTACAAAGGTGTTGGAGGCAATGAAGAACGCGCCGAGGGTAGAATATGACGTGAAAGAAAAGAAGGAGAGTATGAAGAAGGAGAAGGAAGACGCGGAGGGCACGGATGGAGAGCTGGAAGAAGAAGAAGAAGATAAAGACGACGATGAAGATAACGATGGCAACGACGAAGACGATGAAGACGATGACTTTTCGTATTCCGAGAAGGAAATCAAGAAGGATGGTTTCTTCGTGTGCGCGCAAGTCGAGCATCTCGTCAAGTCAGGCGTTTTGCTTCCTCCCGGAACTGAGGCGTCAAAGTACGGCAAGCCTTATACGGGGAAACTTCCATGGTGTTTAATTTCTTTCAGTCGATGGACAATGATTGCAAATAGGTTAGCGAGACAGAAGAAAGATCGAGTGGAGATGGAAATAGAACGAAAAGAGCGAGCTATTCAACGCGCGAAGGAACGCGCGGAGAGAAAAGAGTTGAAACTGGCGCAGAAAGAAGCGGAGAAGCAAGCGAGAGCGGAAGCGAGAGCACTTGCTTTGAAAAAAAGTAAAGAACCAATCGTTATTCCGCCTCGCATAGCTGATCCAACCAAGTGTTCGAGAGCAATCGACGAATTTCCATGGGCGTCCCCAGCGATTGTCGGTGAAGTTTTGAGTATGTGGGACGTTGTGAGCGTGTACGAAACGATTTTCTATGTCCCGACGACGACACTTCGGAAATTTGCGCATGCTTTCTTATCGAAACCTGAAGATTGCACGCCGAGCGATGCTTTGCTCGTCCAAGATGTTATCATCGGTGCCATTCGAGCCATCGAGGCACGCGACGATGCGGTAGATTCTTCGGAGACGACAAGAAGAAACTCAAAGTTGGGTTTCACAGAAGCGCGATCAATTCAAGACCCGACGATTGGTCTTCAAGACCTCGCGGCTTTGAACTGGCGACAGTTGGCCATCGATATGATCACCGAGTTTCTCCCAGCGACATCGTGTAACCCTAGAGTTCTAACTGGTGCAAAATTAGCGGTTCAAAAACTACAAGAGCTGATGATGTACGATGCAGACAATGTCTACGCGTCCGATTTAGATGCTGGTTTACGCGTTTCTTTAGCCTCAGCTTTAGTCATCATCGCCGCAGATTCCGAAGGCTTCCACGACTACGAAATGCAGAAAATTGAAGAAGTGCGCGATAAGAAGCGACAGGCGCTCGGTTCCAAAGCCTTCGACGTCGGGATTCCAATCGTCATTCCAGAGGAGTCCTTGAGAATCCCCATCGTCGGTGGTGCGAAACAAGAAGACATAAAAGAAGGTAAAGAAGAAAAGAATGAAGAAACAAAACCTGTATCCGTCACGCAATCGCTCGAGCCGCCCAATTCGACCGGGAGAGTCGATAAGCGACGTGCCACAAGATGTGGATACTGTCACACATGCTTGAACCGCCAATTACGACAAGCTTGTATCACGCGTCGAAAAGAGGACGAAGCCATGGGCATTTTTCCCGGCGATCAATCAACGAAAAAGAACACCGCGGCAGAAATGAAGACCCCGATTATCGAGGATCCAAACATGCGAAGACCAAAGGATGACAACGAGAAGTGCATGCTCTGGATGCGACAAGCGCAGCGATGGTATCGCGATAACGACGATCGACAAATTTGGCGGCACGGAAGACCCGTTGCGGTTGACGCGCGCGGACGCCGTTACTTCCAATTAGGCGGTAGAAACGGTAGTGGTATGCTCTTTGTTGAGTCGCCGTTACCTTCGTGGCATGTGAAGACGCCAAAACCAAAGGAGGAGAAAAAAGCTACGCCAGATAAAGTAAAAAAGGAAGAAGTTGACCAAGAGGATGGCGAAGAAAACGATGATGAGGATAACGAAGACAATGATTCAGAAGGCGAAGAAGAGAAAGAAGTTGAGCCTGCTGGTCCACCAGTGGACGATGGTGAATATACGGATAACTATCTCACCGACTTACCTGTCGCGAATATCGGTCATGTCACCATGAACATACCGGGTGTTTACGAATCGGCTTCGAATTGGGGCGTCGTTTACCCGAACGAGGAGCTCATACAGCTCGCGAAATGGTGCGATCCAAACTATCCGCACGAGAAATACATCTGTCGATGGGCGAATTTGGTTTCTAGATCTGCCCTCGGGGAGACGTATGACAACGTGACGAGCGAAATACTCGATAAAGAGGAGACACGAGTCAAGTTCAAAGAATTTATAAAGTCCATCGATGGAGAATACAATGGGTATGCGAAGATTGACGAAAAGTATGGCAATTCTAAAGAAGCCGTCTTTGGAGATGCGCATGCCAAGGCTTTGAAACTCGTTTCTGTTGCGCAATATTTATTACACTCAACGCCGTTTTGGGTTCAAGATTATCGCTGGACGGAGAAGTTTCTCGAGTGCGACCAGGAACTGACAAATATCATAGAACACGCACCAGAAGCTGTCGTTTTGCAACGATTGATGAAGGCTTTCTTACTTTTAGAAGTAGTTTGCCGCACGTCCCAAGTTATGGATCCACAGTGGCAGAACTCTCGCCAATCTTGGATTGCAAAGGTGAAAAAATTCATCAAGAAATCGCCAGAAGGCACCGGCGACGGTAGTGCCAAAGACGAAGAATTTGGTGGCGATGACGAAGCGATGATGGACGATAACGTCACAGATATGCCCTTAAATGTCACTTCTGCCGCTGTTTTACTTCATAAACTCGTCGTGTTGCAATTGACCGATCCTGCGAGACTTTCTGCGCACACCTTCGCATTTTCCGATGCAGAAGGTTTGGGCAAACACGCGTCGCAAATCAAAACTGGCGACTTCGTCATGCTTTGTATGAAAGGATATAGAGACACAAAGAAAGCGCATCTTTCAGACGAACTTATCCCTCCTCATTTTGTCGACACGACGTTACTTCACGACTACGAGCGGTGCATCGTCAAAGCTACGGCATTTCGAGGCGCGGAAGAGCACGAAGATGGGCACGTCGATGAACCATGGGCGTGGTTCCTGCTTGAACTGATCGACGAACCAACGAGAGCAGAGGCGAGAAAAGTCGTACAAATGAGAAGTTCGAGGGCATTAAAGAAAAAGAAGAAGAAGTATTTGAGAGAGCCTGCGAACTCGGACGAAGAGTTCGAGAGAGAGTTGCAAGAAACGTCGTCGGACGAGGAAGATGCGGCTGAGGAGAAGAGACGTTTGTTAGCGTGTCCGCTCATACCGAGCGGGCAAGTAGGGGATTACATCATCACTCTCGAGCAATACGAAAAAGGTCAAAGTTTAAATTGGAAAAATGGCGATCGTGTTATGATGCACTTTCCAGACGGCGAAGAATTTGAAGATATCGACCGCGGCATCGTGGAGGACGAGAACGAAACTGATCCTTCGAAGAAAATCAAATACCTAGGCAAAGTCACGAAGGTGAAAAAAGGAGATCCTTTTGATGGGGTAACAGTTGTTTGGGATTCAGAGAAAATCGATGCGGAAAACAGTGGAGATGCCGCTCCGACGACTTCAGTTTCTGCCTGGGAACTAGAGCGCGCGCCGAAAGAGATTCTCAAGAAGACGCCACGAGCTGATCGTGATTTAATGGCACATATGCGTGAACCGATGATGGCGTATAAGCCGTCACAACCAGGCAGCAGAAATTTTGTGCGCCGACAGTCCACGGGTGATAAGCAAGATAAGCAACCGGTGTACATCATACACAGATTTGACATCTCCGAAGGTGTGAGACGAATGAATTGCGACATTTACGGACCGGCGAGTGGGAGAATTGCTAGTCCGTATTTGACGAGAACGGGCAACTTGGCGTCTGACCCGATGCCGTATCACGCGACGAACGAAATCATGGCCCTGAAAAAGCAAGCAACAGATCTTGCCATCGCGCTTGGATGGAACGAGGAAGGTGTTCGAGAACAAAAGTTCATCGATCAGTTCAATGTATTGAAAATGAAAGTGCCTATACAATACGGCACCGGCGTTAATATCACTTTCTGTCGCGAGCCGCTCGATCTGTACGCCTTGTTTGTCGAAGCTTTATACCAAGGCGGGTACAACAGCATCACGAGAGAAAAGCTTTGGAAATCTGTCGCGCGCGGTTTGCGCGTCGATCTCAGTGGACAAACGTCCGCATCTTTTGCTTTGCGCGTGAAATATGAACAATATCTGCGCGATTTGGAATATTTGGTTAGAGAAACGGGCATCCCAGAGCCTCTGGCCGACGGCGTTGAGCCAGTTGCTAAGTTCGAAGAGTACTTGGAAGCTGAAAAACAAAAGCCTGATCCAGAAGTCAAAAGGTACACAACAGCCGCGCGCGATAAAGAAAATCAACAGTGGCGCGAACTGGACATCCATAAGGGCATCATCACGCGTGCGAAAGCGGATAAAGAGACGGCGGCGATTCGTCCGAAATATGCCAAACGGTTTCCGGATCTGTTCAACGAGGAGTTGTTGGCATCAAATCGCGATCATTGCTTGAAGGACGAACCCGCCAATCAAGTGAAAGTGCGAGTGATTCGATTAGAATCCATCTTACATAAAACGTATGAGTTTTTAGATGCGGTGGAAAGCGAAGATCCGGAGGACTTTAAACACCACGAAGCAACGTTAAGATTGACGAAACCGAAGCAAAGCGACGTGAAAATGGAAGAAGCTCCTTCAGTGAAAGCTGCCGCGACATCAAAGAAACGTAAAGCTCCTGAGAAGTACGATGAAGATGAAGAAGAAGAAGAAGAAGACGATGATGATGACGATAGCGATTTTGAGGCGTAGAAAAATAGCAATGAGTTCA
>MDTG01074659.1_pt1 | contig 11630 bp, 12 predicted proteins | sample 811421 | NCBI WGS metagenome assembly MDTG01 (sample SAMN05326645, study PRJNA326480) | marine metagenome | isolation source: seawater | place: Pacific Ocean: South East | collected 2011
CAACTACGCCGACACGGCCCTGGTGGACGACGGTTCTTGCCTCTTCGTGGGCTGCACGGATCCGGATGCTGACAACTACGATGCACAGGCCAACGTGGAAGGGGATTGCGTTTACCCGATGGTGGGTTGTACCGACAGCGGTGCTGTCAACTACGACGACACGGCCCTGGTGGACGACGGTTCTTGCCTCTTCGTGGGCTGCACGGATCCGGATGCTGACAACTACGATGCGGAAGCCAATGTGGAAGGGGAGTGCACCTACCCGTTGGAGGGCTGCACCGACAGCGAGGCCGTCAACTATGATGACACTGCCCTTGTCGACGATGGTTCCTGCCTAATCCTCGGCTGTATGGACGAGACGGCGGACAACTACGACCCGAATGCCAACGTGGCCGGCTTCTGTGCCTACCCGGTGGAGGGCTGTACGGATGCCAGCGCAGCCAACTACAATGCAGAGGCCCTCGAAGACGACGGCTCCTGCCTGTACCCCGGCTGTACGGATGAGACGGCGTTGAACTACGACCCGGCCGCCAACTTCGATTCTGGCTGCATCCTCCCGTTGGAGGGCTGCACCGACCCGATGGCCGAGAACTTCAACCCGCTCGCCAACACCAACGATGGCAGCTGCGAATACACGCCGCCGTGCCCGGGTGACCTCAACGGCGACGGCACGATCAACATCAACGACTTGCTGGACTTCTTCCAGATCTACGGATCGGACTGTGCGGAATGAACGCGCAGGGGGGAGCCACCACATCTTCCTCACTTGAACCAGAAGCAAAAGGGGCGCCCGCAAGGGGGCCCCTTTTCCGTTTTCGGACCGGAACTTGGGTCTACCTTCGCCCCATGGAGGAGGAACGCATGGAAGGGCTCAGGGCCCAATTAGACGCCCACCATACTTGGCCTTCCGAGTACATGTTCAAGTTCATCGCCCTCAACCAGTCCGACCGCATCGAGGCTGTATTGGCTGTCTTTCCCGATGACGTGCAGGTCAAGCGCAAGGCGAGTGGTGGTGGCAAGTATGTAGCGCTGACCATCCATGAAACCGTGGCCTCTGCCGACGTCGTGTTTGACCGTTACCGTGCTGTCGGGGCCATCGGAGACATTTTCTCTCTCTGAACCATGCAAAACACCCTTGATCTCCTGTCACAAGTGTTGTTCGTCGCCTTGATGGCGATGTTACTCTACGTGTTGTACCGCCGGTTTATCGCCATGCTGAGCAAGGGGCGGATCCAGGGAGAATATGCCCGCGTGGTGGACGTGACCAAGAATGAGCAGGGCCAATGGTTGCTGACGGTGGACGCCAAGGTGATCACCCCCTGCACCGTTTCATGGGAGGGGGGACAGGAGGTGCACTTGGAGTGCACTCCTGGTGTCAGCGTCCATGTCATCGAAACCGAGCAGGACGCGCCGGATGAGGTGCGGCTGGATTTCGGCAATCAAGTGGTGCGCCGCCGCGTGGCCAGTTGATTACATCCGTTCTGGAAGGGCGATGCCCAGCAACGACATGCCTAGGTTCAGCGACCGGGTGAAGCGTTCCGTCATCACCATGCGAAGGTTGCGCTCCGATGCATCGTCAGCGCCGAGGATGCTGTGCTCCTGGTAGTAGCTACTGTAGGCTTTTGTCAGGTCATAGCACCAGTTGGCGACGAGGGAAGGGTTGTAGGTCCCGGCTGCTTCGGCCACCACATCCGGCAGGTCGTACAACAGGCCAATGAGTTCCATTTCGTCGGCACCTGGCGTGGCCAGTTCTGATGTAGGAATGGAAATCCCTTCGGACTCGGCCTTGCGCAAAATGCTGCGTCCCCGGACATAGTTGAACAGGATGAAAGGGCCTGTATTGCCATAGAAGTCGATGGACGCCTTGGGGTCGAACATCATGTTCTTTTTGGGGTCCACCTTGAGCAGGAAATACTTCAATGCACTGAGTCCGACCCGTTGAAAGACGTCCTGCTGCTCGACGTCGCTCAAGCCCTCCAGCTTCCCGGCTTCGGCCGCAATGTCACGGGCAATGTTGAACATCTCGTCCATGAGGTCGTCTGCATCCACCACGGTTCCCTCGCGGGATTTCATCTTGCCCTCGGGCAGCTCGACCATGCCATAGCTCAAGTGGTGGCAGCGTTCGGCTTGTTCGAATCCGAGTTTGGCCAAGACGAGGAAGAGCACCTTGAAGTGGTATTCCTGCTCGTTGCCTACGGTGTAGACCTGGCGGTCTAGCCCGGGAAAGTCCTGGAAACGGAGGATTGCGGTGCCGATGTCCTGCGTCATGTACACGGCCGTGCCATCCTTGCGGAGCAGGAGTTTTTCGTCGAGGCCATCTTCGGTGAGGTCGATCCACACCGATCCGTCCTCGCGTTGTTGGAACACACCGCGCTCGACGCCCTCCATAATACGGTCCTTGCCGATGAGGTAGGTGTCGCTTTCGTAGTAGAGCTTGTCGAATTCGACGCCCATGGTGCCGTAAGTGGTTTCAAAGCCGGCATAGACCCAGCCGTTCATTTGCTTCCACAGCGCCACGGTATCGGCATCTCCCTGTTCCCAAAGCCGCAAAGTGTCTTGTGCCTCGAGGAGAATGGGGGCTTGCTTTTCGGCCTCCTCTTTGGCGAGCCCCTGTTCCATGAGTTCCGCGACTTGCGCCTTGTACGCCTGGTCAAAAGCGACGTAGTACTTGCCCACGAGCTTGTCGCCTTTGAGGCCACTGCTGTCCGGCGTCTCGCCTTCTCCGAATTTGCGCCAGGCGACCATGGATTTGGAGATGTGAATCCCGCGGTCATTGATGATTTGCACTTTGGTCACTGTGTGGCCACGGGCCTCGAGGATGCGGCTTACCGCGTGGCCGAGGAAGTTGTTCCTGAGGTGTCCAAGGTGGAGGGGTTTGTTGGTGTTCGGGGAGCTGTATTCCACCATGACGTGCGGCGCACTGGCCTTGGGCTGTCGTCCATAGGTTTCTTCAGCCGCTTCTTCGAGCAGCCAATGGAGCCATAGGGTCGGGTCCAGCTCGAGGTTGAGGAAGCCCTTGACAACATTGAAACCTTGCACCGGCCCTTCGGCCTGCACCAAGGCGTGGCCCAACGATTCTGCCGTGTCGTCCGGCTTCATCCGGCTGTGTCGGGCAAGCGGGAAACAGACAAGGGTGCGGTCGCCGGGGAACTCCTTTCGGGTCTTCTGTATGGAGAAGTCCGAAACTGGCAATTCCGTTCCGAATGTGGTGTGGAATGCCGCGGCCGCAAGGGCTTGCAATTGGGGGTCAAGGCGCATGGTCAGAGGGCGTCGTCTTGGGGGAGGAATACTTCGGCCAGCATACAACGGACAGATCCGCCGCCGAGGCGTTCGATGGTGGGGATGGGAGCGTGGACCAATTTGGCAAAGGAGGACAGGACCTCGCGTTGTTCGGCCGTGAAGGCAGCATGGGCTGCACTCGACATGGCAATGAGCCGATCGCCAGAGCCATTGCGAATTTCCAGTACGTTGCCGGCAAAGCCATTGACCTGGTCCGCAGTAATCCGGACGACCGTGCGGCCAGATGCTTCGAGGGCATCCAGAACCGCAGCACGTTCGGTCACATCGGCAATGATGTCGTCGCAGAGGACGGCCCAGTCCGTGCCTATGGCGAGCATCACGTTGGTGTGGTAGATGGGCGCAGAGGTGTCGCCGGAAGTCTGACAAGCGGTGAAAGGGAGGAGTTGGTAACCAAAGGCTTTGCAGAAGTGGTACGCGGCTTGTTCGTCGGTGCGGGGGCCGAGCGAGGCGTACGCCACGTTGTGGATGCGATCGAGGATGAGGCTGCCCGTGCCTTCTAGGAACACCCCGTGCTCCTCGAATTCCGTAAAGTCCACGATTTCTTCCAAGCGGCGACCATGGTCTGCACTCAGGCGAATCAGGAGGTCTTCCCGGCGCTCCCGACGGCGGTTGACGGCGAACATGGGATACAGTCCCACGCGGCCATCCCGGTGAAAGCTCACCCAGTTGTTGGGGAACAGGGCATCGGGAGTGTCGCCATCCGGGTCGTCTTCTTGGACGCAGACCGCCATACCGGCTTCACGGAGGACATGGACCAGCCCGTCGAATTCCTCTTGTGCAGCCGTGATGGCGTCCAGTTCGGCATCAGCCTGTTGTTGGTACGCATTGTTGACGGCCGTCTGCTCATTCATTCGGAATGAGGCGGGCCGAATCATCAGCAGGAGGTCTGCGCTCTGGCGGTGGAGGGGAGAAGCTTCGCTCATGTTCAGTGGCGGAGGAGGGGAAGGGTGGTGCAACGGAAGAGACCGCCCATTTTTCCGACGTGGTGCATGGGGACCTCAATCAACCGGTATCCGCGGCTTCGAAGCGCATCCGAGATGCGGTTAAACCGCGGGTCGATCAGCAGGGTTTCCGGATCGAGGTGAAGGAGGTTGCTGTGCAGAAGCGCGGCCTCTTGCAGCGAAATGTTCAGGGTGTGGCTGAACCTGGAAAGCAGCCCGTTCAGCTGCTGCGCATCGAGGAAAGCGTCTTGGCAGACAATGGCTTCACCTTGTCCGAGGGGCATGAAGGCGCAGTCCAGGTGAAGGGCGCACCGCAAGGGGTTGCGGTCGTGTTTGTGCAATTCTAGCCCGATGACCTGCTTGTCGGGGAAGGTGTCCGAGAGGAAGTCCAACGCACCTGCATTGGTCCTCGCGGTTTTGAGGGATACGAGTTCGGGTTGTCGTGTTACTCCCACGGCGATGGTGTCTCCAAGGAGTAGCACATCGCCCCCTTCCATGCGGACGTTGGCTGGTAGGTTGTAGACAGGTTGTCCTTCGAGAAGCGGAGAAATGCCTGCCCATTCGTCGGCCCGGTCTTCAATCATGGCGGACCGGAAGAATCGGTCTTCTATGACCATCCCGACATCTCGGGCGAACACCTGCTCGAGTTCAGGCTGGTCGATGGGGCGGACGACTTCCACGCCGTGTTTGGTCAGGACGGACGCCAACCCATCTAGTTGAAGCTCAACTTGAGCATGAGACGGGTAGTTCCCTTGTTTCAAGTGGTAGTAAGAGGTCGGGTCAAAGGCAGTCTTTTCGGATGCAGGTGTGCCCATGTCTCGGCCATGGCCCACCACGACCCTCTTCAATTCACCCCATTCTGTATCGACTTGACAGGCCATGTTGGATCAGTGTGCCGCAGCGCCTGAAATGTCAATGAAAGCGGGGCCCCACCAAAGACGGCTGTCCAGGGAAAAAATGCCGGCTCGCACCGATGGGCCCACCGACATGTGAGCCATGGCCGTGGCGGAGTCTGCCACGTCGAGCAAGGCAAAGCCACGCAGGGCCCGTTCATCTACGAACTGCCCCACGAGGCGCATGATGCCTGCATTGGACTGGAGGTCCAGGTGGGCCAAGTGCCCCGCCATGGTCAAGTCCATTTGCGCGGAATCCATGTCCGGCCGCTGAGGAATGCGGTTCACGGTGACGAATGGGTAGGCTTTCATGTCCCAGCCGTCTGTGAATCGAGAGTCCCCGTCGGAGACTGCGACGCCATCCTTGGCATGGAGCATGGAGCAACCGACAGAAACCATGGCGATCACGAGTGCCGTGTTGAGGAAGCGAAGCGCCATCATCGACCGGAGACGCGGGGACGGGATTCCAGGGTGCCGAACTCGGACTGGTGGGCTTCCACTGCAGCTACGGACGCACTGTCCATCAGGGACACCACTTCGGGCACGATCTGCCATCCGTCGTTCATCCAGCAGATTCGAGAAGACCGGCCATTCTCGTCATGTCCGCGAACGGCGTAGAGGAATCGCGGGGCCTCGGCAGTGATGTGCCGGCGAAGAAGGGTGTCTCCCTTGTCATTCACCCATGTGGTGTCCATGTAGGTCACTTCAGCACCCGGGTAACGCTCGCTGAGGGTACGGCCGAAGTTGCGGTAGTTGCCCGTCCAACGCTTTTCAAAGACCATGTGGTGACGGATGTCGACCTCGGCAAGCGCCACATCGTATACATCTCCTTCTTCGAAAGGCGAGATGTAGCGGACTGCCCAATGGTCGAATCGGTTCCGAACGCCGATGCTGTCCCACTGGCCCCACATGCGGACATAGAGCTCAAAGATGGAGTCCGTGGGAAACGTCTCGGGGATGTAGTGGTTCTGAAAATGCGCCCTGTACCGACCGTCGTTGTTGGTCTCCATAAAGCTTTGCAGTTGCCCTTTGTAGGCGGAAAACTCTTCCGGGGTCAAGTGGACGTGGACTTCTTCAGGAAAGTGCACCACAGTCGGTCCGGCCATGTATTCGGGATGCAAAGGGTCGAGGAACGGATCGTCATCTAGGCTGGGACGGCCCGGCCAGAGCTCTGCGGGGTCTTGATCGCCTTTTTCTGCAACATTGGCCGGCATGGTCTCTCGGGAACCGCCATCCACACACCCAGCGAAAAGCAGGGCCAAACAACCCAGAAACACCCAGCCGTGGCGGAGCGGATTCAGTCTCAATGCGGAGGAAGCAGGCTTCATGGCGGCAAAGATAGCCGGGGGTCTGCGGGCCGTGGCGGCTTCAGTTGGGAAAGAATCCCCTTTCCATCTTGGATTCCTGTTGAAGAATCAGCAGCGTCCACCGCAGCACGCTGTCTAGGAACAAGGCGCGGTCCTGCCCCCGCTTGGCCAGCAGTTTGTGCTTGTGGGCCGGGGGAAGCCCCAACCATGAGGTTAGGTCTTCGATGGTGTCACCGGGCAATTCGGTCACATCGATGTCCCGTTGACTGAGGATCTCTTTGATCTGGAGTACTTGGGCTCGGTGGTGTGGCGCGAGTTCGGAGTCGAGGGCGATGTCCCGGGAAATGACTTCGCCTGCCGGATAAAGCTTGGGGCTGGAGATGGCTTCGAAACTGTGGGTTTCAAAATGGCCTACGCATTCAATCAGGATGTCCTTTCGCCCGCCCGGGTGGACTTTCTTGACCTCAACCAATTTGACCAAGGTCCCCGTGGAGGCGGTGACGTCCTCGAAGTGAAAGGGGATGCCAAACAGGTTGTCGCTGTCTCGACCACCGACTTTCGCAGTTTCCAATTCCTCCACAAGCTGCCGGTAGCGAGGCTCGAAGATGTGCAGGCCGGTCTGTTCTCCGGGAAAGAGGAAAACGCCCAAGGGAAACAAAGGAAGGTGAAAGGTGGACCGGCCCATGACAACAAGATAACCCATGGAGGCTCAGCGCAAGCCGAGTCCAAACCACGTTTGGCGACCGTTGGGCAATTCGGCTTCGAGCAGGGTGGCTTTGCGCCCTTCCTCAACCGCACCCTGGAGGTGCGCCATGACCTCTTCTGTCGTGGTCACCCCTTGACCGTCCAAGGCCACGACCTTGGATCCGGGCGGGACATCCGCCAGCTCAAATGCGCCGTTGCCAGGGTCTTGGACCACCACGCGACCATCGATGTCCATCAATACGGCGCCCAGAACCAGCTCTGCCTCCGCGGTTGGGGCCTCCGCCGCTTGAATCAGCGCCGTGTTGCCGTCCCGGTCGCGCAATTCCACAGCGAATTCCCGCAATTGTCCATCGCGCCACAGTTCGACCAATGTGCGCTCGCCCGGGCGATACCGGTTGACCCGCTCCATCAGGGCAGGGAGGGTGGAGGTGGGGGTGCCTCCAACACTGAGGATGACGTCGCCTTCCTGGAGGCCGGCTTCTTCGGCACCGCTGCCGGGTGTGGTGCCCACCACGAGGACACCTTCGACTTCAGGCAATCCCAATTCGGCGGCAAGCGGCTCGTTGATCGGGCGGATGTTGACCCCGAGGTACGCCCGTTGGACGCGGCCGAATTCCATGAGGTCGGCTGCGACCTTGCGTGCCAGGTTGGCGGGGACAGCGAAGGCGTAGCCGGCATAGCTTCCGGTTCGGGAGGCGATGGCCGTATTGATGCCCATCAGGCGGCCTTCAGTGTCCACCAGGGCGCCGCCGCTGTTGCCCGGGTTGACAGCCGCATCGGTTTGGATGAAGCTCTCCACAGGGAAGACCTCCTGATCCAAATCCGGCCGAAGGAGCTGGATGTCCCTCGCCTTGGCCGAGACGATGCCCGCAGTGACCGTGCTGGTGAGGTCAAAGGGATTGCCCACGGCCAGGACCCAATCGCCTACTTGCAAGTCGTCGCTGTTGCCCCATTCCAAGGCGGTGAGGTCTCCCGCATCGATGCGGAGCACCGCAATGTCGGTGGCCGGGTCGCTGCCGATGAGTATGGCTTTCAGGGATCGGTTGTCATTGAGCCCCACCTCAATCTCGTCCGCTCCGTCCACGACGTGGTGGTTGGTCACGATGAACCCGGAGGCGTCCAGGATGACGCCGCTGCCAGATCCGCGTTGGATGCTCGAGGGGGCGCTCTGCCCCCAGAACGGCGACCAGCCTTGTGCCGCACTGACGAACTGGGCGGTGCGGATGTGCACCACCGCGTCTAACGCTGTGCGAGCGGATTTCCGGAAATCCAAGGGGGCAGACGGGATGCCGGCAGGGGGGCTTGCTGCTGGTGACTCGGATTCGGCCGATGTTGGAGCTGGAGGAGAAACGTGAGGCGAGATGAAGCGGGCCGTCTGAACGGGAAAAACGGCAGATTTGTCGGGCGTTGTGAACGTCAGGGTGACCACAGCGACCGCCGCGCCAAACCCGGCAGACAGGGCGAGGGTGAGAAAAGAGCGTATGTTCATGGGCTTTATCCGTGTTCAATTAACAGGGACAAGTCCGCGAACGTCTGCGTCAAGGTCTTAACAAACCCTACTCCGGCAAGGAGAGGGGCATGGGGTCAACTCAGAAGGTTCCAGCGTTGGGCTTCCCAGTCGAATTGGAAGTAGTCGGCCAGTCGGGCGGCACCGCCGATGGTGCAATAGGTGCGCAGATTGGAGCTGATGCTAAACCGCTTCCCAATCAGCCGGAGAGCAGCCATCGTGATGGGGATGAATGGCCCGGTGACATAGCAGTGACAAGGATGCAATTCGAGCACGGAATCAGGACAGGCCGATTTCTTTGAGGCGGTGGTTGAGGAAGGCCTCTGCCGTCCAGCAGGGGTGAGCGTCCCGATCGCCCATGATGGGGTCGAGCGGCATGGAACCTTGCGGATGTAAGAAGAAAGGAAGGCTGAATCGGCTTCGCGCGCGTCCTTCTCCTTCGGGCAACACCACACGATGGGTGGTGGAGCGCAATACCCCGCCCGTGAAGTTCTGGAGCATGTCGCCGACGTTGACCGTGAGGTGTTCGCCATGGGCCTGTACCGGAATCCAATCGCCCTCACGGTCCAGTACTTGCAGGCCATCGGCCGAGCTGCCGACCAGCAAGGTGATCAGGTTGATGTCCTCGTGGCTGCCTGCCCGAGGGGCGTCGGCTGGGGCATCCGGGGCCGGGGGATAGTGCAGGACGCGCAGGATGCTGTTTCCGCCGCGGACTTGTTCTGTGAAGTGGTCTTCTGGCAGTTCGAGGCCCATGGCCACAGCCTTGAGCAATTCGATGGCGAGGGCTTCGAGGGCAGCATACAGGTCTCGTCCGCCCTCGGTGAAGGCGGGAACCGAGTCGCATTCGGGCTGGCTGTAGTGGGCTTGGGCGAAGTGGTAGAATTCCTTGAGGTCCGCACGTGCCTGGTCTTTGGCGTGTTCCTGACCGAAAGGGGTGTAGCCGAAATTGCCGCCCACTCCGGGAATCTGACAGGCCAGCTTTTCCTCCAAGGGAAGGGCGAAGAAGGATTCTGCAGCTTGGTAGGTCCGGGACACGCTGTCGGCGTTCAGGCCATGTCCTTCCAAGGTGACGAACCCGTAGCGGGAAAACGCGTCGCGAAGATCGGCGGCGAACGCGCCACGTTCCTCGGCTGTACCGTGGAGGAATCGGCGCGCATCCAAGAGGGGGATGGCTTTGGGCATGGCGCAAAAGTACAGGCCCCTCACCGTGCTATCAACGCGTTCGGGTGAAAGTCTGCAGGAGTGTAACCAAGTTAGCAGAGGCTGCCGTCCACCCGAAATGGGACTGGACTTGGTGACGTCCGATCCGGCCCATGCCGGCGGCCATGTCCGGCGCCTTGAGGAGCGCGGCAATCCTTTCCGCAAATTCCTCCGGACTCTCGGCGCTTTGAATGGCGCCGTTCAAGTCGACGTCAATGGCCGATAACGCCCGCGGCGTCGTGATGCAGGCCCGCTCCAGGGAGAGGGCCTCGAGGAGTTTGTTTTGCAACCCTGTGTTGACCAGCATGGGGGCCACGAACAGGGGGGCGGAGAGGTAGGCCGACCGGATATCGGGCACATCACGGACGACGGTGACCGACGGGGAAGCCAAGCCGAGAACGGTTGCTGTGGGTTGAGCCCCGCAAATCAGGATGCGCAAGGGGCGTCTTTCCAACCGCTCGAAGGCAGGGGCGATTTCCTCCACGAGGAAGCGGGCTGCCACGACGTTGGGTGCATACCCCATGTTCCCGCAAAAGGCCACGTCCACAGGAAGTCCCGGTAAGCTGAGTGGTGGCGGGTCACACGCCGGATGGAAGTGGTCCGTGTCCACCCCGTTGGGCACAATGTGCACCTCGTCGCGGTCGGGGTGGGGCAACAGATCGCGGTCTTGCCTGCTGATGATGGTGCACCCGTCGAAGTAGTGGTGGACCCGGTGCTCGTAACGGAGCAGCCGGCGTCCTTCCTCGATGAGCAAGGGGCGTTTCCACCACGGCGCACGTTCGGCCTCCCGCACTGCACCGGCATGCAGGGTGTCCATGATGTCCAGCACGTGGGGAACCGCATCAAAATCCTTGACGTATTCCGCGGTTCTGACCATTTGAGCGAGCAGGACGTCTGGGTGTTGGGCCAGGATGTTGACGCGCATCTTCCGACAATGCCGGCGCTCAGTGAACAACAAGACCTGGAAGGGGCGCCGGGAAAACAAAGCCCAGGCCATGCGGAAAGTCGCCTTGATTGGGTTCAGCCGATACAGGGTGATGGAGTCACATCGGTCTTGGAGCTGCTCGAGCTCCGAAGGAGGAATGCGACGGAAAGTGAGGCAGTGCAGGTCAATGTGGAAATGCCCGTGCAGCACCTTGAGCTGATGGTGGATGCGCAACCGGTCTCCCTTGTTGAGGGGAAAGGGGAACCGCGGGGTCACGACAGCAAGGCGAGGCCGATCAACCATGAAGCTGTCCGCGGTAAAATTCCAGAAGTCCAGCACCGATGGCCTTGCGGTCAAAGCGGGATTCCACCTCGGCGCGCCCGCGTTCCGAGAGTATGGCCAAGCGATCCGGGTGGGCAATCAGGTCGGACAGCGCCGCTGCAAGCCCCTCGGGCTCTGAATGGACCAGCGCACCGCTGCCCTCCATATCCAAGCCGAGCGCCCCTTTGTTCGTGGTGGCTACAGGAATGCCCTGGGCGAGGGCATCCACAATTTTGACACGAATGCCCGCACCGCGCAACAGTGGGACCACCAACAAGTCATAGGACTGCGAGAAGGACCGAGCGTCTGGGACTTCTCCGTGGTTGAACACACCTGGAACGCCGGCGTGCTCCATGGGATCCAGCCCTTTGCCTGCAATGTGGAATTCTGTACCCGGGTGGGCAGCGCGAATGGCCGGCCAGATCGCCTGCACGAACCAGTCAATGCCTTCCCGGTTCGGACCCCAGTCCATGGCGCCCAGGTGAAACAGCTTTATCGCGCGACTTTCAATAGCCGGTCTCGAGGCCTGGG
>MDTG01278400.1_pt1 | contig 11630 bp, 13 predicted proteins | sample 811421 | NCBI WGS metagenome assembly MDTG01 (sample SAMN05326645, study PRJNA326480) | marine metagenome | isolation source: seawater | place: Pacific Ocean: South East | collected 2011
AATTCCATTTAGGATGAGATAGTCACTTACAGATTCTGCTCTTCTTTGTCCTAATGCTAGGTTATATTCCCTTGTACCTCTCTCGTCAGCATGTCCTGCAAGAGTAATGGAAATTGAACTATTCTCTTCTAATGCATTAACAGCGCTTTTAAGAATCTGAATAGATTTACTTGATAAATTAGATTTATCAAAATCGAAATAAATTGTAGCATTTGCAAAAACTGCTTTGCCATCATAATTAATAAAACTTTCGCTAGATGACATTGAAACTGCTTTAACTGTTTTTACTTTATCTGACGAAACTTTTTCTTGAGTTACATTCATTGTCGAACAAGATGATAAGAAAATTACAGAAATTAAAAAGTTAAATTTATTATTAGAAAAAGCCATATTTACTCCCTTTAAATTATCTCAAAAATCCTGACCATACAGGCTCTCTAACTGCGCCTTCTTTTGCTGGTAATCGAAATTTTGCACCACTTAAAGTTACGCCCGATAGCAAGCCTAAGCCATTATCTTTTATAGCATAAACTATAACATTTCCATTAGGTGAAATGCTAGGTGATTCATCCATTTGAGACTCTGTAAGTGGTCTTACATAATTTTCATCAAAATATTTTAAAGCAATTTGGAAATTTGTATTTTCCCTATGAACAAAAACAATTCCTTGATTATCTGGCATATATGAACCTTTTGCATTGTAATTGCCATCAAAAGTTAATCTTTTAGGTCTTGCATTAAATCGCCTTAAATTAATTTCATATAATTGAGGAGTTCCTGACCTTCCAGATGTAAACATTATTTTTGATCCTTTAGGTGACCATGTTGATTCAGTATCGATACCGTAATGATTTGTCAGTCTTGTAAGATTTTTATTTTTTAAATTTAAAATATATATTTCAGCATTACCATCCTGATACATGGTCAATGATAAAAATTTTCCATCAGGTGACCAAGCTGGAGCACTTATTTGGAACTTATTTTCTATTACAACATCTCTTTCTCCGGTTGCAATATCTTGAATAAAAACCTTTGCCATTCCTGTCTCAAAGGAAACATATGCTACTTTTTTTGAATCTGGTGACCAAGCTGGAGAAATAATGGGCTCTGAACTTTCAAGCAAAACTTGTTCATTCTTTCCATCTGCATCAGCTATTACAAGATTAAAATTATTATTCTCAGTAACATATAAAATCTTTGTTGCAGCTATGCCCTTAATACCTGTAATTTCTTCATATATGCCATCACTTATATAATGAGATAGTTGTCTATTTTTGTTTGGTATTCCAAAAACACTCGAAGTTCTGATCTTTGAACCTTTTTTAATATCATAAACATGATATTCAACTGAAATATTAAATTTTTCATCATTATTAACGTTACCAAGGACCAGATAATCGATATCCAAAATCCTAAAATCATTGAATATGATCTCTGATTCATCTTTTGGGTGAGATAGTAGTTTGTTGTTATCAAAAACCTTAAATTCGCCTGTTCTCTTGAGGTTATTTGCAACAATTTGATTAATAGTATTTGATATTGAAGTATCACCTTGAAATTCCATAACAGCAACTTTATAGGGATCATCTGTACCCTGAGTTATTTCTAAGACAAGCTCAGAGATTGTTATATTCGAAAAAATTAATAGTATGAGGGTTTTTTTCATGAAGGGTTAAAGGTTATAACGATATTTCTAAAATTAGCTTGATAAATATTTATCGGAATTTTATTAAAAAACTCAAAAGTTTCTACCCTGGATACTGCCTTCAAGGCAGAATTATCAAATCTTATATTACCGCTACTTCTTATTAAATTAGAATTAACCACTCTACCATTTTTATTTATTGTTAATCTTAAATCACATACCAAACCATTTGGAATATTCATCGGCTTGCGCCATGCTGATTGAAGAGTTTGAATAATTAAAGAACTATAAATACCTACTTGATTTTGCTCCGATGCTTGAGTGTTATTATTTTCTTCTTTTAAAAGCTCCTCAACACTTAATGACGTTATTAAAGAATCAAAGGATATATTATTATTTGCTTGTTGTTGTATTTCAATCTCCTCAACTACCTTGGTTTTATTAATATTTTTATTAACTTGAAGTTTTTGAATTTCTTTCTTAATTTCTTCTTGAAAGATTAAATTTACATTTATTGGTTTACTTAAAATAGGTCTTTGAATACGCTCATAATAAAAAAAACCTAACAAATAAAAAATTATAGAAGCATGAATCAAAAAAGATATAAAAGATGCCTCCAAATAAACTTTATTAACTTTCATATCCTGAAGTAACAATACCTATCTTGGATATGCCAACACTTTGAACTGATGCCATTGCCTTTGCTACATAATCAAATGAGACGTCTTTATCGCTCTGAAATACCACCTCAATATCAGGATTAGCATCAAATATAACTTTAGATTTCCTTTTTAGTTCCTGAAGATCTATAGCAAGTGATTCCTCTCCAACATTAATAAAATAATTTCCGGTTTTATCAATAGAAATTACTAATGGCTCATTTTGAACACTCATCTTGGTTGTATCAGTTTGAGGTATGTTAACTTCAATACCTTGAATCAAGAGCGGAGACAAGACCATAAATATAATCAATAAAACAAGCATTACATCTATATAAGGAACTACATTGATTTCTGCTTTTAAGTTCTTTTTTTTAGCAAGTCTATAAATCATTATTTATTTATAGATTGTTTATAGAAAATACTGGCAAGCTCCTCTGCAAAAATCAGAGTACTTTGACTAATTGTTTCTGACTCTGATGTAAATTTATTAAATGCAATAACAGCAGGTATTGCAGCAAATAATCCCATTCCTGTTGCAATTAATGCCTCAGATATACCTGGAGCAACAGCATTTATGGTTGCCTGTGTTGCATCAGAAAGGCCTTGAAATGATGTCATAATGCCCCAAACTGTTCCAAGCAAACCGACATAGGGGCTTACAGAGCCTACATTTGCTAAAAAAGATAAATGCTTATTCATTTCTTCTTCATCTGATGCTATTGAAACGCGCATAGATCTATTAATGCTTTCAAGATCTAATTCGGATATATCTTTGTTAGAATCAATATTTTTAAATTCTTCATATGAATTTTTGAATAAATTCATTGCTCCATATAAAGATTCATAGGAAGAAATTTCTATATAAAGATTATTTAAATCCTCTCCACTCCAAAATTTTTTGACGAACCCGTCATTTATACTTTTGATTCTTTTAAAAAAATTATACCTTTCAACGATAATAATCCATGAAAGAATGGATGCTATAAATAAAAGCAGCATCACAATCTTTACAACCAAGCCCGCTTCTAAAAAAAGATTTAAAATTGAAATTTCATCCATAAATTTATCCTATTCAAAAATTAATAATAAATCATCTGGGAACTTTTGTGGTTTTTTTGTTACTAAATCAATAAAACAAACCTCTACTGATCCCCTTACAAACTCGTTATTATTAGAGTTTATTACTGATTGATAAAATACCATTCTTGCATCAGATTTTTTCTCTACTTTTGATTTGACAATTATTTGATCACCAAGTTCAGCAGCAGTTAAATATTCTATATGTACCTCTTTAACTATAAATGTAAGGTTAAGTTGTTTTAATTTTCTTTGAGATATTTGATTATCATCTAAAAATTTTGATCTAGCCCTTTCAAAGAATTTTAAATAATTAGCATAATAAACAAACCCTTGGAAATCAGTATCTTCAACATATATAGTAAATTCTAAGTCTTCACACTTGATAGCTTCTTTCATGTAATTCAATATCCTCCTGAAATAGTTCAAGCATTATCTGGATAAAATCTGGCCATAATAAATCAACTGTAACAAGACTGTTTTTTATTTCCTTATTAATAGAATTGGCAAGAACTCTAACTTTTATTGGCCTATTATTAAACTTATATACAAGTGCAGGTTTTAGTCCTTGTTCCGAAGAAGATGCAAGAACTTGATTCCACCAGTCTGGTCTTGGTTCCGCGCCAGCACCATAAGCTTTACACTCAATACACCATGTACCTAACATTAAGTCTGGTAATTCTTTTGTTCTAGTTTGTTCTAAGATTCTTTTAACTGGATTTTTAAGATTAAGGTCTTCAATAAGAGCATTTGCAATTTGTCTTTCAAAAGCAGCTCCTTTATTTCTAGAGTTAATAGACAAAACTAATCCTTTATCTCAAAATCTTCTGGGAACTCAGCATTTGTGTGCACCTCTTGAACATCATCTAAATCATCCATAAACTCCATAATGTTTAAAACTTTTTCAGACATTTCATTATCAAGATTTACTAATGTTTCTGCTCTTAAAGTTAATTGAGCATTTATGTAAGGAATTTTATTTTTTTTAAAAAAATCTGCAACTTCGTTAAAATCATTTGCTTCTGAAGTAACCTCAAAAAATTCATCTTCTTGTGTAAAATCTATTGCGCCAGATTCAATAACTAATTCCATTAATTTTTCTTCAGAAAAATCTTTATCGATATGAATAATTCCAAGTTTTTTAAATAAATAAGCCACTGAGCCATCTGTTCCAAGATTGCCACCAAACTTTGAGAATGCATGTCTTACATCTGAAACAGTTCTATTTCTATTATCAGTCATGGTTTCAACTAGAATTGCTACCCCTCCTGGGCCATATCCTTCAAAAATAATTTCTTCTAGTGATCCAGTTTCTCCTGTTCCTGAGCCTTTTTCAATTGCACGTTTAATAGTATCTTTTGGCATATTCGCAGAATTAGCTTTTTCTAAAGCTAGTCTTAGCCTTGGATTGTCATTTGGATCTGGGCCACCCTTAGCTGCAACTGTGATTTCTCTTATTACCTTAGTCCAAACTTTTCCCCTGGAAGCATCTTGTCTAGCCTTTCTATGTTTTATGTTTGCCCATTTTGAATGACCAGCCATAAATTATTCTTCCTTATGGGTACTAATTATTTTTAATTCTTCAAGTTGTTCTTTTTCTACTTTACTTGGAGCATCTGTGAGGAGACATGTTGCGCTTTGTGTTTTAGGGAAAGCTATAACATCTCTTATATTAGAAGTATTTGTTACTAACATTATTATTCTATCAAGACCAAATGCTATGCCTCCATGAGGAGGACATCCAGAAGAAAGGGCTTTTAATAAAAAGCCAAATTTTTTACTGGCCTCCTCTTTAGAAATATTTAATATATCAAATATTGTTTGTTGAATATCTTGATCATAGATTCTTAAAGACCCTCCTCCGATTTCATATCCGTTTAAAACAACATCATATGCATGGGCAATTGATGCTATAGGATCTTCTAATAATTCTTTTTTAGAACATTGGGGCAGTGTAAATGGATGATGAAGTGGGGTTAAGTCACCGTCACTATTCTTTTCAAACATTGGAAAATTAACGATCCAACAAGGAGCCCACTTTGAAGTATATAGATCAAGGTCTTCACCAAGTTTTTTTATTAAACTACTCATCGATAAATTAACTACCGATTGAGAACCTGCACCAAAGAAAATTAAATCGCCAGAGTCAACTTTTAAAGCACTTATAATATCTGATACCGTTTCGGTTTTTAAAAATTTCAAAATAGGTGATTGGATTCCATTTTCTAAATCTTTAACATCATTTATTTTTATATAAGCTAAGCCTTTAGCACCTAATTTTGAAACAAAATTTGTATAATCATCAATTTGTCCTCTAGATAAAGAATTACCACTAGGGACTTTTAATGCCACTACTCTAGAATCTTTATTTTTTGCTGGATCTGAAAATACCTTAAATTCTTCATCTTTAACTAAATCAGAAATCTCAATAAGATTAAGAGGTATTCTTAAATCAGGCTTATCGCAACCATAATCTTGCATAGCTTCATTCCAATCTAATACTTTAAATTTATCTAATGTATCGCCACAAAAATCTTTAATAATATTTTTAATCATTTTTTCACTAATCTGCATGATTTCATCTTGTTCAATAAAAGATGCTTCTAAATCAATTTGTGTAAACTCAGGTTGTCTGTCAGCTCTTAAGTCTTCATCTCTGAAGCATCTTGCAATTTGATAATACTTATCTAAACCACCTATCATTAATAATTGTTTAAAAAGTTGCGGGGATTGAGGCAAGGCATAAAAACTGCCGGGTTGAACTCTGCTAGGAAGAATGTAATCTCTTGCTCCTTCAGGAGTAGCTTTTGTAAGTATGGGTGTTTCAATTTCATTGAAATCATTTTTATCAAGATAGTTTCTTATTAGTGAGGTAATTTTAGATCTAATTATTATTCTTTCATTCATTTCAGGTCTTCTTAGGTCAAGAATCCTATTTTTCAATCTAACATCTTCATTTACTTCTTGATATTCATCAATTGGAAATACAGGTGTATCTGCTTTACTAAGAATATCTATGTTTTTTACTTCTATTTCTATCTCGCCAGTATGCATATCTTTGTTAATGGTTCCTTTTAGTCTTTTACGAACAACGCCATTAATTTGAATAACATATTCATTTCTAATTGATTCAGCTAATTTAAATGACTCTTTGTTATCTGGATTAACAACTGCCTGACATATTCCTTTAATATCTCTTATATCTAAAAATATTACTCCTCCATGATCTCTTCTTCTATGAACCCAGCCACAAATTGTTACTTCTTCTTTAAGATATGAAGTTGTTATTTCGCCACAATAATGAGATTTCATAATAGTTCCCTATTTAATCCTTAATTTTATCTTGTTTAAGGACTTTCTTGGAGTTTGTTTTAGAAGTTTCTTTAGATTTATTATCATTTAAGGATTCATTTGAAGAAATATTCTTCTTTTTACCTGTTTTAAAGTCCGTTTCATACCAGCCACTTCCTTTTAATCTAAAAGATGGAGCAGATATTAGCTTCTTAAGACTTTTTGTATTGCATTTTGGGCAAATTATCATAGCTTTGTCACTTATTTTTTGTATTACTTCAATTTCATGTCCACAATTTGAACATTTGTAATCATAAATAGGCATAAGTTCTCAAAAAAAGATAAAATTATAAACTATGTTATTCTCAAAGCTACTAATACCTACTCTAAAAGATGCCCCACAAGAGGCTGAAGTCATTAGTCATAAATTAATGCTTAGAGCAGGAATGATTCGTAAAGTAGCTTCTGGCATATATACATGGCTGCCTTTAGGTTTAAGAGTTCTTAAAAAAATAGAAAACATTGTTCGAGAAGAAATGGATGCATCTGGTGCCCAAGAAGTATTTATGCCAATGGTCCAACCAAAAGAACTTTGGGATGAAACTAAGAGATGGGAAAAAATGGGTCCTGAGTTATTAAGAATTCAAGATAGACATAAAAGAGATTTCTGTCTTGGCCCCACCCATGAGGAAGTTATAACAGACATAATTAGAGATAATGTAAAAAGTTATAAAGAGCTCCCTCTTAATATTTATCAAATACAAACAAAATTTAGAGACGAAGTCAGGCCTAGATATGGAATTATGAGAGGAAGAGAATTTTTAATGAAAGATTCATATAGCTTTAATATTGATGAAGAATCCCTTCAAGAAACATACTTGCTTATGAGAAATACTTATAAAAAAATATTAGAAAGAATTGGGCTTGAATATAAAATTTCTGCTGCTGACTCCGGAGCTATTGGAGGTGATAGTTCAGAAGAATTTCATGTCCTAGCTGAGAATGGAGAGGATACTATTGCTGTAAGTGATTCATCTGAATTTGCTATAAATACTGATCTTATTTTAAAAGAAGGTGAAGATATAAATTCACTTGAAGGAAAACCTTCACCAGATGGTAATGGAGCAATACAAATCAAAAAAGGTATTGAGGTTGGGCATATTTTTAAACTTGGTAGGCTTTATGCTGAATCAATGAAAGCTAATGTATTAAATGCTGAAGGTAAGGCATCAACTTTATACATGGGTTGTTATGGTATTGGTGTATCAAGATTAGTTGCAGCTGCAATAGAACAAAACTTCGATGATAAAGGAATTATTTGGCCTCATAACATAGCTCCATTTGATGTAAATATCATTTCGATTGGTTTTGATAAAGATAAGGAGATTTCATCTGCTTCAAATAAATTATTTGAAGAGTTAACAAATATGGGCTATGACGTTCTTCTTGATGATAGAAAAGATGGTTATGGAGCAAAAATGAAAGACTCAGAGCTTATAGGGATTCCATTAAATATCATTATTGGCAAAAAATTTCTTGAAAACAAAGAAATTGAACTGAAAGGAAGAGATGGACAAACCTCATCTAATTCGATAAAAGATATAAAAACTATATTAGAATTTTTTAAAGATAAATAATTTTGATTAAGCCAATCTTTTAATTATAGTTGCGTTTGCTGTTCCACCACCTTCGCATATAGCCTGCAGACCATAAGTTGACTCTCTTCTTTCCATTTCATGTAAGAGTGTAGTCATAAGCTTTGCACCAGTAGCTCCAAGGGGATGCCCAAGCGCCATTGCCCCGCCATTAACATTTAACTTTGATCTATCAGCTTTTAAATCTGCAGCCCATGCAAGAGGAACTGGAGCAAAAGCTTCATTAACTTCATATAAATCCATGTCATCAATGGATAGCTTTGCAGTTTGTAGAGCTTTAATTGAAGCCGGTATTGGGCCAGTTAGCATGAAAACAGGATCATCTCCTACTACTGAAATCGATACTATTTCAGCTCTTGGATTTGCTTGAATCTTATTTAGACCTGCATCATTACATATTACAACTGCTGCAGCTCCATCTGTAATTTGGCTTGCATTACCAGCGGTTATGACTCCACCATCAGTAACTGGATTTAATCCAGCTAATTTATCTAAACTAGCATCAAATCTTATACCCTCATCTGCCATTACTAGATCATCCATACCTTCAGCATTTTTACCCTGAACAGGTAATATTTCTCTATCAAAGAATTTTGATTCTGTTGCATTTACAGCTTTTTGATGACTTTCTAATGCAAACTTGTCTAAGTCTTCTCTTGAAAGTTTCCACTTATCAGCAACGAGTTCTGCACCAGTAAATTGCGAAAAGAAAACACCTGGATATCTTTCTTTCATTCCTTCAGAATCAAAAGGCAGTCCATGTCCTGCTTCATACCCATCTTTGACGGCAGCACCAATCGGCACCATTGACATTACCTCAACTCCTCCACCAATAACTATATCTTGAGTTCCAGACATTACAGCTTGAATAGCAAAATGGATTGCTTGCTGAGATGAGCCGCATTGTCTATCTACAGATGTTCCTGGAACAGATTCTGGAAACGATGAAGATAAAATTGCATTTCTTGCTACATTGCCTGATTGAGCGCCAACTTGATCAACACAACCAAAGACAACATCATCTACAAGAGCAGGGTCCATATCTAATCTTGTTACAAGTTCATCTAAAACCTTAGCTCCTAAATCTGCAGGATGCCATAAACTTAATCTGCCATCTCTTTTTCCACCAGCAGTTCTAACTGCCTCTACAATATATGCTTTTTCTGCCATAAAAAAATCCCTATTAATTTAAATTAGTAGGGATTATTGTATCAAAAAAATTATTTTGATTTACTAGATATGTAAGAAGATCTTATTTCTTTAACTAATTTATCTCTAATTTTTGCATTTTCTTTAAGAAAAAGACTGGCCTTAACCTTACCCTGGCCAATACTTTCACCATCAAGTTTATAAAAAGCTCCTGATTTCTCAACCAATCCGAGTTTATGTCCAAAGTCTAGTATTTCACCCTCTTGGTTAATTCCTAATCCATACATAATTTGAAATTCAGCCTGTTTGAATGGAGGAGATACTTTATTTTTAACAACCTTGACTCTAGTTTCATTACCCATAACCTCATCACCTTCTTTAACAGCTCCAATTCTTCTAATATCCAATCTTACTGATGAGTAAAATTTGAGAGCATTTCCACCAGTTGTTGTCTCTGGACTTCCAAACATAACTCCAATTTTCATTCTAATTTGGTTAATAAATACTACAGTAGCTCCTGATCTTTGAATATTTCCAGTTATTTTTCTAAGTGCTTGTGACATTAATCTTGCTTGAAGTCCAACATGATGATCTCCCATTTCACCCTCAATTTCAGCTCTTGGGACCAGAGCAGCAACAGAATCTATGATTACAAGATCCACACTATTTGATTTAACAAGCATATCTGCAACTTCAAGAGCCTGTTCGCCAGTATCAGGCTGCGATAGAAGTAATTCATCTACATTTACTCCTAATTTCTCGGCATATTGAGGATCAAGTGCATGTTCTGCATCAATAAAAGCGCAAGTTCCGCCTTCTTTTTGACATTGAGCAATAATTTGCAATGTTAATGTTGTTTTACCAGATGATTCTGGTCCATAAATTTCTGTAACTCTTCCTTTTGGTATACCACCTATACCCAAAGCTATATCAAGACCCAAAGAACCTGTTGAAATAGAAGGAATATCAAGGTTTTCTCTATCCCCCATTCTCATAACAGCTCCTTTACCAAAATGATTGTCTATATCATTTAAAGTATCTTTTAGTGATTTTTTAGTTATATCTTTAGATTTAGCCATAAGATTCTCCTTACTGTATATACATACAGTATATACTATATTTTTAAATATTTAAATAGTTTTATGTAATTTTAAATATTAGTAGGTTAAAATCTCAAATTCTTAGGCAATTATGACATACGTAGTAACAGAATCTTGCATTAAATGTAAATATACTGATTGTGTAGAGGTATGTCCGGTCGATTGTTTTTATGAAGGTCCTGAGTTTCTTGTAATTCATCCTGATGAATGTATTGATTGTGGTTTATGCGAACCAGAATGCCCCATCGAAGCAATTTTTGCTGATGATGAATTGCCAAATGATCAAATAGAATTTGTTGAAATAAATGCAAAACTATCGGACGTTTATGAAAATATAACCGAGGCTAAAGAGCCACTCCCAGATGCAGATAATTTTAAGGATATAAAAAATAAGAAACAATTCTTAAATATTGAAATTGGTAGTGAGGAAAAGACACCAGTTAATGAAATAAATTCAAATACAATATTGCTTTATGATAATGGTGATATTGTTATAAATAGTTCAAAATTTAAAATAAATGATCTTTCAAATATGGACAATATAATATTTGAAAATACTCTCCTAGATAATTTAGATAAAGAAAAGGTTGTTTGCCTTAATGTAGAAGGTAAGGCATATCATGAATGGGCAATGAAAATTATGGAATTTCTTCAAAAGAATAATTTTATAGACGTTCAGATTAAAACTTTAAAATAACACAATAAATCCATTAACACCTGCAGCAAGAATCAGTCCACCAAAAAAAACCAATATCAATTTTCCAAACTTTCTATAAGCTTTATTAATTAATCTTGGCATCAAGATTAATGCGCCTAACATACCAACACCAAAAGGTAATAAAACTTCGAAATTGAAATTTGAAATACTTCCAATAATCAATGGATATGCTCCTACTGATAATAAGAATGCGCTCCCTGAGATTCCTGGAAAAAGTAAAAAAGAACAAGCACAAAATCCAAATAAAATTAATATAGTACTATTAGGTTCTTGATATCCATCTGTCTGAAAGTTGCTTAAATACAATCCAATATAAAATCCAATGCCAAGAAC
>MDTG01296751.1_pt1 | contig 11630 bp, 10 predicted proteins | sample 811421 | NCBI WGS metagenome assembly MDTG01 (sample SAMN05326645, study PRJNA326480) | marine metagenome | isolation source: seawater | place: Pacific Ocean: South East | collected 2011
CTCTTCTTAAAATTTTAACAAATTAAATAGCTAATTAGGCTTATAAAGCCTAATAAATAACATTTTTTCTTATGTTGAGTGGACCGCTTATATTGTAAAAAATTAATAAATCAAGTTATTAGATAGATTAAAAATGTGTTAAAAAACCTTATAAATCAATGCATTTTTGATCTTTATATGAACAAAAAAAATTTTTTTCAAATAATTCGAGAATATAGTTATTTTATCTGGTTAATATTTTTAATTTTTCTAACTGTTACAGTTACGTACTTTTATGATCATAATAAAAAAAGTCAGCTCCAATATTTAAATAAGTTTTTAAACAACATTTATTTTAAAAAATCATTAAAAAAAATCACTTCTGAACTTATTCCAAGATACATTTCTATAGAATATATAATTAAAGAAGGTGATAATTATGAAAGCGTTATAAATAATTTAGATATACCAAATTCAGAAAAAAAATTATTTTTAAAATCAGTAGCCAACAATAAAAATATTAAAGTTTTAAGATTAAATCAAAAAATTTTATTTAATATTGACAGAAAAAATAATACCAAAATAATAAGCTTTGTAATTGAAATAGATAAAAAAAAAGAAATTGTTTTTAAGAGAAGTTTAGATAAAGAAAATTTTATTTCAAATATTATAGAAAAAAATTTAGAAAAAGTAATAACTTTTAAAGAGGGTATTATCAAAAATAGTTTATACAATACTGCTATAGAAATTGGAATTAAACCAAATACAATTATTGAATTTGCAAGATTATATGGTTTCCAGGTAGATTTCCAAAGAGATATTTGGAAAAACGATTCTTTTCAAATAATTTATGAAGAGTTCAAAAATGAAGAAGGCTCAATAATTGAAACAGGAAATATAATTTATGCAAATTTAAATACGCAAAATGAAGACCTTCAACTTTATAAATTTATATATGAAAAAAATAAAATTGATTATTTTGATGAAAATGGAAAAAGTATGAAAAAAACTTTGATGAAAACACCAATTAATGGTGCCAGGCTTTCTTCTTCATTTGGTAAAAGAAAACATCCAATACTTGGATTTACAAAAATGCATACGGGAACGGATTTTGCCGCACCAAAAGGTACTCCAATACTAGCCTCAGGCGATGGAATAATTATTAGAGCAAAATGGTGTGGTGGAGGAGGAAATTGCGTAAAAATTAAACATAACTCTACTTATCAAACTGTTTATGCTCATATGTCTAAATTTGGCAGAGGAATTAAAAAAGGCGTCAGAGTCAAACAAGGACAAATTATTGGCTATGTGGGCTCTACAGGTTTATCTACAGGTCCTCATTTGCATTATGAAGTTATAGAAAATGGTAGAAAAATAAACTCCCAAAAGTTAAAGCTACCATCAGGAAAAATTCTTAAAGGTGATTTGAGAAAAAAATTTGAAATAAATAAGATTAAAATTGATGTTTTAAAATCAGAATTAATTTCAAAAATCAATTAATCTGAATAGTTTAATTCCGAAGTTTTAGTGCTATCGTCTTTTTTTGTTTCTGCCTGATCTTTATCTTCAGAATTTATTTTTAAAGAATTAGATGAATTTAAATTTATTTCCTTTGTTAATTCCCGTATTTGTAAAATTCTGGCAAAATGATCAGCATGTTGTAAATAATTTTCTGATAAAATTTTATCACCATTAGAAAGTGCTTCTCTTGCAAGATCTTTGTATTTATCTATTAATCTAGCAGCATTTTGATTATTTTTACCTGGGTTTTTTCTTTTAAAATCATGATTAGCATTAAATTCTCCATTAATTTTATGACCATTATTATTTCTTTTTCGAAAATTTTTATCTACATTCGATTTAAATCTATTTCTTTTATAATGAATTTTAAAATTACTCATTTATTAATTTTTGTACTTACTAGACATCTATCTTTTCCTGAAAAATCTTTACAAATCTCATTAATATAAAAACCATTTTTTTGTAGAATATTTTTTGTATAGTTTCTCTGTTTCTCTCCAATTTCAATGATCAATCTTCCGTTATATTTTAATAATTTACAACTTTTCTCAATAGTCTTTTTTATTGATTCAAAACCTGTAATTCCTCCAAGCAATGCTAGTTTTGGCTCATACAGTCTAACATCATCATCTAATCTTTTTAAATCAACTTCATTTATATAAGGAGGATTAGATATGATTAAATCATATTTATTTGAATTAAATTTGTCAATATCGATATTAATAAATTTAATTTTATTTTCTAAGTGATGCAATTTTGCATTAATTTTTGCCACTTTTAATGCCTCTTTTGATATATCTATAGCTGTAGATACACATTTTTTCCTCTCTTTTAACAACGAAATTATCACACAACCTGAGCCAGTTCCAATTTCCAATATATTTAATGATTTGTTAACTGATATATTTTTTAAAGCTTGTTCAACAACATGCTCTGTTTCTGGTCTAGGTATAAGAACCGAACTATTAATATAAAACTTATATTTCCAAAAAAATTTAAATCCCAAAATATAAGCAATCGGTTTTTTTTTCTTTCTTTTATATAAGTAAAAATTAAATTTATTTTTCTGTTTTTTATTAATTTCACTATTAAGATTGATTAAAATTTCTTCCCTACTTTTATTCAAAACTTTTGATAAAATAAGCTCACAATCTAAGTTTGAATTTTTTATGTTGCTAAAGGTCAAAATTTTATTTCCTTCATTTAATACTTCTTGATATTTCATTTAGTTTAAATCGTTAAGTTCTTGTTGTTGTGCTTGTATTATTAAATTTTCAATCATTTCATCAAAAATTTCACCTTGCATAAATTCTTCTAGCTTATGTAGTGTTAAATTTATTCTGTGATCTGTCACTCTTCCTTGCGGAAAATTATATGTTCTAATTCTTTCAGATCTATCTCCTGTTCCAATTTTATTTTTTCTGTCTTTTGATCTCTCATCATCTCTTTTTTTTCTTTCTTGTTCAAAGATTCTTGCTCTTAATATTTTAAGTCCTTTCTCTTTATTTCGAATTTGTGATTTTTCATCTTGTTGACTAACAACTATTCCTGTGGGCAAATGAGTAATTCTCACAGCTGAGTCAGTAGTATTTACACTTTGTCCACCAGGGCCACTGCTTCTAAATACATCAATTCTTAAATCCTTATCTTCAATTTTAACATCTACATCTTCTGCCTCTGGCAAAACAGCAACTGTTGCTGCCGATGTATGAACTCTTCCTTGTGTTTCAGTATCAGGAACTCTTTGTACTCTATGAACTCCACTTTCATATTTTAAAGAAGAATAAATATTTTTTCCTTTGATTAAAGCTATGACTTCTTTTAATCCCCCCGCATCACTTTTTGATATTGTAATAACTTCCATTGACCATTTTTTTTTTTGACTAACTTTTTCATACATTTTAAAAAGATCAGATGCAAAAAGACTAGCCTCAAGACCCCCAGTTCCAGCTCTTATTTCTATAATTGCATTTTTTGTATCTGCCTCATCTTTAGGTAGAAGAAAAAGTTTAATTTTTTTTTCATTTGTAATATTATTTTTTTTTAAGTCTTCTAATTCTGTTTCTGCTAAATTTTTTATGTCTTTTTCACTTTTTGGATCATCAATTATTTTTTCTAGTTCCTCATTATTTTTTTTAAATAAAATATATTCTTTTGCTTCATTTATTATTTCATTTAAATCAGAATATTCTTTTGATTTTTCTGCAAAAATTTTTTTGTCAATAGTTCCTGAAGAAAGCTCCTTTTCTAATTGAGTATGCTTTTTGATTAAATTTTGAACCTTGATAATTGGTAGCATTATTTTTTATTTTCAATTTCTTTGGCTTTTTTTTCAACTAGATCTACAACCTTTGAAATAATGTTTTCAGTTGCTATTTTTTCAGATTCTACTCCCTTTAAATAAAGCATATTATTGCCTTTGCCTCCACCTGTTATGCCGATATCCGTTTGTGAAGCTTCGCCTGGACCATTAACAACACAACCAATTATTGATAATGTTATTGGCGTTTTGATGTGTGCCAGTTTTTCCTCTAAAATTTTTACTGTATCAATAACTTCGAATGCTTGTCTTGCACAGGAAGGACATGATATTATTTTTACTCCACGATTTCGAAGATTTAATGATTTTAATATTTCATTCCCAACTTTTACTTCTTCTACAGGATCATCAGACAAAGAGACACGAATTGTATCTCCAATTCCATCTAAGAGTAATGCCCCAAATCCTATCGACGACTTAATACTCCCTGGTAAAAAACTACCAGCTTCAGTAATACCAAGATGTAAGGGATAATTGGTTTTAAATGACAATTGCCTGTATGCAGCAATGGATAAAAAAACATCGGAAGATTTAACACTAACCTTAAAATTAAAAAAATCTTCATTTTCAACAATATTAATATTTCTTAATGCACTTTCAACAAGTGCTTCTGGACAAGGTTCTTTATATTTTTCTAGAATATCTTTTTCAAGGGATCCTGCGTTAACTCCAATTCTTATTGAACAATTGTTATTTTTTGCAGCATTAATTACTTCTTTAATTTTTTTTTGATCACCAATATTTCCAGGATTTATTCTCAAACATTTTGCTCCATTATCCGCAGCTTCAATTGCTCTTTTATAGTGAAAATGAATATCGGCAACAATAGGTACTGAAACATTTTTGATAATTTCTTTTAAAGCTTTTGTAGAGTCTTCATCTGGACAAGATACTCTTACAATGTCTGCTCCTGCTTCTGAAATTTGATTTATTTGATTAATTGTTTTTTTAATTTCTTTTGTAAGAGTATTGGTCATTGATTGGACTGAAATAGGATTATTTCCACCAATCTTAATTTTTCCAACACTTATCTCTTTTGTTATTTTTCTTTTAATATCCCTAAATGGCCTAATACTCATTTTATTTATCTAGTTTAAATTCTTTGTGTAGAGAAGAAATTGCTTTTTTAATATTTTTTTTGTTTATTAAAACTGATATTTTTATTTCTGAAGTAGAAATTACCTGAATATTAATTTTATTTTTTGCCAATGTTTGAAACATTCTATAAGTTACTCCAGGTGTGGTTATCATTCCGACCCCAATAATTGAAACTTTGGATACATTTTTGTCGAATAGTAGATTTCTAAAATTAATTTTTTTATTATTAAAAATTATTTTTCTTGTTTTATTTAAATCTTCATTTTTTATTGTAAAAGTTAAATCGGTCTCTTTTCCATTTGCTGATATATTTTGTACAACCATATCAACATTTATTGAGCTTTCTGAAAGAGGTTTAAATATAGATGCTGCAATTCCTGGTTTATCTTTTATTCCAACCAAAGTAACTTTTGCATCATTTTGTGTTGAAGAAATTCCAGTTATAATATTTCTATTAATAACATTTTTCCTTTTTGTAATTAATGTTCCAGTTTTATTTTTAAAAGAAGACCTAACCTCAATATCTGTTCTACTTAATCTAGCATCTTGTATGGAAACTGGCTGCATTACTTTTGCTCCTAGTGATGCCATTTCTAGCATTTCTTCATAGGATATTATTTTTATCTTTTTTGCTTTTTTTAGTCTATTTGGATCAGTAGTATAGACTCCTTCAACATCTGTATAAATTATACATTTTTTAGCTTTAAAGAATTTTGCAAACATAATTGCGCTTGAATCTGATCCACCCCTTCCTATTGTTGTAACTCTTCCTTGAACATTTATTCCCTGAAAACCTGCAACAATTGGGATTCCTCCAAGCATTAAATATTTTAATAATTTCCTTTTATAGATGTTGTTAATTTTTGAGTATTTGTGTTCATTATCAGTAAAAATAGGTACTTGCCATCCCATCCAAGATCTTGAATTGTAACCTTTATGAATTAATCTTCCTGCAATTAAGGCACATGCAGCTTGCTCTCCAGAAGAAACTAAAACATCATATTCGGCATGAGAGAAATTATTACTTATCTTTTTTGATTTTTTCACTAAATCGTTCGTCACACCACTCATGGCCGATGAAACAACAATTACTTTATATTTATTTTTGATGTAATTAATTATTATATCAGCTACATTTTTAATTCTATCTATGCTTCCAACTGATGTGCCGCCAAATTTTAGAACTACAATTTTCATTGAATTAAATTTTTATAATACGTTAAAATATATTGATAAAATACATCTTGCTTATAAAGTCAATTAAGAATGAAAAATAACACAATAAATAAAAAAGAAATAGAAAAATTTTCAAAAATGGCTGAAGAATGGTGGGATCCAATTGGAAAATTCAAGCCTTTACATAAATTTAACCCAATTAGAATAAAATATATCAAAGATAATTTAACTAAAGATTTTGATCTAAAAAATAAAAAAAAACCTCTAAGTGGTTTAAAAATATTGGACATAGGGTGTGGTGGAGGTCTACTATCAGAACCAATGGCAAGACTTGGGGCTAATGTTACTGGTATAGATCCCTCGTCAAAAAACATAAAAGTCGCAAAACATCACCTTAAAAAAAGCAAACTAAATATAAAATATTTTGAGTGTTCTCCAGAAAGATTTAACTCAAACGATAAATTTGATGTAATTTTAAATATGGAAATAATTGAACACGTTGAAAATGTAGATACTTTTATGAAACAAAGTTCAAGATTCTTAAAAAAACAAGGAGTTATGTTTATTGCAACATTAAATCAAACATTAAAATCCTATCTTTTTGCAATAATTGGTGCTGAATATATTTTAAGATGGCTACCGATAGGAACACATGAATGGGAAAAATTTATTAAGCCAGAAGATCTTATAAAAATATGTGAAAAAAATTCTCTAAAATTAAAACAAATTAATGGAATGAATTTTAACCCAATCGCAGATAAATGGAATATCACAACTGATAAATCGGTAAATTATATAGCAAAATTTTATAAAAATTAATTTTCTTTATCTTTAATCCAAGGAATCATTTCTGTTTCTATGCCTTCATCTTTTAATTCTTTTATCTCTCTAGAAGAAGCTTTTCCATAAATTCCCTTTTTTACTTTTGTATTATTGTAATGAATAGATCTAGCTTCATAAGCGAAGTTATCACCAACAAATTCAAAATTATCTTTAACAAATTTTTGATAATTTAAAATTTTTTTTTTTGTATTTTTTAAGTTTTTTTCATTTAGCTTATAATTTTTCTTTTTAGTGTTAGCCAGATTAGGAGACATTAATGATTTTTCAATTTTTATTGAATTACAATCCTGACAATTAAGATGTTTAAGTTTTTTTAAACGATCAAATTCTTTTGATGAAATAAACCAGCTTTCAAATTCAAGTGAACAATTTTTACATTTTAGACAATACTTGATCATAAAAATAATTTAATTATCAAGTTAGAAAAGTTCAATACATTTAAGTTCTATAATCTGCATTAATTTCAATATATTTTTTTGTTAAATCCATTGTGTAAGCTGTAAAACATTTATTTCCCAAGCCAATATCAACTGTAATATCTAATAATTCATTTCTCATATATTCCCTTAAAATTGTTTCGTCGTAATCTTTAAATAGGTTTCCTTTAAAAAAAACCTTAAAAGGTCCAATATCTATTGATAACTTTTTTACATCAATTTTTGATCCACTTTTTCCTATTGCCATCGCAATTCTTCCCCAATTAGGATCTTCTCCGGCACAAGCGGTTTTAACTAAAGGAGAGTTTGCTATAGAAAAACAAATATTTTTTGCCTCTTCTACTGTTTTGGAATTATTGCATTTTATAGTAATAAATTTAGATGCACCTTCGCCATCTGCTGCAACCCTTTTTGCTAAATTTAATAATACCTCGTGAACAGATTCTCGGAAATTTTTTAATTTTGAATCTTTAAAATCTTTGATGTATGGATTATTTGCTTTGTTAGTTGAAAAAATGGAAACCATATCATTTGTGCTTGTATCTCCATCACATGTAATAGCATTGAATGTGGTCTTAATATTTTCATTAAGAATTTTCTTTAAAATTGACGATGGCAAACTTGCATCTGTAAAAACAAACCCAAGAGTTGTTGCCATATTTGGAGAAATCATACCTGACCCTTTGGCGACTCCATAGATTTTTACATTTGTAGATCCAATTTTGCATTCTGACATTGATAGCTTTGGTTTTGTATCAGTAGTAATTATTCCCATAGCCGCTTTCATCCAAATCAATTTATTCTGAGTATACTTCAAATTTTTAACTAAATTTGGAATTATATTTTTAATTTTATTTATAGGAAATTTTTCTCCGATAGTTCCTGTACAAGCAAATAAAATTTCATTCGATTTAATTTCTTTTGGATGTTCTTCGTCTAAATTTTGCTTTTCTGTTAACTGTTTAGACAAATCAGCTGAGAGTTCTTTTAAAGCATTGTAACCATTTGATCCAGTCAATGCATTTGCATTTCTAGTATTTATTAATAAAGCACTTAATTTTTTTGATTTAATTGTTTGATTCCATTTTATATTTTCAGAAACTATTTTTGACTGAGTAAATACCGATGCATAAGAAGCTCCATCCCTAAAATAAAACAAAACTAAATCATCTCTTTTTTGTTCATATAGGTTGGCATTCACTGTTGATATGGAAACCCCATCTATATGATCTAAATCTTGAAAATCAGCTATTTTTGACTTTCTATTTTTTTCATCAAAAAAGTTGTTTATGTTAAAAACCATGATATTTAAATTAATAAAATAAATACTATATAATCTTAATAATTAATTTACATTAAAATGTTTAATCCACTTAATCTATTTTCAAAAATAATTAAAGGAGGAAATCAAAAAGAATTAGATCGAATTCTAAAAATAGTCAAAAATATAAATCTTTTAGAAAAAGATGTTGAATTACTTGAAGACTCGGAGTTTCCAAAAAAAACAAGTGAATTTATTGAACAAGTAAAAAATGGAAAAAAAATAATTGAGATTTTGCCTCAAGCTTTTGCTTTGGCTAGAGAAGCTTCAAAAAGAACAATTAAAGAAAGGCACTTTGATGTTCAGTTAATTGGTGGAGTTGTGCTTCATGAAAGTAAAATTTCTGAAATGAAAACCGGAGAAGGTAAAACTTTAACAATTGTACTTGCAGCTTACCTAAATGCTCTAGAAAAAAAAGGAGTCCATATAGTAACAGTAAATGATTATCTGGCAAAAAGAGATAGTCAAAACATGGGTAAAATTTATAATTTTTTGGGTTTAAGTTGTGGATATATTAATAATATACAAACAGATGAGGAAAGAAAAGAAAATTATCTTAAAGATATAACTTATGCAACGAATAGTGAATTAGGTTTTGATTATCTCAGAGATAATATGAAATTTTCAGAAAATGACAAAGTACAAAGAAACCATAATTATGCAATTGTAGATGAAATAGACTCGTGTTTAATCGATGAGGCTAGAACGCCACTGGTCATATCGGGTGCCGCTGAAGATAAAACCAGTCAATATATAGCAATAGATAAACTAATAAAAAATTTAAATGACAATGATTTTGAATTAGATGAGAAAGATAAAAATATTTTACTTACAAATAAAGGAATAGATAATATAGAAAAGATACTTACAAATGCAGGAATTTTAAAAAATAATAATTTTTATGATCCTGAAAATTTAAATCTTGTACATCATGTTAATCAAGCGCTAAGAGCAAACCATCTTTTTCAAAATGGAAGAGACTACATTATAAAAGAAGACCAGATAGTAATTATTGATGAACAAACAGGTAGACAACTACCAGGAAGAAGATTTGGTGATGGTCTTCACCAAAGTTTAGAGGCAAAAGAAAAGTTAGATGTAAAAGCGGAAAATCAAACTCTCGCTTCAATAACTTATCAAAATTTCTTTAAATTATATAAAAAACTTTCAGGGTGTACTGGGACAGCAAAAACTGAATCTCAAGAATTCTTTGAAATCTATAATCTTTCAGTAATTTCAATTCCAACAAACAAGCAAATGATTAGAAAAGATTGGAATGACCAAATTTTTCGAACCACAAAAGAAAAGGATGAAGCAATAATAGCAAAAATATCTGAATGTAATAATTCAGGTCAACCAATATTAGTATTTACGGCAAGTATAAATAAATCGGAACATTATTCAAATCTACTAGATAAAAAAGGTATAAAACACATCGTGCTAAATGCAAAAAATCATGAAAAAGAAGCTGAAATAATATCAAATGCTGGAAAAAAAAATTCTATAATTATTACTACAAGCATATCTGGAAGAGGTGTTGATATAAAACTGGGTGGTCAGAATGAAAGTCAAAAAGAAGAAATTAAAAAAATAGGTGGGCTTTTTGTTATTGGCACAGAAAGAATGGAAAGTAGAAGAGTTGACAATCAAGCAAGAGGAAGATCTGGAAGACAAGGGGATGAAGGTAGTTCAATTTTTTTTGTGAGTCTTGAAGATGATTTAATGAGAATTTTTGGAACTGAATCTATGAATAGTATTTTAGAAAAACTTGGGTTAAAAGATGGAGAAAGCATTGATCATCCTTGGATAAATAAGGCTCTAGAAAGAGCTCAACAAAAAGTCGAATCTAGAAATTTTGATATTAGAAAAACTCTTTTAAAGTTTGACAATGTGTTAAATGATCAAAGACAAGTGATATTTGGTCAAAGAGACAATGTTATAAATAGTAAAGATTCTAACACTTTTAGTGATGATTTCCTTGATGAATTTATTGTGGATTTAAAAGAAACTAAATCAAAATATTTAACAGAACCAAAATCAAACACATTTATAAATAAATTGAAATCTTTATTTGGAAATTCTTTCAATCAAAACGAAATAGATAACTTATCAAATTCTAAGGAAAATGATTTAGAGAAAATAATTAAAAAAAGATTTTTAGAAAAAAGAAATGAGAGAATACAATTTCTTGGAGATGATAAAGCTAAAGAAATTGAGAAAAGAATTTTTTTACAAGTAATAGATGAAAATTGGAAATTGCATATACAATATCTTGAACAATTAAGACAAGTTATTGGATTGAGATCTTTCGGTCAAAGAGATCCATTAATTGAATATAAAAAAGAAGCTTTCATTTTATTTGAAAACTTGCTTAACAAACTTAAGACAGACTTAGTTAAATTTTTAATTAATATGAAAATTGTTGAAGATAATGTGGATGATGAAAATTTTAAAAAAAAACGAAATAAAAAATTTGATGAACTATCATCTAAAAAAATTGGAAGAAACGAGCCATGTCCATGTAATTCAGGAAAAAAGTACAAACATTGTCATGGATCTTTATAATAAAATAATTAAAAACAACATTAATAAAATAATAGAAATGCTTATATAAATAATTTTATTATCTTTTAATTTATCAAATACATTTTTCTTCATTGATAATTTTTCTGAAATTCCAGTTTTTGTTGTAAATCCTTTTTTTCTTCCAATCGATAAAAATTTATTTTTTCTATGATTTATTATTTCATTTTTATCCATTGTTGAAAAAAATTCTAAATTTTTTTCTATTGAATCTCTTACATTGTTTAAAATTAAATCTTTGTCTCTATGTGCGCCACCTATTGGTTCTTTTATAATTTCATCAATTATATCTAGACTTAAAAGATCTTTAGAAGATAGCTTCATCGCTTTAGAAGCTTCTAAAGTTTTTTTA
>MDTG01037906.1_pt1 | contig 11628 bp, 7 predicted proteins | sample 811421 | NCBI WGS metagenome assembly MDTG01 (sample SAMN05326645, study PRJNA326480) | marine metagenome | isolation source: seawater | place: Pacific Ocean: South East | collected 2011
GGCCGTCAGATATTTGACCAAAAATATCTGTAACACTTTGGCCAGATTTGGCATAACTTGCTGTTCCTTGTAGAGAAAACTTCTGCCCATTTCTTATTTCGGACAAGGTTTGTGCGTCCATAATATAAGTTATCTGAGAATAGCTCTGTCCACCGATATTAGGGCCAATATTGCCACCAATCATGCGTATTTGATCAACTATTTGCTCATTTTCAACTAAATACCCTTCCGCATAATTTCCACCAAATATAAAACTGCCTTTTACTGCCTTTGGAAAAACAATTTGAGCTATTGATCGATCATGAACATCTTTATTAATCAGATTAAAATTTGTCGCCATTTTTAATGTGCTGAACGCATCTTCCTCATACACTTGAGCATTTTTTTCGACTCCGCTTCGAGTTTCATCAACTACAGCTTGCGCATTATCAACCACGCTACAATTGCCAAGTAATATACAAATCGATGTACCTATTAAGAATATTTTAAGGTTATTTAGCATTCTTGTTGTCCAGCTTTTATTGTTTTAAACATATCATCGTAATTATAATATTTACTATATTAATAGGTTGAATATTTTTATACTTACCTTTTCTCAAAGAGAATGATTTAGTCAAATACATAAATTATATTTACTAATTCTGAAACTAGGTAACAACTTAGAATATTTGTAAACTGCGGAAAAGCTTAGCTAAAAAACCAGTTTATTTATTACCATCAAGAATTCATTATTCGAAACTAGATAGAAGCTAAAATAATTAGTTTAAAAATAAAATGGCTTTACTAATTTTTTTCTACGCTACTGGTTCATAAAAGCCTAACGAGTTTCGTTAGGCTCTATGTAAAAATAATGCTCATACAGATTTCAGCCTAAAAGGTGTAACCAATTTTGAAACCAAAACCCGAAACGCTATTGTCTGTGTAATCTAAGGTTAGCCCGCTTGGTATTCCAGGAGCAGCTTCGTGGATAATTTTAACGTCGCCAGCTACAGTATATGTATATCCCGCTGATACTGTGAGATTATCTGATGCTGTATAACGCGCAGATATGGAATAGGTTTCGTAACCGTTCCTAAAGGTAAATGGATCCGAAGTTTCAGCACCTCCGCCATCTTCTGTGGCATACGAAATGCTGAAAGCCAGTTCCTCTGAAATTTTACGTCCAACCCCTATGGTGTAATGAGTTTTATCATCAAAGCTACTACCAATCGCGCTCACTGAAGCGTCGGCAGCACCTGTCGCTGGGTTTATACCATTTGGGTTCTCTGGCACAACTATTTGAGCTGTACTCCACTTTCCTTGATGAATTGCGCCGTATATCAAGGTATCTTCCGCAATTCCACTTTGGAAATTTAGAGTTGTTGTTTCAGGAAATGCAATACTTGCTCCTGATAAAGGAGTTGTTGGGATTAAGTTAGAAAGAGAAGATCCCGTTGGAACATCGACTGATCCATCTGGTTGATATATCAATTCAACTTTCAGGGCTATCTCTGATCGTTCGTAAGCTGCACCTAGCGTTGGTAGTGTTTTGTCTGCAGCATCTATTTCGTAATAACCTGATAAAGTTGTTACGCTGTCACCATCATTCAATGTGTATCTATTTAGACCACCAAATATAGAGTAGTTATCATCTATTTCATATCTTGCTAGGAAAGTTGTAGACCCAATTTTTACGCTAGCGCTTGGTGATACTGAACAAAGTGGCAATGTTGCTGTCACAGATGGGCTGCAACCAGATAAGTTACCATTGGTTTGTCCCTCAAAAAGTAGTGCACCGGACATGTATTTAGATACACCAATATCAAAATTTCCTAAATCAATCTTGACTGCCATCGCTGCTCGAGTTTGATCGGATAAAACTTTGTGTTTGGGTGCTCCAGGGTACTGTATGGTTGCACCGACATCATATGTCAAAGGCAGAACGCTAAATTCTGCATAGTTTCCATCTTCGTACAAGTGAGATGTGCTAAGCTTGCTAGCTTCCCACCCACCCGAAAAAGCGGGCGTTGATAATAGTCCGATAATGACACCTGAGTGTAAAAAACTTTTCATGAATTCCTCCCAATTTAATCAATATCTTGACCAAAAAATACAGAATGGTCAAGTATTTAACTCTTATGAAAGTCACAATTGAAAAAGTTTCTTTTATACTGTAATGCCTAATCCTTCAGCGCACGAGCTTTTGTTTTGGCTATAGGCTGCCAAAAATATTCCAATATGGTACGCTTGCCAGACAATACGTCTATAGAGGCGACCATTCCAGGAAGCAGTGAGACTTCTGTTCCGTCATCCTCATATAGTATACCATCAATTGAAACATCAACTAAATAGAATTGAGCTCCGGTCTGTTGGTCTGTTATAGCATCGGCTGATATTCCAAGGACCTTACCGTCTATTCTTCCAAAACGGGACGGATCATAAGCGGTTAAAGAGATTTTCACCTCTTGCCCTTCGACTATTTCACCGATGTCTTTGGGATCAATTTTAGTCTCAACAATGAGGTCAGATCCTGTTGGTACCAATTCTAGCAAAACGTCGCCAGAATTTACATATGCATCTTCTGTCACGTAATTTATTCGATTGATTACTCCATTGACGGGTGACCTTACGGTGTTTCTTTCTACTCTACTTTCCAAAGCAGGAATGCGCGCAGCTAGCTCTGCAATTTCACTTTCAATTGCAGACAAATCGGTAAGCGCGCTGGTGATATAAGACTGCCTTTCGGCCTTTAACTGTTCATCTATTTCGTCTAATGCAGATGTGATTCTAATTTGACCACTTTGAGCAGAATTGGCCCTTCCCAACGAGGCTTCCTCCTCTCTTTGAAGTGATATTAAACGTGTTTCGGGCGCAAGGCCGCTTCTAACTAATGGCTCCAAAGTTTGTATTTCTTTGCGAATTAACAAAAGGCCATTCTGTGCAGTATCATAGTTAATTTTAAGTTCTTGAATTTCGTTTAGTTTTTGTAAACGGCGTTTCTCTAGTATTAAAGCTTTAGCTTCGAGGTCGTCTAATCTAGCTTTAAACAAAGCCAATTCTGTTGACACAGTGCCTGGTGAAGACGCTATTAATTTTTCAGAGAAATCTGGAACAACACCATCTACCTCGGCCTGTAATCTTGTTACTTTAATTTTTAACGAGGCATACCTTTTTTGTGCTTGGTCAAGCTGCGTTTTAGCATCTACTGGGTCAAGATCAAAAAGAATGTCTCCCTTCTTAACTAAATCACCTTCTGAGAAATATCTCTTTCTTAAGATGCCGGGCTCAGATGACTGGACAAGCTGGTTTTGTGCTTCTGAAACCGTTTTTCCGTTTCCACGCGTAACATTATCGAGCTCCGTAATTGAAGCCCAAATCATAATAACAGCGATCAGCGTAATGATAGTTAAAAGCAGTATTGAAGATGAGCCTTGCTGCTTGCCTGCCATTTCCCTAGCGAGCTTGTTGAATTCAACATCAGACATTAGCTTTAACCTTTTTTAATTCCAATTTGTTCTGGTGTTTGGTCCGCAACGATTTGACCATTTTCCAAAACAAATACTCGGTTTACCATAGTTAGAATAGGGTTTCTGTGGGTTACAATTAACATGGTTTTATCTTCACTTACTTTGGTGAGGGACTCGACAACCCTCTTCTCAGTTCCCTGGTCCATTGAACTGGTTGGCTCGTCTAGCAATAAGACCTTTGGATCATGTAAAAGGCTTCGCGCTAAATTTATTGTTTGTCGTTGACCGCCCGATAACCCAATACCGCGTTCTTTTATTTCTAAGTCATATCCTTTTGGATGAGCTCCAACGAAGTCATCAACGCCGGCAATTTTACATATTTTTAGTAGGTGTTCGTCATCATATTCATTGAACCCCATTTGAATGTTCTCTCTCACGGAACCTGAGAAAAGCCAGCTGTCCTGAAGCATTATCCCAATATTTTTTCGAATATCTGCCTGATCGATTTGCCGCACATCAACACCGTCCACAAGGATTGCTCCTTCGGTGGGTTCATAAATACCGGCAATTAATCTTGATAGGGTGGATTTCCCAGAACCCATTTTACCTACTAATGCCACCTTTTGACCCGCTGGGATTTTGAATGATATATTTTTGAGGGTGGGCTGATTACTCCCGTCGAATTTAAAGGAAACATTTTTGAATTCAATTTCACCCTCAAACTTTGGGCGTGATACAGGTGAGATATTTCCAGTGAAGTTCTTATTTTTACCAAAAAGTTCGCTTAAATTCCTGTAAGCAGCGATTGCGCCATTGACCCGAGACATAGTATTAGCAAGTTGCGAAAGTGGGGCCATTGTCCTCCCACCAAGTATAACAGCACCAATTAGTGCGCCTTGAGAGATGGTCCCTTCCACAATCAAATATACGCCAAAAAAAATCGCTGCAACCTGAGCGTACTGCTGAACAGAGGCAGCAAAATTAACTATTAGTGCGCTTAAAGCTCTAATTTTGTTACCACTATCGGATTGATTATTAAGTGCGTCTTCATAGCGTTTTTTCATTAGCTTTCCAGACCCAGTGGCGTTTACTGTCTCAAGTCCATTCAAGGTTTCAACTAAGACTGCTTGTTTGTTCATTCCGCTTTCAACTGACCCTTTCGTAATCCGTGAAAGAAAAGGCTGAACGCCTAATCCAACGATTATAACAAGGGGTACGGCAACCAATGGAACATACGCAAGCGGACCTGCAATTAAGTAAATCACGTAAATGAAAAAGAAAACGAATGGTAAATCTATGAGTATTACTAAGGTAGACGAATTGAAGAATTCCCTCAAAGTTTCGAATTCCCTTACTGTGCCAGCCATTGCTCCGGTTTTTTGACGCTGTTCTGATGGAGTTAGAGTAAGAATACGATCGAAAAGCCTTCGCGAAATCTCTAAATCTGCCCTTTTACTCGCTACATCGATGAATTTTGCCCTTAAACCCTTAATTAAAAAATCAAAACCAAGTGCAATCACACACCCAATGCTAAGTGCTATAAGAGACTCGAAAGCACCATTGGGAATAATCCTATCATATACTGTCATAGTGAAAAGTGAGGTGGTTAAAGATAAGAAATTTGATACCATCGCAGCAACCATGACTTGTACGTATAGCCATTTACTTTTTCGAAATGCGCTAAAAAACCAATGCCCACTTCGTTCCTCTTTTTCCCTTTCATTGAGTTCTTTGGCGAGTATCACATAGCCTGAAAAATTAATCTTAAACTCACTAATCTTCATTGTAACAGGCTTGGATCGAGGTTCGCTATGAACTATCATAACTTCTTCTTCGGTTGGCATTTCCTTAACTACAACAGCGCTGCCATCTTTTAAAAAACCAATAAGCGGTAAAAAGAATTGCGAAAGTTTTTCGAGCTTTAGATTGCCGAAACTTGCCTTAAAACCGAGAGAAGATAAAGCACTCACACTGTGCTGTGGCAAAAAAAGATCATGTGGCATTTCAACTGCGTTTCTTACGGCGGCACCACTTTTTCTTATTCCATATTCTCTTAAAAGAAGCCTCGTCGCTTCCAGCAAACTTTTTTCATTTTTTAATGCTTTACCATCATCGTTAATCGTGTCTGTTTTGGATATTTTGAGTTCAGATTTTGTTTCTTTAGATTTTAACGTTTCAGTATCTGTCGAACTTTTAGATCTTTTTGTATTTTCTGACTTTTTTTTACTTTTAACGGCTTCATCAGTCATTTTTACTTCCAACTTTTAATTTGGATGGTTTATAGACGCCTTACATTTGGGTAGCAACCAAAGAATGACAAAGGTAAGGTATAAAGAAATTTGCAAATTTTAAAAGTTTAGCAAGCGAAAGAGAAATTATTATGATACCATTTCCTGACATATCTCCGGAAATTTTTTCAATTAACATAGGTACATTTGAGTTCGCCTTAAGATGGTACGCAGTTTCATATATTCTTGGCTTTATTGCAGCACTATTTCTGATGAAATTTTTTTTGAAAAGAGAAAAGTTGTGGAAATATCGAACACCTCCAATGTCTGTAGACTTGGCAGATAATTTTCTTACTTTTTTGATCTTGGGCGTTATTATCGGCGGACGTTTAGGATATGTTCTTTTCTACAATTTTTACTATTACTTGCAAAACCCCATTGACATACTCCGAGTTTGGGATGGTGGTATGTCATTTCACGGGGGATTTCTTGGCGTATGTGTGGCTGTTTTGGCATATTGTCGATATCATGGAATACCACTGTTGTCAGGTTCAGACTTGATAGCTTTGTCCACGCCTCCGGGATTATTTTTTGGTAGAATTGCAAATTTTATTAATGCAGAGCTTTGGGGTAGGCCAACCGAGTCACCTTGGGGTGTTATTTTTCCGGGAGCAAGAGCACAAGATTGCGGGGATATTTCCGGGCCTTGTTCGCGCCATCCGTCCCAATTATATGAAGCCATATTAGAGGGTCCTGTGCTTTTTTTGATAATACTAGCGTTGATATACATCGGCGCACTTCGTAAACCTGGTCTAATTATGGGGGTTTTTATTCTAGGATATGGGCTATCCCGTTTCTATGTGGAATTTTTTAGAGTGCCCGATCCTCAATTTATCAGTGAAGAAAATCTGAATGGCTATGTATTGTTCATGGAGAATTTTGGGATCACTATGGGTCAACTACTTTCAACCCCGATGATTTTAGTTGGTATGCTTTTCGTCTTTCTGGCATTGAAAAAAAGAGTTTGGTAGTTTCGTATGCGCACATTAAAATTCATTTTATATACGATACTAGTTGTGTGTATATTGTGGGCTATTTTGCTGACTGCTGGTCCACGCATAATTACAGTACTCATTAAACAAAATTTTGATAACTCTGTTTTGGTTTCTGGTCTTAGAATAACGCCCAAGCTGGGAATATCAGCAGATAGAATAGATTATTTGCGGCTAAATACTTCTGTTGGCCAAAATATGAGTGGGTTCAGTAGAGCGATAAAGCTGAAATGGGGTGGCATTTTTACACAAGAACCATTTGTTCGAATTTCTGTTGGCCCTACATCGATACAAAGCCTTGGAAACGTCAGCTCGCAGGAGCTTGTTCTTACCTGGGGAAGCTTAACGGATTTAAAAAATTTTGCATTTTCCTACACTGCGGACAAACTGCAATCGAACGTAGGAGTGGAGACAGATGTGGCCACTATTGATGGGAAATTTAATGTTGCTGATAAAATTTTTCACGATATAAAGTTTGATTTTTCAAAATTACGATCTGAACTCAGAGGGAGTATCTCAGCTGATAGAATTTCTGGAAAAATTGAACTCTTTGATGCAGGTTTTGATTCTACCAAATCAAGCTTTTCCACAGATATAAATGCATTTGGTGTTTTTCTTGAAGATCAGCAATTATTTTTGCCTACTTCAGATCTTTTTTTAGAAGTCGAGCCAGGTAATGCAAGGGTTATTTTAGAGGCAGCGAATGTAAGTAACAAATTGTATTTTTTTGAAATTGGCTCCACAAAAATAATCGCTGATGGGCCCTCGCTTGATCTAGATTTGATTGAAAGTGTCAAAATAGATGTGACTGATGCTTTTTTTTCATTGGGAAATCAATTTCTTAAAAGCATTCAAATTGATTCGGGTAGTGGCAATATTTCCATTAGGAAGGATGGCGTAATATACTTTGATGCGAATGGTATTGTTCGGAAAACTCTTCTGGAAACGGACAATCTTTTCATTGCCGAACTTCCATCCACAACTTTTGATATTTCTTCTAACATAGGGGCATTTACTGCCGAAAAATATATCAATTCCAATATGCTTTTGGGCTTAGAAAGTTCCCCGTTATCTTTTGTAGAAATTGTATCCAATATAAATTTTTTACAACAGAGTATGGGCGAATGTTTAAAATCGTTTTGTACTGAAATAAGTCATCAGATAAATTATGAAATGAAGATTTTAGATGAAAAAATTATCGGATTTTCTGATTGTTCCACTCTTTACTGCAGTGATGGTTTTTCTAGTCACAGATTGGAAACTTTGAATACCGAAAAATTCATTAGCAATGTCGCTCAGACTTCTATTATTAATCCTGTTTTAGTTACCTTATTGTTTTCCGAATTACTTTCTGGCGAGAAAACAAAACAGGGACATGTTATCGTGTATTGAAATTTCATTTGACATTAACGGTTGAGTAACTTCCGAATTTTATCTATCAGTCTACACTAAACTGCTGGGGGTCTAATTATGGGTTTGAAAAACTATTTAAATTTTATTTTTTTGGTGTTTCTTCTGGCCGGGTGTAAGTGGTCCTCTGTAGGTGATATTTTAAGCAACCCGAGATCGATGTTGCAGGCGGACGATGCGTCACGTGATCTAAATAAACCATCTGCTGACAGCCTTGAATTTTCTTTAGATGAGGTTATCGACACAGCTTCTGTTGATTTAAACATAAATGACGGCTTTAAAGCAGTTGTCAAAGCCTCTGTGGAAAATGATCCTGAAGTTGTGCGTGCAAAGCAAGAATATCAAGCAAATCAAAGTTCTGTAAAAACGACAAAAACTCAAAAAGACTTTCAGATTTCTGGCAACTTATACGGCGGAGTAGAGGATTTGACTGACGAGATTGTGGGCGTTGCTGGCGTTCTCAATGCTAGTCGATTGGTTTTCGACGGAGGGCAATTGGATAGTCAAATTTCAGCCCAAGAGTTTCGGGCTTCAGCGTCTCTATCTAACTATTACGCCAAATTGGATAATCGTATAGCTAATGTCGGTAAGCTCTGGATTGAATTAGAAAGATACAGTGCTCTGAACGACCTCATTGGGTCGAGGTTAAATGTACTCCGACCTTTAATCGGTCAATTAGAGAAAGTAGCCCAAGCTGGAGTAGGCGATCGTAGTCAAGTTGCTGCAGCACAGAGAACAGTGTCGATGATTTCCGTTATTCAGGCAGATGTCGTAGAAAGGTTTGAGCAAGCTAGATTAAATTTTTCTAACCAATTTGGTCAGTTGCCAGGATCAGTTAGGTATGACAGTCAAATGATTTCATCCGCCGTACCTGACAGTATATCTCGATCTCAGGTTCTCAACGCACCGGGGCTTAGAGGAGCGTTTTTTGGGTATCAATCGGCGTTGGCTAACTTGAGGTCAATTGAGGCAAAGGATAATTTTAACGTGGGATTTGAGGCCAAATTACAAAGGCCTTTTGGTAATAGTGATTACAGTTCTGACGAAAGTTTGGGGTTAGTCGTGCGAAGGACCCTTTATGATGGCAATAAGCTTAACGCTGAAATTGAACAGGCTACTGCACAAGTTGAGGGGCAGCTCGCTATTTTGCGTGCAACTTTCAAGGAGGGGAAACGGTCAGTCGAGGCGGCGCAGCAGACCATTTTGTCGTTGGACAAGGCTATTACGTTGGCTAAAAAGAATGCTGCTAATGCTAAGGAGGAAATCGAATACCTTCGAAAGCAGTTAGTTATAGGTCAATCAACTCTCGACAGTGTTTTGAATGCTGAAGCAAGGTTGTACGAAGCAGAATCCAAGGAAATAAATCTGATCGCGGAAAGACAGGTGGCTGAATTATTAATTTTAGGTAGTTTGGGAGAGTTGGCAGAAATTTTTGAATTGAGGTAAGCGTCAGATTGTGTAAGTGTAAATACGCACAGCCAAGACCTACCTTAAATAACTTGAAAAGGTATGAGTTTTATGGTTTACGCAAAATATATCGACTCGCGGGCCAAAAAATTGATGCAGGTTTGCAACACTTCTCGCGCAGTTCGCAGTTTGGCAGAGGGTAATGACTTTTTTGCCTTGCTTAAGATAGTGACTTTAGGTTTGCTAGGGTTGCGAATAACCGGGTATAAGTATGCCCAATAAGTTTTGTATGGAGCAAAAAACATGAACATGATTTCAACAGGCGCATTTCTTACTGAAGTGGAAACGCCCAACCAGAGAGAAGCATTAGTTAAAAAACTGGTCTCTTCATGGGAAAAGAAAAATACAAAAGTTGCAAAAGCTGGCGGAGTGTCAATGATCGCTCTAACGCTAGCCGCTTGTGGTGACAATGACACAACGCCTTTTTCTCAGGCCGATGTTGACGCGGCTGTGGCGGCTGTTGATATAACATCTGACAACGCTGCTGCAGTTTTAGCTGCTGTGCAAGCTGTCGATGCTAACGCGACTTCTGTTGCTCAAGTGGCTTCAAATGCTACAGCAGCAGTTGATATAACATCTGACAATGCTACAGTAATCGCGGCAGCTACTGCGGATTTACAGGCTCAGTTGGATGCTCTTCAGGCACAGTATGATGCGGTAGCATCGCCATCAACTTCAGTTTTGACTTCAAGCGCGGATACGCCGTCTTTAACTGTTGCTAGCGATACTATTACTGGTACATCAACAAATTACGGTGCGACTGATATAATAGTTGATGGACAGACATCTGATTCAGATACGATGACGATCACTGCTACATCTGACATTACAGCTACTCCAACAGTTGTTAATATAGAAAATGTTAATTTTAACATCGCTGAAACGCTGGCGGGTGGAAATGCTGAATTTGCAGTCGCAGTAGACAATATCACCGGCGCTGCTATCACATTTGATGTTACAAATGCGGATAGTCTTATCGCTAACCTGGCAATTTCAGGCGCAGGCTCGGGGAATACTTACACTGCTGCCAGCGAGTTTACTACAATCGCTCTAGCAGCGGCGGCTGATGCCGACATCGTGCTCAATGTAAATGCAGACGCTTCTGTGTCTACAACTGGAGCGGCTGATGATATGTCTATCCTTGGTGGCGACGCTAATGATGTAACGATCACAGCGTCCGCGGCAACAGAGGACTTAGTTGTTACTGGTAACGATGTTGACGTAACTGCTGCATCTATATTGGGTAACGTGACCGTCACGGCAGCTGGGGATGCGACATTGACAGACGTATCTGCGGCTCTTGGTAATGTTACTGTGACAGCGGGTGACGATACAACGATTACTACAGCAGCAGCCGCTGCTGGCACAGTGACTGTGAACTCCGCAGGTGTAATTATTGTTACAAACGCAACAGCAGCTACAACATTGAATGTTGACAATACTGGAGGCGTTGCTGCTGAAGACATCACCATTACAGACGCGAATAGTGCTACAACTGCAACGATCACTTCTGTGGGTGCAGTGACTGCAACTGCAAACTCAGGTCTCGCGGCTGCTACTAGCATTACTGCAACTGTAGCTGAGGACTCAGCTATTACAGCAGATGGTGTTGCAGATCAGGTTATCAACCTGAATGCTGATTCATCGGGCATCGCTAATACTCCGGAAGTCACATATACTTTGCTTGCCAGTACTCTTGAAACATTGAATTTGGGTGGTGCAACGGCAATTAACGTTGATATCGACGCGGCTGATATTACCACTGAAACGGTAACGAATACCAACGCTGTAGGGGCTGCTTTGACTTTTAGCACTGCTGGTTCCGCGGATGTGACTAATGTTGCTAGCGATGTTACAATGCGTCTGGGTGCTGACTTCGACAATACAACGCTAACGGTTAATGATGGAACCGTGATTGCCCTGGACGTTGAAACTGCTCAGACTGCTGGTACCGCTGCAGTGATTTTTGATCACACAACGGCTGCTACCACGACTACTGACAATACTATGACCTTGACAACAACC
>MDTG01212708.1_pt1 | contig 11628 bp, 9 predicted proteins | sample 811421 | NCBI WGS metagenome assembly MDTG01 (sample SAMN05326645, study PRJNA326480) | marine metagenome | isolation source: seawater | place: Pacific Ocean: South East | collected 2011
CACTGAGCTTTTGGAACTTAAATCAAGCCCCTCAATTTATTTTAGCCGATTATCATCTTGATCATGAAACCGGCTTAGACGTCATTGAAGCATTACGCTTGCATTGGCAAATCACTATTCCTGCCATCGTCATTAGTGCCGATAACAGTGATGATGTTCGTCAAACAGTACACGATACCAATTGTTTGTTTATGGCCAAACCGGTTGCACCGGCGGCCCTTAGAAATATATTACGAAGACAACATCAAACGTAATTGAGGAAATGCTTTAAAAAGTGGATTGGTCATGCAGAGGCTGCACCGCTAACGCACTCATGGCTTTCACCACTTGAGTACGTGAATGCAAACCTAGCTTGCGAAAGATTTCCGTCATATGGGCTTTGATGGTCGCTTCCGTCACACCCAGCTCATAGGCAATCTGTTTATTCAGCAGCCCTTCGCTCACCATATTCGCCACACGAAATTGCTGTGGGGTCAATTGAGCTAATGCTTGTGCAAAGTCCATTTCACTTGGATTACTGGAATCACTCATAGACACATTTTTTGGCATCCAGACACCGCCTTTTAATACCGTTTGTATTGCTTCAACCATGTCGTCTATGCCACTGCTTTTTGGCAAAAAACCACTGGCACCGTGATCCATGGCACGGCGAATAATTTCCGGCTGATCATGGGCTGAAACAATGATGACGGGAATATGGGGATAATGGGCAACTAAGAATATTAATCCGCTAAAACCTTGAGCACCTGGCATATGTAAATCCAATAAAATCAGATTCGCCTGTTCATTGTGTTCAACTTGCAATTGCAAACTGGAAAGGTCTTGAGCTTCATGGATACACACATCAGGAAATTCACGCAATAAAGTACCGCTTAAGGCACTGCGAAATAAGGGGTGATCATCTGCGACGATAATATGATATGCGTCCGACATAACTATCCAATTTTTATTATTCTAATATATCTTAATGTACACCATTCTCGCTGATATTCCATGTGTAAGATTGCGCCGATTAACCCAACCCTAGGATGTACTTATTTACACCCTAGGGTTGGGTTCTGTTAAGCGGCTGAACACAATACTTTATGCTCATTAATTAACGCATCCACCACACTCGGATCCGCTAGGGTGGAAATATCCCCCAAGGTATCAAATTCATCCGTGGCAATTTTACGTAAAATACGGCGCATGATTTTACCACTGCGCGTTTTTGGTAAACCCGGTGCCCACTGAATAATATCCGGCGTGGCAATGGGGCCAATTTCTTTTCGTACCCAAGCAATTAAGTCATCCTGCATGGCTTGACTAGGTTGCTTGCCATGATTAAGTGTCACATAAACATAAATGCCCTGACCTTTTATATCATGGGGAAAACCCACAACCGCGGCTTCAGCTACCGCCTCATGAGCCACTAAAGCACTCTCAATTTCGGCGGTGCCCATGCGGTGACCTGAAACATTTAATACGTCATCCACTCGGCCCGTGATCCAGTAATAGCCATCTTCATCGCGCTTAGCGCCATCCCCCGTAAAATAGCTGCCCTCAAAGGTTGAAAAGTAGGTATCAATAAAACGTTGGTGATCACCGAACACCGTTCGCATTTGTCCAGGCCAGCTATCTTTAATAATCAAGTTACCACTGGCTTCGCCATCCAGTTCGACTCCGTGTTCATCAACCAGCGCCGGCTGAACGCCAAAGAAGGGACGCGTCGCTGAACCAGGTTTTAATTCCGTTGAGCCCGGTAGCGGCGTAATCATTGCCGCGCCGGTTTCTGTTTGCCACCAAGTATCCACAATCGGACATTTATTGCGTCCAAACGTGCGGTAATACCAGCGCCACGCTTCAGGATTAATGGGTTCACCAACTGTGCCTAGCAAGCGTAAGCTTGAAAGACTCGCACCGGCAACCGGTTCATCCCCTTCTGCCATTAATGCACGAATAGCGGTGGGCGCAATGTATAAAATATTAATATCAAATTTATCAATCATCCGTGCAATACGACCACAATCGGGATGAGTCGGAACCCCTTCATACATGACCACTGTTGCACCATTGCATAACGGGCCATAAACAATATAACTGTGGCCTGTAATCCAACCCACATCCGCAGCGCACCAGTAAACATCGCCTTGTTTGTAATCAAAAATGTATTCATGGGTCATGGAGGCATACACTAAATAGCCACCGCAGGTGTGTAAAACCCCTTTTGGTTTACCGGTACTGCCTGAGGTATATAAAATAAATAAAGGGTCTTCGGCATTCATTTTTTCAGGTGCACACACATCACTTTGAGTGTTCACCAAGGTGTGATAATCCACATCGCGATTAGGCACCACGTTTACATCGGTATCGGTGTGTTGTAATACCACCACATGTTTAACTTGCTCCGCCGGACATAATTCAATAGCACGGTCGATATTGTCTTTAAGCGGGACAAATTTTCCAGCCCTTAACCCTTGGTTCGCCGTAATAATAAACTGGCTGTTACCGTCTTCAATTCGACCGGCTAATGCTTCAGGTGAAAACCCAGCAAAGACCACAGAATGCACCGCACCGATTCGCGCACACGCTAACATAGCAATGGCCGCCTCTGGCACCATGGGCATATAAATGGTCACCACATCACCTTTCTTAACACCTAACTGCTTTAAGCCATTGGCAAATTTATTCAATTGTTCTGACAACTGCTTATAAGTAATTAAACGAGACTGACCTTGTTCGCTATCGGGTTCCCAAACAATGGCGGTGGTATCCGGTGTACTTTGCGCATGGCGATCAACACAGCTTTGAGTCACGTTTAGCTCACCATCTTCAAACCAGCGAATATGTAAGTCGTCTTTGGCGTAAGACACATCTTTTACTTTTGTAAAAGGCGTTAACCAATCCACACGCTTGGCCTGCTCAGCCCAAAATGCTTCCGGTTGTGTAACCGATTGTTGATACATTTCAAGGTATTGCTCATTGGTTAACAGTGTTTTTTGGTTCGGCTGAATGGGATAAATCATTTTCTCGGTCATGGTCTTTCCTCTACCTACGAGTTCGCTTGCATATCAACAGTGTCCAACCTCACTCTTTTTTTCTCCATTAGACCTTTGTCTAATCAGGTCTATTTCCATGACGGGTGAGTAATATTATTGAGCAAGCAAATTCGTATTAGACTTTAGTCGAATATATACCAAGGGCTAATAGGTATTTTTTTTATTAGAGCTCTTACTGCCATTGTGACAAAAATATTCATAGCTAAAAAAGCCGTTTAGTTATGGGTATTTCTTTTAAACACTTGGAGGGAAGACCATGAGAAAGCCCATCTCATTTAAAACCAATAATAAAAAAGCCCTTGCTTTAGCCTGCACACTTGGTTGCGCAACACTGGCAAGCCCATTCACACATGCCGAAACCGAATACCAATTTGGTGGCTTCATTAAATTTGATGCCATTTTCAGCCAGTACTCTGACACCCAGCGCGCGGGCAATGTCGGTGATGACTTTTTAGTGCCGTCCACTATTGCAGTGGGCGATGGTTCTCGCGAAGGGGATATGGTATTTGATAGTAATGCCAAGTTTTCTCGCATTAACTTCAAAACCACGACCGATACCGAAGCCGGTGGCTTAGTCACTTTTATTGAAATGGATTTTAACGGTGGCAATGACGAACGACTCACCAACCAAGCCAGTAATGGTTTGCGTCATGCTTTCTTAGCGTGGAACAAAGCCGATGGTAGCAGTGTCACCGCAGGTCAAACCTGGAGTACGTTTTTTAATGTAGGCGCGTTGCCTGAAGCGGTGGATTTTGTTGGCCCAACCTCAGGGACTATCTTTGTGCGCCAGCCACAAGTGCGCTACACCATGCCCATGGCAGGTGGCAAAGTAATGCTAGCCGCGGAAAACCCATCATCTGGTTTTAATGATGATCGGGGGGGCGCTACGGCCAACTCAAATAATATCGATGACAATACCATGCCCGATGTCATTGGCCGTTTTGATGCCAGTGCGGGCAGCTTAAGTTATTCTGCCGCGCTGATGTTGCGTCAAATCGCTTATAACGATGGCACCGATGACGAAAGCGAAATGGGATACGCGGTATCATTCAGTGGCAAGTACGCCATGGGCAACGGCGATGATCTTAAGTTCATGCTAAGCAGCGGCGCACTCGGTCGTTACATTGCCTTAAATGCTTTTCGTGATGGTGGCATTGAAGCCGATGGCAGCATTGACTTAAACAATGTAACCGGTGGTTTTGTGGCGTACAAACACATGTGGAGTCCGCAAATGCGCAGCACTGTTTCTTATGCCTTTGCTGATGCGGACAATTCAGATGCCATCACATCCGACATCACCAAGTCCATCAACAATATGTACGTAAACCTTATGTATAGCCCAACCAAAAAGCTGACATTTGGTGGTGAGTACATCTTGGCTGAGCGCGAAACTGAAAGCGGTGTAAGTGGTGATTTATCACGTATTCAATTCACCAGTAAATTAAGTTTTTAAACGATTCATGCGCTCGATGATTCACACCAAGCAAGATGTGTAATAGACCTATGTCTAATAGTCATCGCAGCGCGCAATGTTTAAAACAAGGTGAACACATTAGGAGAAAGCATCATGTCATTTAAATCTGAAAGCGATGCCAAGGCATACTGGAAAGAGAACCTCGCGCTCATGGTCAAATTATTAGTGATCTGGTTCGTGGTGTCATTTGGCTGCGGTATTTTATTGGTAGACGTTCTTAATCAAATTCAAATCGGCGGTTATAAACTGGGCTTTTGGTTTGCCCAACAAGGTTCCATTTATACCTTTGTGATACTCGTTTTTTATTACACAAAGAAAATGGGTCAACTTGATCGTAAATATGGCGTCGACGACGAATAGAGGTGCACCATGGAATTACAAACACTCACCTACATAGTCGTAGGAATTACATTTGCAATCTACATCGGCATTGCCATTTGGGCTCGTGCCGGTAGCACAAAAGAGTTTTACATTGCTGGGGGTGGTATTCACCCTGTGGCTAACGGTATGGCCACCGCTGCTGACTGGATGAGCGCAGCTTCTTTTATTTCAATGGCCGGTTTAATTGCCTTCATGGGTTACGGCGGTTCGGTTTTCTTAATGGGTTGGACAGGTGGCTTTGTTATTTTAGCCATGCTGCTTGCACCTTATTTAAGAAAATACGGCAAATTCACTGTTCCTGAATTCATCGGTGATCGCTTTTATTCTCGCACGGCTCGAATTGTCGCGGTTGTGTGTTTGATCATTTGTTCGGTGACTTATGTTATCGGTCAAATGAAAGGCATTGGCGTTGCGTTTTCTCGCTTCTTAGAAGTCAGTTATGACACCGGGTTACTTGTGGGTATGTGTATTGTATTTTTCTATGCGGTACTCGGTGGCATGAAAGGGATAACTTATACCCAGATTGCACAATACTGTATTTTAATTTTAGCCTATACCATTCCCGCTATCTTCATTTCTCTTAGCTTAACAGGTAACCCTATTCCTCAACTTGGCTTTGGTTCCACCTTAAGTGGCAGTGATGTTTACTTGCTGGATCGGCTTGACCAAGTGGTGACTGAACTGGGCTTTGCGGAATACACCACCAGTGTGCGCCTGAGTACCGTTAATATGTTTGCCTACACCTTATCGTTAATGATTGGTACGGCTGGTTTACCTCACGTTATTATTCGTTTCTTTACGGTACCGAAAGTAAAAGATGCGCGTTCTTCTGCTGGCTGGGCACTCGTGTTCATCGCTATTCTTTATACAACGGCACCAGCGGTTGCAGGTATGGCTCGTTTAAATCTTATGAATACCATTGAACCGACTAGCGGTGAAAATCTGGCTTACGATGATCGTCCGCAGTGGTTTAAAAACTGGGAAAAAACCGGCCTATTACAGTTCGAAGATAAAAATGGCGATGGCTTAATCCAGTACACGGCAGATAAAGAAAAAAATGAAATGGTCAAAGTGGATCGCGACATTATGGTGTTAGCGAATCCTGAAATTGCCCAACTGCCAAACTGGGTCATTGCATTGGTCGCCGCAGGCGGTTTAGCCGCAGCACTATCAACCGCAGCTGGTTTATTACTCGCCATTTCTTCGGCCATTAGTCATGACTTACTCAAAGGTGTACTGATGCCGGATATTTCAGAGAAACAAGAGTTAATGGCATCTCGTATCGCCATGGCAGGCGCCATCGCCCTTGCAGGTTATCTCGGGTTTAATCCCCCCGACTTTGCAGCGGGCACGGTGGCACTGGCATTTGGTTTAGCGGCATCGTCGATCTTCCCAGCATTAATGATGGGGATCTTCAGTAGCCGTATTAATAAAGAAGGCGCCATTGCCGGCATGATCGCAGGTATTACGGTAACGCTGCTATATGTGTTCCAACATAAAGGCATTATGTTTGTACCGGGTACTGAGTTCTTAGGCGACATGCCAAGCAACTGGTTCTTTGGTATTGAGCCAAACGCTTTTGGTGCGGTAGGTGCTGTTGTGAACTTTGCAGTGGCCTTTGCTGTGTCTCGTTCAACACAAGCGCCACCACAACATATCCAAGAATTGGTTGAGCATATTCGCGTACCAACGGGTGTAAAAGAAGCACAGGATCACTAAGTAAACTGTTTTAACTAAGCCTTTCGATTCGGGCTTGCCCCGGTACTTTACCGGGGCAATTTTTTACTTTAACGTGTGATTCATTAACAAAAAGGTATCGGTATGTTTAAAAATAAACATGTAATCGTTTCTCTGATTGTGGCACCGATTCTCGCCATTATCAGTTATTTTGCCATTGACGCCATCGTCGCCGAAACACCCCATGCTGTTCAAGCTGGTGAACGTGTGGCGTTAGTTGAAAAGCCCAATTGTCGTTATTCAAGTGGCGCCTGTGACTTAAAAAATGGCGAGTTTGAAATGCGTATCCATGCAAAATGGTCTGATAATGTTCAAGTTCAGCTGACGCTTGAATCCAATTACCCTTTAGACGGTGTGATCGCTGCACATGTGCAAGATCCATCACAAGGTGTCCCTCCTATGACGATGCAAGCGGCGGATCAAGCAGGTTATAAATGGTCATTAAATATCGTCAACCCAAACAAATCCATTGACCGTTTACGTTTAGCGGCATCTGCCAATGAAGCGGTGTATTTTGGCGATGCGTCTCTTGCATTCATTAACTACGAAACCAGCTATGAAGATGACTTCAGACAATGATACGGTTTTGCAACCTGAGCTTGCGAGCTTACGGGATTTTTTATTAACCTGTATTCCGTTCGATGAACTGCCTATCGAACAGGTGAATCGTATAATCAATCACATTGAAATCAGCTACCACAGACAAGGGACTCAATTTCAATGTAATGAAAATGATGCTGGGCTACGAATTATGCGCAGTGGTGCTGCGGAATTACGCAGTGAAAGTGATCGACTACTGGATCGTGTTGGAGAAGGCTTTAGTTTTAATTTAATGGGGCTCAATGAAGAGCAACCAGGTATTCACGCTGTACTGATTGAAGACAGCTTAATTTATTATTTACCTGCCAAGTTTTATCAAGAACTTCGTAACGAGTTTCGTTACTTTAATCGGTTTTTTCACTCTCAACGCTCACGCCGCGTGCGCCGTGCTGCACGCCATGAACCGACCCCCAGTGACATGATGCGCCCAGTTGAAGACATCATGAGTCATCAATTATTCACCGTAAGTCCAGATACCAGCATTCAAGATTGCGCCATTCATATGAGTGAGCAACGTATCTCTTCTATCTTAGTTTTACACGAAAAAGCGTTGGTGGGCATTGTCACCGATCGAGATATTCGTTCTCGGGCCGTGGCTCAAGGCTTGGATTTAAACGCCACCGTTTCCGTTATCATGACCGAAAGTCCAACCACCATAGATCAAACACAAACTCTGTTTGATGCCATGCTATTAATGACTCAGTCTGGTATTCATCACTTACCTGTCATGAATGATTCAACACTCACTGGCATTATCAGTGCATCTGACTTAATGCGCGCTAAACAAGATGACCCTGTTTATCTTGTTCAGCACATTAGTCGCCAAACAGCGTTAGCGCCACTGATCAAAATCGCACAATCATTACCTAACTTAATGGTGCAATGGGTTCATGCTGGCATGCGTGCCCATCAAGTGAGTCATATTTTTACTGCTGTCAGTGACGCCATCACTTATAAACTCATTCATTTTGCTGAACAAAAATTAGGACCAGCCCCCGTACCTTATTGCTGGCTTGGTTTTGGCTCGCAAGGCCGTGTTGAGCAGTTACTTGGTGCAGATCAAGATAACGGATTAATTATTCATAACAGCATGCAACCAGAACATGCACCTTGGTTTGAGCAACTGGCTACCTATGTGTGTGATGGACTGGATGCCTGTGGGTATGATTATTGTTTAGGTAAAGTCATGGCCACAACCGATGAATGGCGCCAGCCCTTGCATGAATGGCAAACCACGGTTGATCGCTGGACACGAACACCTACGGATGATGCTGTCATGCGCGTCAGTATTTTCTTTGATTTACGTTGCATCTACGGCGATGAGGATTTATGCCATCAACTGCAAACTTATATGCTAGAAAAAACCAGTAATAACAGTATATTTTTAGCCGCACTTGCACAAAATGCATTAAGTAGTGTGCCGCCTCTTGGCATCTTTCGACGTTTTGTAGTGGAGCAAAATGGCGAACATGAAGATCAAGTAAATGTTAAAAAGCGTGGCATTATTCCCATTGTAGATATTGTTAGGCTGCATGCGTTGGCACACAAGATTACCGCGGTAAATACTGTTGAACGTTTACAAGCATTAGAAAAACAAAAAATACTCACTATGGTTGATAGTCGAAACCTGCAAGATGCGTTGAGTGTCATTATGCAAGCGCGCATAGAGAACCAATCAAAACAAATCTTAAAAGGTCAAAAACCGGATCATTATCTCAACCCAGATGACATGGGAAAACTTCTGCGCAAACAATTAAAGGATGCATTTAGCATTGTCAAAGATGCTCAGCTTTATGCCAAAAATACTTACCGCCAAGGGCTGGGCTGATGTGGCAATTGGCCTTATATCGTTTATTAGCAAAACGACGCGCCCAATCGCGTAAACAAGACATTCATCCTTGGCTACTAGACGCTTGGCAACAGGCTCCCAACAAAGGCAAGCAGTCTTGGCTTGATACTGGTTTTTTAGTTGTGGATTTAGAAACCTCCAGTTTATCTGTCAGCGATGGTGAGATTTTAAGTATCGGCTGGGTGGCCATTGATTATGGCAAAATACAGTTAAACAGCGCCAAGCATCTATTGCTTAAAAATGCGCATAGCGTTGGCCACAGTGCCACTATTCATCACTTACGTGACTGCCAGTTAGAAACGGGAGCCACGGTTGAGCAAGCGCTCTTATCATTACTGCAAGCAGCCATAGGCCGAGTATTGGTATTTCACCATAGCCCGATGGATATGCAGTTTTTGAACTATCACAGCCAAAAACAATTGGGGGCAAAGTTGTATCTTCCTGTGGTCGATACATTACAGTTAGAAAAAAAACACCTTGATCATATTGGTTGTCCCATTAAAGCCGGCGACCTGACTCTGGCAAACATTCGTAAGCGCTATGGTCTACCTGCTTACCCCGCCCATAACGCACTGACTGATGCTCTTGCTACGGCCGAACTACTTTTAGCCCAAGTGGCCCATAAAGGCGGTGAGTGTTCCATGAAGTCATTACGACAATAAACGCTACGCATTATTAATATGGCATAAGTTTTGATTGGTAACGTCTGAAGTGTTTATTTAAAACGGTTTACGGCTCTCATCATGTTCTTAGTGCATATTATTATACTTCTTGTTTTGGCCATGCCCGTATGGGCGGCTGAGGATGAGCCCACAGATAGCTCAGACACTCAAAACAGTGAACAAGGCAGTAGCGAGCAGGAAAGTGACAACCCTGCCTCTAGTGAATCCAGTTCCCGTGAGCCTCTTAGTTATGTCACCCCCAACAAAGCGAAACAGCGCATGGCCGAAGTCGTTCGTCATTTAAAGACTTTTCAACGGGGGAATGAAATCATTGAAATAAACGGCAAAGACGGCCCCATGGCCGGACTGTATTTGCCGGAAAATACCGGTAAACCTCAAGGGGGCATCTTAATCCTGCACGACATTGATCAACATGCTCATTGGCCAAATACCATTTCACCCGTTAGAGAATACCTGCCGGATTACGGCTGGAACACACTGAGTATTTTCTTTGATCAGTATATTGAAAAACCTCTGCCTAAAATCCCCCCTTTATCCGCCACACAAGACGACCTTAATCAAGATGAACAGCCATCGGAAGATCAAGAAGCCAGCTCCGAAGCTGACTCACAGCAAGCGGCCGACACCAATGAAAACCCAATTGAAGATAACCCCATAGATGAGCAAACCGCACAAGACGAGAATACAGAAGATATACCTGCGGGTGACGCACTGGATGCCATCGCCAATAATATTGATGAAGTCCCCGAGTTCGTCCCACCGATCAATCAAGCGGTGTTAGAACAACCAGCCATTCCCATTGAAGAAACGTTTCTGGAAGACATGATATTTAATGTGGAGCAAGGTCTGAGTAAGTTAAATGAATTAGGCCAATACAATCTTGTGATCATTGCCAATGGCTTCAGTGCTAACTGGGCCGCCAAATTATTAGAACAGCGTTTATCGGCAAATAGCTTAGGCTATGCCCTGATATTAATTGACGCTAAAAGCAGTGAATACCCAGAGGTTGATCTTAACGCCAGCCTTGCAAAATTGAATATCCCCATGCTGGATATCGTCACAGATGATTCAGATGAAAACAAATATAGAATCAAGCAACGAAAAGGGGCAATGCTAAGAAAACAAAATTCAAAATATATGCAACTGTATTTGCCGGCTGTTAAACCGGACTTAACACAAACGAATAATATCATATCCAGACGCATTCGCGGCTGGCTATTAACCCATGCCGCAGGCGAAGAAGTGAGCGTCAAGCAAAAAGGTAATTACTGATTTATGCTTACTGCGTTTTATAGTTGCTTTGAAATAATTGATAGACGTAAATAAAACTAGCACTCATCATGAAAATAATAACTTCATGAACCTGCCAATTAAAGCTGTAACGTAATAGCGCTAGCAATCCAAAATAACCGATCACACTATACTGCAACCATAAAGCGAATTTGATCCCCAGTTGGTTGCTTTTAAAGACCTCAAAAAAACAACGTCCAATATAGTCACTCGCAATACACAATAAACACACAAACAGGCCGACCCATAAAAATGACAGCCATATCATCCAGTCACTCCAACCTAATACTTGCGCCGATTTTGCAGGTCCGGACCAAAGCGCATCCCAACTTACGGCGAGAATCAAACCCAAGCTAATCCATGGATTATGAGGTTGGGATTCGCTATTTTTTTCATTGAGTTCACCATATAAGAATTGACTAACCAATAAAAACGCCACCACACCGACAAGCGGTGTTAACCATGGCAGGTATTGCACACAGATATACGCCAAGACATAACCGACTAAAGGAAACACGGTATGAGTCAATGACACCCCTAAAATCCAGTACCTTGCTTGTGCACGAGTTTGAAACG
>MDTG01251891.1_pt1 | contig 11628 bp, 10 predicted proteins | sample 811421 | NCBI WGS metagenome assembly MDTG01 (sample SAMN05326645, study PRJNA326480) | marine metagenome | isolation source: seawater | place: Pacific Ocean: South East | collected 2011
TTCTATGTACCTTGGACAACATACTAATAAGCTTATACTGAGCTTTATTTGTATCCTGATACTCATCAACCATTATGTACTCAAATCTTCTCTGATAAAAATCTAAAACATCTGGATTATTTTCAAATACTTCTATAGTCTTTAGTATTAAATCGTCAAAATCCAAGGCATTATTACTAGCAAGCTTTTTCTGATAAAGCTCATATATATGGCAAACTGTTTTCAAGTGAAAGTCCGTATAATAAAGATTACTATATTTTTCTGGAGTAAGCAGCTTGTCCTTTGCACTACTTATTACGCTTTGAACATATCTTACAGGATACGCATCATCATTTATGTCAAGCTCCTTAAGACATTCCTTTATAACAGTCTTTTGATCCGCCGAATCATATATAACAAAGTCCCTTGTATAAGCTATCTTATCAATATCTCTACGTAGAATTCTAACGCAAGCCGAGTGAAATGTACTTATCCACATGCTAGAAGCAACGCCTCCAATTAGCGCTTCAACCCTTTCCTTCATCTCCTTAGCAGCTTTATTGGTAAATGTAATCGCTAAAATATTACCTTCATAAATCCCCTTGTCTTCTATCATATGGGCAATTCTATGGGTAAGAACCCTTGTTTTTCCCGAGCCTGCTCCCGCAAGCAACAATAATGGTCCATTAATTTTTAGTACTGCCCTTCTCTGCATTTCATTTAAAGTAGATAAATCCATTATTTTCTCCTTTCAAATATCCTTACGATTAACTATTTCTAAGATAATGTTATATGATTTGTCATCATTATGCAAATGTTTGTTCGTATGTTTTTCTTTCTTTTTTTCCTTCTTTTATATTATCTTAGATTACTTTATGTATATCAAGTATAATAATAAAATTTAAAAGAACTGGCAACAATTCCTAGATTGTTGTCAGTTCCTTAATCATTTAAATATTGCCTTTATATCTATTGATTATTTAAGACCTAAGTCTCATATGTCATACAAAGCTTTGGCATTTAACAATAGTACTATCTATTTTCTAATATTTTTGGGATATACTTTTCTACAGCACTCAACATCATTTCATTTGCCTTAGGCGTAAAATGTAATCCATCTAAGTACATTTCTTTTTTATTTTCTTCATTTATTGTCTTATTTAATTCTCCATAAAAATCAACGACCTTGATATCAAATCTGTTACTAAATTCTATAATCCATTCCCTGAGTTTCCCCAGTTCTTTATTAACCCTTTTGAAGTCCGTTATATTGCACCAATGCGCCTTTGCCATTTCGGGCTCTGTCAATGGCTGAGTTCCAATGATCGGTATTATTCTATTCCCGCGGGCTTGATGAACCATAGTGGAAATATTTGACCTTATAACACTCAATGGAACTTCCATAATCATATCATTTGCACCTCCCATGATAAATACATAGGATGGCTTATTGTCTACTACGTCTCTATGAAACCTTGATAGCATTCCACCGGTTGAATCTCCATTAATACCTTTGTTTAAAACCTCAACTCCATACTTATCCTCTATTAACCTTGTCCAAACATGAGCCCTTCTTACTCCATAACCATAGGTTAAACTGTCTCCTATACAAACAATTTTCAAATTTTTTAGCTCCTTCCCGACGGACAAACTTATTATTTTTCAAAGCCTTCAATAAGCTCTATCTCTACACCGTTTGGATCTTCTATAAACAAAAACCTTTCTCCACTAGGTACATTAATGGGACCTCGAATTATTGGCACATTTAGTTCCTCAAGGTTTTTCATTTCTTTATCTAAATTCTTTACTGATATTCCTATGGATACTATAGATCTGGACTTTTCTTGGACTTGGGAGTTATCACCATATTCAATAAGCTCCACCATACCCCCATCATCGCCTTTAAGGAAGGTAATACTAATTCCCTGTTGTGTACTAAAACTTTTTAGTACATTTAACCTAAGAACTTCGGTATAGAATTTTATTGATTCCTCCATATTTTTTACTGTAATCGTAACAAAGCTCATTTTCATAGTTTACACACTCCTTAGTTTTTAGACTCTTTATATGTATTTATTTCTTCTTAGAAAAGGATTTTCCTTTAAATTAGAATTCTACAAGTTCTTGTACTATGTGAGAAAAAGTATACGTTGTGATAAACCCACGGTATACTTATTATGTGGAAATAGTTGGATATGATGATGAAAGTCAGGTAACTTATATCACAGTTAGTCGTACTTACAAATGGTATACAACTGTAAAAGGCTTTTAATTCCAAGCTCGATTAGTATAGTCAGTTTGAGACGCAAAGGAGGAATATTATAGTGTCATTAAATAATAAAGTATTAATATGCTTAATAGTAATTGTCATATTTTCAAGTGTAGGATGTAGTAAAAAACCAGAAGTTCATTCATTCGACTTTCCTCCTACAATTTTTTGGAATGACACACTTTATTATGTAGAAGATATAAGTCATTCATCCGCAAGCATAGAGGAAATCAATAAAAAAATAGGCGAAATACAAAATGTGGTTGATGCATCTGAAAAACCAAAAACTAACGGAAGTGCTAACATTTTTGAAAAAGGGTGTAATATATACACTTACAAAGGCAAGAACGAAGAAAAAATGATTGTTATAGAATATGAAGAATTATACTATATAGCTTCTCCAAAGAGTGACTAACTAAACTTTAATAAAATTGAAGGAGTAGGCTGACCGTTCAGACTACTCCTTCAACTCATATTATGCTTTACAAAACTTTCATTCCTGAAAAATTTATAGCACGTACTGCAATTACCTTCAGTGGATCTACATAGGTTCCTTCCATTTTAAACATCTCATAGGCTGAGGATAGCTCTGTACACCCCAGTACAAATACCTCTGCGCCCAGTTCCTTCATTTCTTCAACAGCTTTATAAAAGCCATCAAGTGTAATATCTTTTTTTCCATTCTTCATATTATAGATAAATTTCATTACTTTAGGTTGCATATCCTCTGTAGGCTTAACAACCTCGATTCCATACTCACTAAAGTATTTATCATAGATTCCTGTACTACAGGTTCCATCCGTGGCTAATAAGCCAATTTTATTTATATTAGGATACTCATCTAATATAAATTTCACTGTCTCTTCTACTATATTTAGAAACGGAATATCTATTTCCTTTACAACATCTTCGTAAAAATAATGGGCGGTATTACATGGCATTATTAGGAACTCAGCTCCCATACTTTCCAACTGTTTTGCAGATTCTATCAAATATTTCCTAGGGTCTTCTCCAAGTCCCATTATATAAGTGGTTCTATCGGGTATAGATGTATTATTATCTATAACTATATGAATGTGCTCTTGATCTGAATTTGCATCGGTTAATAATACTATCATTTTAAATAAATCTGCTGTAGCTAAGGGACCCATGCCACCTAAAATACCTAATTTCTTACTCATATGTCCCCCTAATCAATACTTCTCCTTGATGAATCATAAGTCTTCCGTTGGCTATAACGGTTTGTATCTCAAGGTCTTCATCAAGAATAAGCACATCGGCATCTGACTCTTCGCTTATCCGCCCCTTCTTAGGATAGATATTCAATGCCTTTGATACGTTTGCTGTAACGAAGCTAAGGGCTTTTTCAAGGTCAAATCCTAAATTCTTAACCATTACCTTTAACTCTTTATGCAGGCTGTCAACCTGTGATACTCCTATTTCAGTCATATTTCCAGAGGAATCATACTTTGACCAACTGCCATACCCATCTGAGCTTATGGTTATATTTTCAATGGGCACACCTGCTTCTTCCGCCATCTTTATTACCTTTGCCGGTCTTAAATCATCATATAGCCCACATGTAAGATCTATTATTCCACCGGTTTTTGCATATTCAAAAGCCTGAAGAAGAAGCTCTTTCTTTCTATTGACATGGGTAGGTCTTATGGTTTTTACAGGTATATCCGTATCTTTAAGAACTTCAGTTATAGGGCCAAGTCCATCTTTGCCATTCCCCATATGAACTACTAGAACTCCAGCCTTTCCAGAGAGCATTGCAGCTACCCTCACATCCGATGCTAACCTAGCTAGTTCATCTTGGCTAACACTTGATGATCTATGATCCGATAGAGCTACCTTAGCTCCAATTATTTCCTCAATAAACACTATATCTTTTTTCACACTATCCGTAATAGTCTTTGTAGGGTATTCATAGGAACCAGTTATGGCATAGGCTGTTATTCCCTCTTCTCTAAGAGCCTTTGCCTTTGCCACAAGGTTTTCAACACATCTGGTGGTGGAATCCGTTCCCAGTAGGCCAACTACAGTTGTAATTCCCGACTTCGTAAGCTTTGACAGAGTTATTTCTGGCACTCTAGTTCTGAAGCTACCTTCGCCACCTCCCCCGGTAATATGTACGTGCTGATCTATAAACCCTGGAACCATTTTTTTTCCGCTACCATCAATAATCTTGACCTTTTTAAAAGAAATATTTATTTCTTCATCAATAAGGACTATCTTATCACCACCTATTAATACGTCTTTTATTCCTTTGTACTGAGGATCATATAGTTCTATATTTTTTACTAAAATCATGATACCCTACTCCTTTACTAAATAGCTTTATTTCCTTTTTCAGTATTCCCATCTAGTTTTGCTATTCCTATCCCGGTGACTGCTAGTATTATCGCAAATACTATTCCCATATAATTTAGAACTGCCCATGGTAGATACTCAATTGTCGATACTCCTAGAGTAGATGTCATATAAGCCCCTGCAGCTGACCATGGTATTAGAGGAACAAGAACTGTCCCTGAGTCTTCTAAGGTTCTTGAAAGATTTTTAGGATGTAGATTTCTCTTCACATATACATCCTTGAAAAGCTCTCCTGGAAGCAGAATGGAAAGATATGAACTTCCAGTAACGAATGCTACGGTAAAACATGATGCTATAGTCGAAAGAATTATTCCAGTTGTAGATTTTACCTTTGACATTAGTGCTTGAAGCACTGTATCAAGCATACCTGATCTACTTACAATCCCTGCAAATCCCATGGCGCAGAATATCAGGACAGTTGTACCTGTAACCGAAACTACTCCTCCTCTATTTATAAGCCTTGTAACCTCCCAAATAGCTTCACCTTCATAGCCTGTCATCGATACGTTAAATCCTTTTACAATGGCAGTGAATCCATTTTTAAATGTAAATCCCTGTACAAACACTCCGAGACATACAGCGAATAAACTTGTTCCAAGCATGGTAGGAATCGTAGGCCATTTTTTAAGAGATCCTATTATTATTATAACAACTGGCAATAAAAGAACAATATTCCAGTTAAACATTCCATCAAGTTGACTCAACATTGTATTCACAGTTTCAGGCGTATTTACTTCTCCCGAAGCTCCAAGACCAACTACAAAATATACTATAAGAGATACAATAAATGCTGGCACTGTTGTATAAAGCATGTGTTTAATATGTTCATAAAGTTCACTTCCTGCAGCTATCGGGGCAAGATTCGTAGTATCTGAAAGTGGTGAAATCTTATCACCAAAATATGCACCTGCAACTACGGCTCCAGCCGTTGCCGGAAGAGAAACTCCAAGCCCTCCTGCTATTCCCATCAGTGCAACCCCTATGGTTCCTGCAGAGCCCCATGAGGTACCAGTAACCGTGGATACTATCGCTGTAATGATAAATGCAGTAACAAGCAAGAACTTTGGATTAACTATCTGTACGCCATAATAAATTATCATAGGTACTGTACCTGAAAACATCCATGAACCGATGAGGAAGCCTACACTCCATAAAATTAGCGTAGCAGGCAGTGCTCTAGCTATCTTTTCAATAATCGCTTCCTGCATATCCTTCCATGTATATCCCAGTCTCATGGCAATTAGTCCTGCTACAAAGGCTGAAAGTATAAGAAGTGGTTCAGTCCTAAGCTTGAAATACCCGTAACCTATAGCCAACGCTAAAACCATAAAAATGATAGGGATTAGCGACTGTCCAAGGGTTGGCTTTTTCTTTTCCTTTAAATTCATGTATAATTCCTCCTTAATAAAATTATCTCGACTTACTATATACGCAATTCGTGTGCCAAGTATTTTATAAAACTAAAGAAAAGGAATTTAATATTTTCAACACCCTCATTTTGCTGAATTTTTATACAAATCAAACTATTTTTTTCTCAATATTATAAGTAAAAATAAAAGCCTAGAAAAACGTTTTGGGCTGTAAATATCCATCTAAGGGATAATTTTATCCGTTTGAGGCTGTTAACAATCTGTAACGGATGATATTATCCGTCTATTTGTAGTTTTCCAAAGCTCGCTTTCCTCTTTCGCTAATTTTACATCCTCTTTTACCTTCTTTATCATCTATGAATTTTTTATTCTTAAGTCCCTTCATTATGGATCTTATTTTTCCCTCTCCTAGGTTTACACCCTGTTTTTTTGCTAACTGTGCTAAGGCACTTCTTCCTATTCCACTGTTTTTTTCTACCTCTTCAAGGACCCACAGTTCGCCACTATCTAAAATTATCCTTTCTCTTTCGTACCTATCCTCAAACATATAATACGGTAAGTCTGAAGGCTTAATTTTTTTGCCTTCATATATAAAGGATAGATATTCAATTAGATTGATAAGCTCCCTTACATTACCCCTCCATCTATAATTCTCAAGAAACTCCCTAGCCTCTTCTTCAAATAGTTCGTCTAGGGATTTTATATTACCCTTACTAAAGTAAATATCCACAAAATGCATAAGCAAATCTACAATATCATCCCTTCTCCTTCTGAGTGGTACAGTCTTAAGGGGAAGAATATTTAGCCTAAAGAAAAGGTCCTCCCTAAACCTTCCTTTATCTATAAGAGTAAGTAGATTTTTGTTTGTAGCTGCAATGACCCTTACATTGATTGGGATTTCTTCAAGGGCACCAACTCTTCTTATCCTCTTTTCTTGAAGGACTCTAAGTAGCTTTACCTGAAAATCCAGAGGAGCATCACCTATTTCATCTATAAAAATTGTTCCTTCATTGGCTATTTCAAAGAGTCCAACCTTGCCTCCCTTTACTGCTCCGGTAAATGCCCCTTCCTCATATCCAAAAAGCTCGCTTTCAAGGAGATTTGGAGTTATAGCTGCAATATTTACTGGGATGAATGCGTTTTTCCTCCTATAGGAATTCATATGAACCGCCTGAGCTAGTATTTCCTTACCGGTTCCGTTTTCTCCTTGAATAATCATAGTGGCATCGGTTTTAGAAAATTTTTCAGCCTTCTTTAACATTTCCTTTACTTCTCTATTTACTGTGAGATAATCCTCAAAGGTATATAGCTTTCTTGTTATCTTCTTTTCATGGTTTCTTCTTATCTTGTGATCGAGCTTCGATATTTTATCAGTATAGTTCACTGTAATCAAATAACCTAAATCATTTTCAAAGCTTGTCTCATGAATATCTATTAGTATCTCTCTTCCATCTACAGTTATAATTAGTGGTGTGTACACCTTCTCGAAAACATCCACTCCATCTATGACCTTTGCCAGCTTTTGTCTAACTATATCTTTTTTCTTCTTTCCAAAGATTGACTCAAATTTTGAATTTACCCTTACAACGCTTCCATTAGCATCCACATATGCTATTCCCGACTCCACGTTATTAAATATAGTTTCAAGAAGTTTTTCCGACTCCCTTGCCGACCTTCTGCTTTCATCTATCGACCTAGATATTTCAATAATATCCTTTATATACCTTGTAACAAGACTTTCCTTTAGTGTTTCCCTTATATCCAGCCTTGAAATCAGTTCATATATCGTCCTTATATCAAGTATCCTTGTCCCAATGTCTATAATGTTACTTACAAATTCGGGAACGAGAGGAACTTCTCCTGGAGTTATTGCTGTATTTAATTTTGGATAATGACCACATCCAGGATAAACGGTATAATACTTTATGTGATCAAGACCTAATTCAACCAGCTGTTCAATAGCTTCAAGGGCAGAATTTTCACCGTCGTTTACAAGAAGCACCTCTGTTCCTACAGGTAGTGAGATTACCCTTTCAATATTTTTATGATTAATAACTCTACTGGCTGTTAAATTAGGAATATTTTCATCAAGATGCTTTAAAGCTAGTTTTGCAGTAAATTCACTTGAGAAAAGCACAAGATTGCATTCAATATTAGCTTTAGCTACCTCGGATATAAGGACTACTTCTACAATAATGTGTTCATTTATTAATCTTCTAATCTGTCTAGCTATTGCATCTCCCGTGTTTTTTCCCATACTGACCACTATTAGCTTTTTCATAAAATTCCTCCATATAGAAATAATCTTTCTTTAATGATATATCTAAAAACAAAAAAATAGAAGGGACATATTTTCCCTTCTACTTATTGTATTACCCATATGATAATCTTCTTTATTTTACAAAGCCTTCTTACCAGAGAAGTTAATAGCACGTATTGCTATTACTTTTAATGGATCTATATAGTTTCCATCCATTTTAAACATCTCATAGGCAGAGGATAACTCTGTACAACCCAGTATAAATACCTCTACACCTTGAGATTTCATTTCTTCTACTGCTTTATAGAATCCATCAAGTGTGATATCCTTCCTTCCATTCTTTATGTTATAGATAAAATCCATTACACTTTCTTGCATATCCTTTGCAGGCTTAACAACCTCAATTTCATAATCACTAAAATATTTGTCATAGATCCCCGTACTACAGGTTCCATCTGTTGCCAATAAGCCAATCTTGTTTATATCGGGATACTTATCCAATATAAATTTCACTGTCTCTTCTACTATATTCAGGAAAGGAATCTCTATTTCCTTTACAACATCTTCATAGAAATAATGGGCTGTATTGCATGGCATGATTAAGAATTCAGCTCCCATATTTTCCAGCTGTTTCGCTGATTCAATCAAGTATTTCCTAGGATCTTCCCCGAGTCCCATTATATAAGATGTTCTGTCGGGTATAGATGTATTATTATCTATAACTATATGCATATGCTCTTGATCAGAACCTGCATCCGTAAGTAATACAATCATTTTAAATAAATCTGCTGTAGCCAAAGGACCCATGCCACCTAAAATCCCTAGTTTCTTACTCATAACTTTCACCATCCATATTTATGTGGCTAACTACTGACAGCTGATATCTAACAGCTAAAACCTCGAAAGTAATCCTTTTAAGGTCACATATTTATAAAAACAACTCACTATACAGCCTTAGTAGTCTCTTCTGTATACTCTAGTTCATTTTCTGTAGCTGCAACAATAAGAGCTGCAGAGGTATCTCCTATTACGTTGACAGAAGTTCTGGCCATATCCAATACTCTATCAATACCAGCAATTAGAGCAACACCTTCTAGCGGTAATCCAACGGATTGAAGAACTATTGAAAGCATGATTAATCCTGCTCCAGGAACACCCGCTGTACCTATAGACCCTAGGGTAGCCGTGAGAATTATTATCCCCTGCTGACCTAATGATAAATCTACGCCATATACCTGAGCTACAAAAAGTGCACATACACCTTGATACAGAGCTGTACCATCCATGTTTATTGTGGCTCCAAGCGGTAGTACAAAGCTTGCAATTTTATCTGATACTCCTAGATTTTCTTTAACAGATTTTATGGTTACTGGTAATGTTCCTGAACTGCTGGTGGTACTGAAGGCAGTAACAGCTGCTGGTAATATGCCCTTAAAGAATTTTACTGGGCTGATTTTAGTAAACAGCTTAACAGCTGAAGAGTAAACTAAGATGGCATGAATTGCACAACCTATATACACTGCCGCAATTACTTTAATGAGTGGTATAAGAACTGCCGGGCCATTGGATGCTACCACCGGTGTAATAAGGGCAAATACCCCAATAGGTGCTAGTTCCATAATTAAAGCAGTTATTTTATACATGACTTCGGCTAAGCTATCAAAAAAGCTGATGAATGGTTTTCCCTTTTCTTCTGGTAAAGATGTGGCACCTATGCCAAGGAAAAGTGCAAATGTAATGATTTGTAGCATATTTCCATCCACTAACCCTTTTAGTGGATTTTTAGGAACAATATTAAGTAAAGTAGTAACTATCGACGGAGCCTCCTTAGCCGCAACCTCTGCATTCATTGGAATGCTCAATCCTGCACCTGGATGAATCATATTACCTAATAAAAGACCTATTGTTACCGCAAATCCAGTCGTTACTAAATAGTAGCTTATGGTTTTTCCACCAATTCTACCTAGGGTTTTGACATCCCCTATACTTGCAGCACCAACGATTAATGATGATAATACTAAAGGTACTATGATCATTTTAATAAGATTGATAAATAAAGTCCCAAATGGTTTGATAAATGTGTTTGCAATAGCAGGATTTCCAGTTAATAAAAGACCTAATAAAATACCCGCTACCAGACCAATAAGTATCTTTGTTGTTAATTTCAAAGATATCGCCTCCTTTATTATTTTATATTCATAAAGCAATGTAATAATAACACTGTCCCTACAAAATCGGACATAATAAAACCAAATAAAACTCAAAAAATTCTAAATATTTTAATTATTATTTCTTTTCAAACAAAACTAAGGGGTATAAAGAAATAATTCCTTGATGTTTTGTTGGGATTTCTCTTTGAGAAATGAAATCAAAATAAAAATCCCTAGGTTAATAAAACCTAAGGATGTATTGCTAGTTTTTTTAGTTTTCGTTTTTAATAGTAACTATAATACCTTCTATAAACTTTTTCACGCTAATTTTGCCACCACGATTTGATTTTCCCCTGGCAAAATTCATTTGCTTCCTTACCTCTTTAAAGTCAAATAATGTACTGGAGTATTTAATAAAAATATCATTTCCATAGTCTTCGATGCCTAAGTTGGCTATATTCTTAAGGGCCTTATTTATAGCTCTCCGTACCCTTTGTTCTATGGCACAAACATTTGTTGCAATACCGTATTCGTTATTATATCTATCATATAAATAGTCATACAAGTCCGATAGCTTATATTTTAATAAACTCTTTTGGGTATCTCCCTCATCCTCTAATAGCCAAAGTATAATTTCAATTATATCCTTTACTCCTGCTTCTCCTAATATTCCCAGCCTAGCCAATACTTTTTCTATTTTATCTTTAGCGCTAGAATTTTTATTTCCTTTACTTACAGCATAGTCATTAAAGCTTTTAATACCTTGTATTGCATTTTCAAAGGACTTAATTACCTTGGTCATATTAATGTTTTCTGTGATTTTTTCTATTACTGAGATAACTTCTATAACGTTTATCGGCTTGTTTATAAAGAATTCAATTCCTTCTTTATAAGCCTTTGAAATCATTTCTTTAGATGTAACCTGAGAAATCATGATGAAATTTACTTCCGAATCAAACTCTTTGATAGTGGCTACTATTCTTATTCCATCAATCTTAGGTAAAAGCAAATCCACTAAAACAATATCAGGTTTCAGTCTTTTTATATCATCTATTGCATCTAATCCATTATCAGCAGTCCCAACAACATCTCCTAGGTTGTTTTTTACTATAATTTTTTTTAATATATTTAAAACCACCCTATCATCCTCAATAATGTAAAAATTAGTATTCAAGTCCTAAACCCCCTCGTTTCAATCTTATCGGCAGGAATAAGTATTTCAAA
>MDTG01289842.1_pt1 | contig 11628 bp, 6 predicted proteins | sample 811421 | NCBI WGS metagenome assembly MDTG01 (sample SAMN05326645, study PRJNA326480) | marine metagenome | isolation source: seawater | place: Pacific Ocean: South East | collected 2011
AAAATTACATAAAAAAAAGAAATAAAAAAAGCAGACCATAGGCCTGCTTTTTAAAGTTTAATAAAAAGATGAGTTATCTATTGGATAGTAACTTTTTTCGTTGATAAGCTAGTTTGCTCATTCTCTAATGATATGGTATATATTCCTTTATCTAAATGACTTAAATCCAGTGATTTGTTTAGTGCATTCATTACGGATACTTTTTCAGAATAAACAATTTGTCCAACCAAATTTCGAATAGTAATATTTAATTTTTCAGAATTTGTTGTTTGAACCTGAATATTAAATTTACCATTGTTAGGGTTAGGGAAAACGTTAAATTTAGAGACGTATTCATTTTCATTTATACCTACATTAACACCTATAACGCTAGGATCAAAATTTAGTCTTACACAAGGAGCGCTTGTTGTGTATAGCCATGTTCCTGGGTTTACACCTTCTTGAATACCATCGATATCTTGTACTAAACTTTCGCTATTGTTAGGGTTATTGCCCGAGGTGCTGATAAATACGGTATCAACACCATTATAATTAGCAAATAAAGTAGGTAATATAACTTGACCAGCATCTAATATTAATGGTGGGTCAAATGACACGTCAAACCATTCGCCAGTATAATCTCCTAAACTCAGAGTTTCAGATTCTGTTAAATAACTTACCTCACCACTTGTTGGGTCAATCGTATTTATTCTGATTGTCCCTTCAGCATTTGGTGATGTAGTTGTATCTAAACGAATACTGATGCTGTACAAAGTACTTGTTGTGTATATGTCAAAAACATTGCCAAATTGTCTTGAGCCATCGGCATTTATTGCATAACGTCCAAAGTTCGTTGCATTGTTTCCATTATCTCTAGCGTATACAAATTCTGAAATTGAGAATGATTGACGAAGCGTATCAGTAATTACATTTTCATAATCGTCTTTAGCAATAACAGTTCCTGTATAGTCGCCTATTTCTGTTGGGGTGAAACCTTCATTTACAAATAAGGTGTCTTTGTCGCTAGAGATTAGTGTTACACCGTTACTCTGTGTTGAGAAATCTTCATCAGTAATTTCGGCATGTATTCTCATACTATCTAAGGTATTAAAGCCTACATTTTCAACAATACCACCAAAGAAATACGCTGTTGATGCAGCTTGTTCTAATGGCATTACTCGGTATGTTGTTCCGCCCAAGTAAGAGCTAGGTACTCTATTGTAACTAGTCAATATATTGGAAGCGTAAGGTTGAGTTTCGCTAATTTTTACATCATCAATCATCCAGAAATAGTGCGATGCTGTTTCTTCATCAATAGCCCAGTCAAAACGAATTTGCACACTGTCCTTTAAAGCGGCTATTTGTGTAATGATAATTTCAACCTTTACAGTCCCTGACAATACATTAACAGTTCCTAAGTCATTGACTTGGTATGAAGTTGCAGATTCCCATCCGCTACCATCATTTATTGAAACGACTAGTTCGTGTGAATTAAAGCAGCACCATCTGTAGGCATGTTCAAAACTTAAAGTAACGTTTGAATCATTTGACAAATCTATGTAAGGCGATGTCAATTGTCCTTTTTTTTCTGAATATGCTGCAACGGGTATATTTGCATTTGCACCATCAGCATCAAAAATCATCCAGCCATTATCTGCAGATTCAGACTCTAACAAAAAAGGATTTTCACCAGCATAATCGCCATTAGAGCCGTCAAAATCAAGTGCCCATATATCTCCATCATCACCACTTGTAGTCCAAGAAGGATCTGCAGATGAGTTATTTCCATCTAGTCCTTCTCTAAAGTTTTCGTACCATATAATATCGGCACTATCAGCAGCAGATACTGCTTGCAAGGAGCGCAATTGATAATGGCTTTTACCTTTTTCTAATGAATGTACAATAGACTGAACGTTCATTTGAGCGAATGAATGTAAGCCAAACACCATCCCTATAATTAATAAAGCGTTTTTCATAATAATGAGTTTTAATAAAAAAAGCAGACGTTAGCCTGCTTTTTTTCTTGTTAAGATTAAGTATATAATTATTGAATAATTATCTTTTTAGCAGAGCTCATACCGTTATCACTAATTAGAGTAATAGTGTAAACACCTTTGTCTAGGTTCGATAAATCGATAGTGTTTTCAGAAGAGTTTCTTGCAATTTCAGAGTATACAGTCTGTCCGATAACATTTTTGATTTCTATCGTTTGATTTTCAACTGAATTACTGATAGAAATGTTAAATATACCGTTATTAGGATTAGGATATACATTGAATGTAGCAGAGTTTACTATTTCGTTTACAGACGCTGGTGGTAATGGGCCAGTTGCATTAGGGTCAAAGTTTAGTCTAACCATAGGAGCTGTAGTAGTATAATACCAATCGCCTGGATTACCATTTGGTTGTGTTCCATCTATATCTTGTAGCATAGTTTCGGCAACATCAGTATTTCCTGAAGTACCAATAACTAAAGTGTCCACACCATTGTATGCAGCAGAGATAGTTGCTAAAATAACATCACCTGCAAATACTTCTACTGGTGGATTAAACATTAAGTTAGTCCAACCGTCAGTGTATTCACCAATGTTAATTTCAGGTGTTTCTGTAAAGAAAGCATATGTTGTTGGGTTTGCTTCTGTGCCATCACCAGGAATAACAGTATTTATAATACCTTTAACCATACAGTTTGGAGATGTAGCCGGATGTGCTCTTACTTTAATAGCATAAATAGTAGCATCAGCGTAAATATCAAATACATTACCTCTTTGCTCACTACCAGCATCATTCACAAATGAACCGCCTGAATAATCACCAGACATTCCAGCATCATCTCTTGCATATTCAAATTCAGTAACTTCAAATGAAACAGAGCTAGTTTCTGTTTGTGTTCCATTTTCATCGGCAGCATAGATGTCAGCAGTATAAGTGCCTGCGCCAGTTGCCGTGAAAACATCATTACAGAAGAGCGAGTCTTGGTCTAATGAAACGGTATTTATACCATCACTTTGAGTTGAGAAACCTTCACTAGTAATGGAAGCATATACTCTTGCGCTATCTAAAGTATTTAATCCCATGTTTTGAATGTATCCAGCAAAGTTGTATGCAGTAGCTTCAGCCTGTGCTTTTGGTACAGTTTGGTAAGTAGTACCTCCCAAATAAGAACTTGGGAATACTTGGAATGCTTGGTTAAGTTTTAAAGCATAGTCTGGAAGAGGATTAATTACGATATCATCTATAGCGAATCCACTTGCCCAACTTCCTGCGTCAGACCATAAAAAACGGATTGTAACACTTGACAAATCTGAATAATCACTCAAATCATATGCTGCAGCTTGCCATGCTTGTGTTTCTGGAAGAGGGCCGTCGCTTAATTCTTCCCAAGTTGTACCGCCATCCACACTAATTTCGACAGATGCATCTCCTCCACCCCAATTTTTGTCGTGGTAGAATTCGAATAAAATCCACATATTCGTTTGACCTGTGAAATCCATTTCAGGAAGCTCTAAAACTTCGAATGAAAGGTCACAGTTGTTAGCTTCATTTGGAGCTACACCGCCAGGCAAACATGAGTCATCATTTGTCATTGCAAATGTAGTATGATCATCTAAGTAGGTCCAATAGCCACCTACACCTGCATCTTGACTATTTCCTGTAAAGAAACCACTAACTTGTACATTGCCACTTTCTGTAGGAACGTAATAGTTGTTTTCAAGAGAAGAGGTATTCATGCCATCAGGAAGAGCTGGAGTATTAACATCTTCAAAGTTTTCGCAATAAAACTCGGAATCACAATCTACAGCGGCTGATCTTAATTCGAGAGAAGCCTGAATGACTTTCGGTAAAGTGGTGTCGATTATTTTCTTTTGAGCCATTTTGTAATTAGAATTCACGCCTTGGGCAAAAGCGCTACCAATTATCAAAAATGAGCCAATAATTGAATAAAAATTTTTCATTATACTTGTTAAATTTATCGGTTAAGTGAGCACGAATTTACGGCCTTTTTTCAAAAAATCCTAACCTACTTAACAAGTATTTAAAGTATTTTTAATTATAACTTTCGATACTTACGCAAGAACATACTAAATTTCGATCACCAAAAGCATCATTAACTCGACCAACGCTAGGCCAAAATTTATTGTCATTAATGTATTGCAGAGGAAATGCAGCTTGTTGTCTGCTGTATGGTTTTTCCCAAACATCATTAGCAACTAAACCTATGGTGTGGGGTGCATTTTTCAAAACATTATCTGTTTCGTCAGATTTACCACTAGCTATAGCATTTATCTCTTGGCGTATTGATTTCATTGCTGAAATAAACTTATCTAATTCTTCTTTGCTTTCGCTTTCTGTGGGTTCAACCATTAGCGTTCCTGCCACAGGGAAAGATACTGTAGGTGCATGAAAACCGTAATCCATTAATCGTTTGGCTATGTCAGTGACTTCAATACCTATGTCTTTGAAAGGGCGACACTCCAAAATCATCTCGTGAGCTACCATATTGTTAGGATTGGTATATAATATGGTGTAGTCGTCTTTTAATTCTTCCTTAATATAATTTGCATTTAAAATAGCTACTTCAGTTGACTTTTTTAGCCCCTCTTCCCCTAGCATTTTGATATATGCGTAAGATATGCATAAGACTAATGACGAGCCCCATGGTGCAGCAGATATTGCAGAAATGGCTTGCTCACCACCAGTAGGAATTAATGGATTTGATGGTAAGAACGGTTTAAGGTGTTCGACAACGCCTATTGGTCCCATTCCAGGTCCGCCACCACCGTGAGGTATAGCAAATGTTTTATGAAGGTTTAAATGGCAAACATCGGCGCCAATCTTTGCGGGATTTGTTAAGCCTACTTGTGCATTCATGTTTGCGCCATCCATATACACTTGACCTCCATGTTGGTGTATAATGTCAGTTACTTCTATAACAGACTCCTCAAATACTCCATGGGTCGATGGGTATGTTATCATCAATGCGGCCAGATTTTCACTATGCTCTTCGGCCTTGGCTTTTAGGTCATCGACGTCAATATTACCCATTTCATCGCATTTTGTAACAATGACTTCCATTCCTGCCATAGTAGCTGATGCAGGGTTGGTGCCATGTGCCGATGCAGGAATAAGGCAGATATTTCTGTTGCTTTCATTTCTACTGTGATGGTAGGCTCTTATTACCATTAATCCAGCATATTCTCCTTGTGCTCCTGAATTGGGTTGCAAAGACATGCCGTCAAAACCAGTAATTTCACATAATGACTCTTCTAATTCATGAAACATAATGTGATAGCCTCTTGCCTGATTTATAGGTGCGAAAGGATGAATATTGCTAAATTCACTCCAGCTCAGAGGAAAGAGTTCGGCAGCAGCGTTTAATTTCATTGTACATGATCCTAATGGAATCATAGAATGGTTAAGCGCTAAGTCTTTGTTTTCTAAACGCTTAATGTAACGCATCATTTCTGTTTCACTGTGGTAAGTGTTGAATACATCGTGTTTTAAAAAAGCACTTTCTCTGTACAATTCTTTGGGGATAAATGAATTGGCATCAGTGTAATTGCCATTTAGTACGTTTTTTATCAATTCACTTGGATCTGAATGGTTACAGCTTTTAGCAAATACTTTGAGTATATCGTTGATATTTTGAAGACAGTCTTTTTCATCTATAGAGATTGAAAGGTGTTTGTCATCGATATAGTTGAAGTTCATTTTTGCATCTTCAGCAAATACCTTAAGGGTATCTATTGATACATCGTTGATATTTACCAATATGGTGTCAAAGTAATTTTTATTAAGTTGTTTGTACCCTAATTGTTCTAAGCCTTCTGTTAAAACACAGGCCAGTCCATGTATTTTTCTAGCAATGTTTTTTAATCGTTTGGGCCCATGATAGACACCGTACATGCCTGCCATTATGGATAATAACACTTGGGCGGTACAGATGTTTGATGTTGCTCTTTCTCTTTTGATATGTTGTTCTCTGGTTTGAAGAGCCATTCTTAACGCTCTTTTTCCGTGAGAGTCAATCGTTACCCCAATAATTCTACCTGGAATATTTCTTTTGAAACTTTCTTTGGTTGCAAAATAAGCAGCGTGAGGACCACCGTATCCCATAGGAATTCCAAAACGTTGAGTAGTGCCAACTACGACATCTGCTCCCCACTCACCAGGAGGAGTTAAAAGTGTAAGACTTAATAAATCGGCAGCTACTGCAATTCCTACATTATTGTTTTTGGCATCTTGAGCAAGGGTTTTGTAGTTTTCAATATTACCATATTTACAAGGGTACTGTACCAGCATTCCGAAAACACCATCAGAAAAGATAAAATCAGAATGTTCCACAATTTGCAGTTCTATTCCAATTGGTGTAGCCCTTGTTTTTAAAACGTCTATGGTTTGTGGTAAACAATCTTTAGACACTAAAAAAGTTTTTGACTTTGCTTTTTTCTTTTCTTTATGTCTAGCGTTAAATAGCATAATCATAGCCTCAGCTGCTGCAGTTCCCTCATCCAATAACGAGGCGTTAGCAATTTCCATAGCGGTCAAATCGGTGACCATCGTTTGATAATTTAATAATGCTTCAAGTCGTCCTTGTGCAATTTCAGCCTGATAAGGTGTATAGGCAGTATACCAGCCTGGATTTTCTAAAATATTTCTTTGTATTACTCCTGGAAGAATAGTGTTGTAATATCCAAGTCCTATGTACGATCTATAGTTTTTATTTTTTTGACCTAAGGTTTTCATGTGTTCCAACAATTCAGACTCATTCAAAGCTTGTGGTAAATCCATTTTTTTATGTAGACGAATACCTGGCGGTAGTGCAAGGTCAATAAGCTCATCCATTGATGAAACGCCTATCTTATTCAGCATGCTTTCTTGGTCGCTTGGTCGTGGGCCTATATGGCGCTCTGAGAACTGATTCATTGGTCGAAATTTTTAAAGTACAAAAATATGAAATGAAGTTGTAATTTAACCAACTAATATTCTATATTTTTTAATGGTGAATTTGCTTCGAAAAACTACAGAATTTTTTATTTATTCCAACATTTACGTATCGTTATGTGTCGTTGCTCTTTGTCAAACTACAGTTATGATTTTAGGTTCAAATCAATCTAGTATTTTGCCTTTTGTCTTTTTTTCAACGCTGTTCATATATAATTTTCAACGCTTAATAAGGTTCAATCCAAATAAAATGCAACCGGCTCATTTAAATTGGATGAAAAAACATAGAAAATTTATATTGTCAATTACATTTATTTCGATGTTTTTGTCTATTTATTTTGCTGTTAATCTTTCCCTTACAGTCTTGTTGTTCTTGGTTCCGGCATCATTTATAAGTTTTTTATATCCTCTTCAATTATTTCCTTTTGGAAGTAAAAAAATCTCTTTACGTGAGCTGCCCTATCTTAAAATTTTTCTAATTGCTTTGGTATGGTCAATAGTTAGTGTTGTCTTAGTTGCTGAAGAAAATGATATGTTACTTACTTTAGATGCGTTATTGTTATTCCTGGCTCGTTTTTGTTTTGTTATTGCAATAACCATTCCATTTGATATCAGAGATTTGAAATACGACGATTTTTCTTTAAAAACTATACCGCAGTTGTGGGGGGAAGAACAGGCTAAGATGATTGCATTATATAGTTTAGCTGCATTTGAATTACTTTCTATTGTTCACTTCTTCATTGGAGGTTTTTCACTTTCTGTTCTGGTGGCCTTACTACTGAGTTCTGTGTTTACAGCTATTCTGATTTTTAAAACTTCTCAAGAAAAGAACACTTTCTTTTTTTCCTTTTGGATTGAGGGAGCAAGTATTTTAATGTTATTACTAATTTTCGTTATACCATTGGCTTTTGGTATCTTCGTACCCTAAATTTACAGCATGCAAAACACATTAGAATTCGCCCAAGATTCTGATAAGCAAGATAAAATTTCAGCTTACAGGCAACGATTTTACATTCCAAAAGTAAATGGAAAAGAAGCGCTTTATTTCACAGGAAACTCTTTAGGATTACAGCCTAAAAGCACCTCTGATTTTATACAACAAGAACTGAACGATTGGGCCAAGTATGGTGTTGAAGGACATTTTGAAGCTAAGAACCCTTGGGTTTCATATCATAAAATTTTGTCAGAACCATTTGCTCGATTAGTTGGAGCAGATAAAGATGAGGTCGTTGCAATGAATGGATTGAGCGTAAACCTGCATTTAATGATGGTTTCTTTCTATCAGCCTAAAGGTAAGCGCACTAAGATTATTTGTGAAGCAAAAGCTTTTCCTTCTGATCAGTATATGCTTGAAAGCCAAGTTAAATTTCATGGATTGAATCCTGCTGATACCATTATTGAAGTGTCACCACGTGATGGTGAACACACCATAAGAGAAGAAGATATAATCTCTAAAATAGATGAAGTTGGCGATGAATTAGCATTAGTTTTTTGGGGCGGGGTGAATTATTACACCGGACAGATCTTTGATATGGGTAAGATTACTCAAAGAGCTCACAGTCAAGATGCTTTTGTTGGCTTTGATTTAGCGCATGGCGTCGGAAATATAGAGCTTAAATTACACGATTGGGATGTTGATTTTGCTTGTTGGTGTTCGTACAAATACCTTAATTCAGGACCAGGGAGTGTGTCTGGTATTTTTGTTCATCAAAAGCATGCTAAAAATTCCAGTTTGCCACGTTTCTCAGGATGGTGGGGTCACGATGAAGAGCGTCGTTTTTTGATGGAAAAGAATTTTGTTCCTATGCAAGGAGCTCAAGGTTGGCAATTGAGTAATGCTCCTGTCTTTGCTATGGCGCCTTGTAATGCAAGTATGGATATTTTTGATGAAGTTGGTATGTCAAAATTAGTTGCAAAAAGCAGGAAGCTAACTAATTTCATGGAGTTTGTTTTTAATGATATTTCTGAACGTTATGACAATTGCGATTTAGAAATTATAACTCCAAAAGAGGAGAGATATAGAGGATGTCAGTTGTCAGTTTTATGTCATGGACAAGGAAAATCCATGTTTGATTTTATCACCAAGCATGGAGTCATTGCAGATTGGAGGGAGCCTAATGTTATTCGTTTAGCGCCTGTTCCACTATATAATACATTTGAAGATGTATACCAATTAGGTCAAATTATAGAAAAAGCATTATCATGAGAAAAAAAGTAACTATTACAGGAGCCGGATTAGTTGGATCTTTAGAGGCTATCTATTTATCAAAAAGAGGTTTTCAAGTTGAAGTATTTGAAAGAAGACCAGATATGAGAAAGGTTGAACTGTCAGCAGGTCGTTCAATAAATTTGGCATTATCTGCAAGAGGTTGGAATGCTCTCAAAGCAGTTGGAGTGGATAAAGAAGTTGAGAAGATGGCTATACCAATGTACAAAAGAGTGATGCATGCTATTGATGGTACGCTTACTGACCAACAGTATGGTCAAGATGGTGAAGCTATTTATTCGGTTTCTCGTGGTGGGCTTAATCAATTGCTAATGAATTTAGCAGGAGAACAAGATAATGTAAATATGCATTTCAACTACAAATGCAGTGATGTAGATTTAACAACAGCATCGGCAACTTTTGAGCATAAAGACGGCCAACAGAAAGTCATAGATGCTGATATGATTATTGGAGCAGACGGAGCATATTCTGTTATTCGCTCTAAAATGATGAAACAAGATAGGTTTCAGTACTCGCAGAATTATATCGAGCATGGTTATAAAGAGTTGTCAATACCTGCCAACTCAGATAGAACACATCAGCTTGAAGTTAACGCATTACACATATGGCCTCGAGGAAGTTATATGCTAATTGCATTGCCAAATATGGATGGAAGTTTTACCTGCACTTTATTTTTTCCTTTTGAAGGCGAGTACTCCTTTAATAATTTAAAAACCGAAAAACAAGTATTTGACTTTTTCAAAGAAGTTTTTCCAGACACTTTAGATTTAATTCCAAATCTAGTAGAGGAGTATTTTCAAAACCCAACTTCATCATTAGCTATTATGCGATGTGATCCTTGGGTGGTGGAAGATAAGGTGCTGCTAATCGGCGATGCTGCTCATGCTACTGTTCCTTTTTATGGACAAGGTATGAATGCAGGTATTGAAGGTTGTTTTGTGTTGGATCAACTTATGGAAAAACATGGCGATGATTGGAAGTCTTGTTTTAAAGAATATTCTGAAATAAGAAAACCTGATGGCGATGGAGTGCAAGATTTATCCATGCACAACTTTATTGTTATGCGTGACAAAACAGCTGACCCCAATTTTTTACTTCAGAAAAAAATAGAATTACACTTTTCTAAAAAATATCCTGACAAGTGGTTGCCTTTGTACTCGATGGTATCCTTCAGTAATATTCGCTATTCTGAAGCATGGAAAATAGGTCAACAACAAGAGCAGCTGATGCAAGAGGTTATGAAAGTTCCGAACATTGAAAGTATGTGGGATAGTGAAGAGGTGGAACAGTTGATGCTTAGTTTAATAGCTTGAGGAATATTTTAAAATCGTATATACAGCTAGAAAAGCACGTCTTGCTGATGATAAAAGCAGAGTTTTTTATCCAGCTAATTGGATCTGCATTTTTTCTTATTCTCAATATTTATTTAGCCAAGGAGGGCTTTAGCGATCCTGAGATAGCAAATTTCATATCCTACCGCTTTTTAGCAGTAATGGTATTAGCTTTTCCTTTAGGATTTTATATAAAAGGAAAGCGGTTAAAGCCTTTCTTTATGCTAGGTAGTTTAGGAGTGCCACTGGTTGCCATTGGTATGATATTAGCCATTCGCAACCAGTTGTTTACACTATTGCCCTTTATGTTTATTTTTTGGGGTGTAGTGTTTACCTGTTTTCAAGTCAGTACGTTGCCTTATATCATGAGAAACACATCAAAAGAAAATCAATCACATGCTATATCCTTGAATTATGCAACACATAGTTTTGGAACTATTAGTTGTAGTATTATCATTTTTGTTTTAAGTCGATTAATGAAGAATATTGATGAAGGCACAATCCTTCTGTTCATCTCATTAATTGGTGTGGTCGGGGTGTTTTTCTTATTCCAATTAAAGACAGATGATGTGGTGGCGGAAAAGAAAGGCATTCAATGGAGGTCGTACAACTGGAATTTGTTGACCAAAGCAATAGTACCAACAGTTATTATTTCTATTGGGGCAGGACTGACTATTCCTTTCATCAATCTATTTTTCTATCACGACTTTGGTGTGGATTCATCAGAGTTTGCACTCATAGGTGGTGGGGCTAGTTTACTTGTCGCTTTTATGGCTTTGTTAGTTCCTAAAGTCAAAGATAAATTAGGCTTTAAAAAAGGGATTACTCTAACTCAGTCAATTGCTGTCTTAGCTTTGGTAGCCTTAGCGACAACTGAATTTTTTGTGGAATATTGGTGGGCTCTGCCACTAGCGATTTTATGCTTTTGGGTTCGCACACCCTTAATGAATATGGCTGCGCCTATGACCTCTGAATTAACTATGAATTATGTGGGTAAAGAGAACCAAGAAATATTGTCTGCGGTTACTGCTGCAATTTGGAGTGGCAGTTGGTATTTCAGTTCTCAAATATTTAGATTTTTAAAAAGTATGGATATGCCCTACGCTTATATTTTTTATATCACAGCAGCTCTGTATGCATTTGGAGT
>MDTG01350457.1_pt1 | contig 11628 bp, 10 predicted proteins | sample 811421 | NCBI WGS metagenome assembly MDTG01 (sample SAMN05326645, study PRJNA326480) | marine metagenome | isolation source: seawater | place: Pacific Ocean: South East | collected 2011
CGGTCTGTTCTCTGTGGCACTTTCCCTGACTTGCAACCAGAAATCGGTGGGCGTTACCCACCACCGTGTCCTGTCGTGCTCGGACTTTCCTCCCCGAAGACGTATGTCGACGGAGCGATCACCTTTCCAAATTCAGTATATCGACGGGGCAACCCGCCGTAACCGGGTAAAATGAAACCATGGAAACCTCCGATGAAGAACACGTCGCCAGCGCTCCCAGAGCCGATGCCACCGACATCGGATTGTGGGGATCCCTGCATGACCTGGAACTGCTGGTGGGTATCGGGCGTGAAACGACCGCGAACGTCCGATTCGTGGGAAGTTCAGATCCTGCCGTCGCGAAGCGGCTGGGCGAGTGCTTCGACCTCGACCCTGCCGACGACCTTCGCAACGGCCTGCCATCCTCGGATGATTTCACACTTGTCGTGGCCGACCCAGAGTTCGACCCCTCGTCACTCCAGGGTTCGAGGTCGCTGATCAATCTCGAGCCCCCCTCGCTCGTCTCCTCCGATGGAATGATGCCGGCCATGCTGGGATCGTTCACTCTGGCACCGGGTTTTCGTTCACTCGAGGAGGTCCTGCAGGACTTCGGCCCCATTTCATCCGTTCATTTCACGGGCCACTGCACCGAAGGTCAGGGGACGCTTCACAGTCGTCTTCATGATGCCTTCTGCGTGATCAATGCCCTGCTGGGCACCCCTGAGATGATCGACGGAATGCTCGTCGGTCCCACGGACATCCAGTCGAATCAGCCTGGACGTCACCATGCCGACAATGTGTCCGACGATCTTGCCGGGATCACCGGCTATCTTGGTGCACTCGTACGATGTCTCCCGCGTGCCACGGCCACCATTTCGGTCAGTGATCAGCTCGACTGGCAGCGATGTCTGCGAATCATGGGGCCATCTGGAATTCTGGATGTCATGGAAAACACCATCTCCTGGAGAAAGTCGGACGGAATTCTGGTGGATGACGGTGAGACTCTCGCCAATCCATTTGCCTTTCACTGTTCCAATCTTTCCAGTCAGATCAGGGATTCAGTCAACGGTTCACGGCCGACCATGCAACAAGAAGAGCTTGATTCGGTGATGGCCTGCTGTGAAGCGGCACGATTGAGTTGTCGCACTCGTGCGCCCGAATCGCCCGACAAAGTTCGTGATCTGCTCTCGAGAACCTGACGCGCAAAAAGAACAGAAGCACCTAGTGGTGCTTCTGCAGTGAATCATTCTGGAAGGTGTTTCCGTCAGCCGGAGATCGCACCGATCTTGATTCGGAGCATTCGTTGACGGTGGCCGATCTTGCGGCGGTAGCCCTTGCGACGCTTGAACTTGATCACGTGGATCTTGTCTTCCTTGATCTCCTCGATGACTTCAGCCGTGACTGAGGCACCGTCGAGATAGGGCATGCCCACGCGAGCGGCGTCATCGTTCGAGGTGTCGCCGATCGCGAGAACTCGATCGAACTTGATTGGGGAATCATCATCTCTTTCACGAAGATCCACGTCGATGACGTCGCCTTCTGAGACCTTGATCTGTGTTCCACTGTCTTCAATGATCGCGTACACGGGAAGCTCCGTTTCCTGTCCGTTGTGGGAGAATCGAGAAATGTACCGTGAAATGCCGCCGGACTCAAGAGGTCAAGGCCCGAAGAGATGGCCGAAATACTCAAATAAGGGACTCCAACGTCACTCAGCCCCTATTTGAGGCGAATCCAGAAGTCAGGCCGCATGCCGAAAGCGCGGAATCCCATCCTATGCAGCTGGGGCAGGAGACGCATGGTGTCCGGCATGAAGCATTGCAGGGCCATCCTGATTGAACGGGAGCATCCAGTTCGCATGCCATCTCCGCGATCTGGGCCTGATCGAGATCGATGAGTGGCAGGAGAAGCTCGGGTCCCTTGGATTCGGTGATCAGGGTGTTGAGGTGAACCACTCCGAGCATGGTGTCCATGGTCTTTTCCAGAAAGACGGCATCCTCGCCACAGCAAACCGGCCAGTAGATCGTTCCCTGGGGGCCGGCCAGCTCGATGGCTCTCGCAAGAACGGACAGCAGGGATGCGTTGCAAGCCATGAATTCGAGCTGCTCGGAATCGATCAGACTTGCCTGGGCTCGAATGCACTCCTTGCGTGCCCCATCGAGTTCGAGGGTCTCGATGGAATGATTCACGGGACAGCCAAGCGTGCATGCATTGGTCGGTGATGCCCGATGCTTCGCATCCACAAGGATGAGCCCTGCTGTCACAAGGGATTCGATTCCACCGTCTGAAAGCAACACGATTCGATTCATAGTCTTCCTTTTCATCATCGTCATGTCCCGTGAAATGCCGGGGAGTCAGTCTCAAGGCCGGAGTTCGTGGATCCGATCAATCGCTTCGGTCAGATCTCGTTCGGATTTACAGAACGCGAAACGCACATGATGCCGGCAACCGGCTCCCGCCTCGGTGAAGATGCTTGCTGGAATCGCGGCGACACCGGCATCAGTGATCATTCGATCGCAGAATGCGACATCATTCGAATCTTCATGGCATCCTGTCTTCGCAAGAATGAAATAACTTCCTTCCGTCACACGGGGGACGAGTCCAGCCGACTGCAGGCCACGGAAAAGGAGGTCCTTGCGATGTTCGTAGGTGCCAAGCAGCTCCGATTCCCATGATTCATCCAGCATTGTCAGAGCGTGTTGCGCTGCATGCTGCAGGGGTTCCGGGACTGAAAAGACCAGAAACTGATGCGCGGCACGTATTGCGCCAGTCATGGATTCGGGTGCGCAGGCCCAGCCGATCTTCCATCCGGTACAGGAATATCTCTTACCAAGGCTTGAGATCACCACTGTCCGTTCTCTCATGTCAGGGAGATCGGCAATGGATTCGTGAGTGCCCTTGAAGACGAGTCTTTCATAGACTTCATCGCTGATGCAGGTCAGGTCATGACGACGGCAGATGTCCGCGATGATCTGTAACTCTGCATGGGAGACGACCCGGCCGGCAGGATTCCAGGGAGTGTTCAGGACGATCATTCTCGTTCTCGGAGTGACTGCTGCCTCGAGGCGAGTTCTCGTGATCTTGAAATCATCGAGTTCAGTGGCCAACCTCACTGGTACGGCGCCGGCCATGGATATGCCGGCTGGGTACGCGTCATAAGCCGGATCGAACAGGATCACTTCGTCACCTATTTCGAGCAGACCGAGAAAGGCGGCTGCGAGAGCTTCGGTCGCGCCGCTCGTGATCGTGACCTCGGAGTCATGGTTCCATGGACGGAATCCTCGCCGCTCGCGGTCCTGGGAGACGGCTTCTCGCAACGACGACAGGCCTGGCATGGGTGCGTATTGGTTCCGGCCTGCATGGTGCATGTCCGAGACGAGCGAAATCAATTCCGCGGGTGGGTCGCTGTCGGGGAAGCCCTGCCCCAGATTGATCGCCCCGGCGGCTCTTGCCTTCGCGGTGATGGTGGAAAAGATCGTCGTACCGTACGGAGCCAGTCTTGAACCGGTGCGATTGCGAGGTTTTCGATCATGTGGTGCACCCATAGGGGATACTCTAACTCACCATGATTGAAAATTCCGAACAAGACGGTGATGTGTGTTTTTCAGGTGCGCACATCGAGATGCGCGAGGTCGATGGCTGGGAATATGTCACTCGGGTCGGTGCGAGAGGCGTGGTTGGTGTGATTGCGGTGACCCCGGAGAACATGCTCGTACTCGTCGAACAATTTCGCCCCCCCCTCTCCGCCCGGGTTCTGGAACTTCCCGCAGGATTGGTCGGTGATGATCGGGAGGAGTCATTCGAAGATGCCGCACGGAGAGAGCTTCTCGAAGAGACGGGATTCGAGGCTGAAACGATCGAAGATCTCTTCGTCGGGCCCAGCAGCGCCGGACTCACGGACGAGATGGTTCGGATCGTTCGAGCTGGAGGCCTGCGGAGGATTCATGCCGGTGGAGGCGTCTCCGGTGAATCGATCGTGGTGCATGAAGTTCCGATCCGGCAACTGGATGATTTCCTCGGGAGATTTGAAACGACACATGGCTTGATCGACTTCAAGGTCCGACTCGCCTTGCATCTGGTGAAAGGTCGTTCATGAAAGTACGCGCAGTTGTGACGACATCGATCCTTGTGTTCTGGGTTCTCGTCTTCGCATCCTCATCTGGATGCGCCAAGCGTGAGTTCAGGATCAAGATGCAGGAAAACGCTGATGGCCCACAAAGGACGTTCAGTGACAGTGCCCCCACGAGCTCCGAAGTTCGGGTGCTTGAGGAGGCCTACGGCCAGGACGCCTCGAAGGATGCGGCTGGTGAAACCATGTTTCAGGCGAAGTTCGATTCAGAACTTCCCGACGAACTCTCCGGACATAACGGCTGGAGCAGGCTCGATGGCGCACTTGGTTCGTCTACGTTCTGGTTCGAGGAGCCCAAGCCGGTTCGAGGGGTCTGGCAGGACCTCGTGCAGAGGGTCGAATCAGGCATTCTCTGGTTGAGGATCTCGAAACTCTGGGCGATTCAGGAGTTCGGCGAGAAGAATCGGGAGAGAATCGAGGCCTTTTTCGAGAACAAGGTCATTCCCGCAACGGTCGATGCCTATCTCAGGTTCACCGGCGCAGGGGCAGTCATGGCCGCTCAACGAGTGGGCTTCAATGTCCGGGAGTCCGATGACGGAAAACCACTTGATGGTGACGAGCGATTCAGGCTTGAAGTATTGCTGCCGATACTCATCTCCATTTCATACGACGCACCGCTCGAGTCCGATGAGCTCCACCTGGGCTTCATCCTCGGTCTTGACGGAAACTCGAGCCGCGATGAACGTGAGCGTGCGTGGCGTGAGTCGGGTGAGCGCATCGCGCTTCGGTTCGTTCAGCAGATGGATCCGGAGCGCAAGGAACTGGAGTGGTCGCAGATCAGGCGATGGGGGTTCTCGCTTCTTCTTTTCGCAGCCCAGTCCCGCAAATACCAGGACATCCTCCTGGAGTCCCCGGCCATCAGCGAGTCGGAGAAGAAGACGCTTCGTTCCGGTGGAGTGATCATTCCCCCCTCTCCGTTCGGGGTTCAGATCCTCGGTGGCGGAATAGACAGCCGGGCGACCATCGAACTCGACCCTGCCGCCATGCCCTATCTCACCAATGGCATCACCGTCGGGACGTCATTGGATGGCAACGCGCCTGAAGCGTCGAATTCATCCAGTCTTGTCTTCAAACTTCAGTTTCGTGAAGAAGGTGGCCCACTCTTCGGGGCACCTCCGGCCTACGCGTTCTGGGCCTCACCGGATGAGGGGGCTCAGGAGGCCGTCTTCGGCGAAGTCGTCTTGAGGGATTCTGAACTTGCAGTCGTTGTTGGGTGGGAAAATTTACTCTCCGAAGAGGATCGGGCCATATGGCGAAACACCCTTATGAAAGCAAGAGTGGACGGGCTCTCTCCGGCGGCACTTGGGGTACTCAAAAACCTTGATCCAAGCCTCCCAGAGGTTCTTTTGGAGCTTCTTGAGGGCAAGAATTCTTCATGATCAAGCATGCTCATGCTCGATCAAGCCGCCTGGTGACCGCCCTCGTCCGGTTTTTCGCACATACCGTTATAGGACGGATGGGAATAATGCCGATTTAAGTGTGGACACATGTCTGGTATTCGTGGAAAAACGAAGAACCGGATGCGACTCTGTTTCGTCTCTATCTGTATCCAAGACCATCCTTTACCCGCTGAGCCTCTCGAGAGGCTTCTCATGACAGACTTAAGATCAGGAGTATTTCTGAATGTCCAAGACAACCGTGCTTCTACTGACGATGGCTTCGGCCGTCATCATGCCATTGGCCTCGGCTCATGCCGGGGCGGCCTCCTCGACGGCGGCACAGAATGCTCCCGATTATCCTCCTTTCGCAGACGTCTCCAAGGGGTTCACGGAAGTGAAATCCACTGAGGATGGCGAACGCCCCCTCTACCACCTCTGGGTCAACAACAAGACTCAGCAGGTCCTTGCCGAATTGCCTCGCGACTACTCGAAACGAAATGTCTTTCTTGGATGGACCGTGTCGAGTGGTATCGACATGGCTGCGGTTCAGAACGGTCTTCTGTATGCAAAGTGGAAGAAGTTCGGAAAGCGTATCGCCCTGGTCGAGCCCAACCTGGCCGTCCGTACCACCGGGGACAGGGAAAGTCGCTCGGCCTCTGCCCGAGTGAACACTGACCGTGTCGTCCTTGACGTCCCCATCATTGCCATGGGCCCCAACGGTGGCCCCGTCATCAATGCCACCAACATGTTCGTTCGTGGCGCGAGTGACTTTTTCGGCAGGACCACGGCAGGTGCGAAGACGAACCTGGCAGTCGTCAAGAAAGCCAAGGCTTTCCCGGAGAACACCGAACTCGCATTTGAAATGCCCGACCGAAGCGGACGCTTCATCACGCTCGCCTATTCGATGCGAGACATCCCGAAGTCTTCAGGGTACAAGCCAAGAACAGCCGATCAGCGCATCGGGTACTTCACGACGAGCTATCAGGACATCGGCGATGCTTCAGCGGACTCCCCTTGGAAACGCCTGATCAATCGATGGCATGTGGAGAAGGCCGACAAGAGCCTTGAACTGAGTCCGCCAAAGGAACCGATCGTCTTCTATCTCGAGAGCAACATTCCCGTTCGTTATCGACGGTGGGTGCGAGAAGGTGTTCTCGAGTGGAACAAGGCATTTGAAAACATCGGCATTTTCAACGCCATCGAGGTCTATCAGCAGGATGCCGTCACCGGTGCCCATATGAAGAAGGACCCAGAAGACGCTCGCTACAACTTCATCGTCTGGACCAACTCGAACATGGGCTTCGCGATCGGGCCCAGCAGAGTGCATCCTCAAACCGGCCAGATCCTTGACGCCGACGTGGTCATGGATGAGGGTTTCGTCAACAGCTGGGTGAAGACATGGGAGCGTCAGCTTCCCGAACAGGCCATGGAAGGGTTTACACCGGACACGCTCGCCTGGCTGGAGGAGCGTCCGCATCTCGACCCAAGAGTGCTTCTTTCGGCACCTGCGGAACGCGAATCGACAGCTCGGTCGCTGATGCGAGAGGCAGCCGAGCGGCGTGCGCATGGGGTTCCAGTGACGCCACCGGTCTTGAGGATGCCGACCACGCTGATCGCGGGAGATGGCGAAGTCGATCATGAAGTCGAGCGCATCTCGCCCGTCTGCACCAACCGTGCCATGAAGTCGATGAGCGTGGCGCTCATGAAGACGAGCCCCAAGCTTCTGTCAGAGGCATTTGGTCGCGACTCTTCTGAGGGGCAGCAGCTTGATGGCGTGCCCGAGTGGTACATCGGTCCCCTCCTCCGTGACGTGATCATGCATGAAGTCGGTCACACACTCGGCCTGAGGCACAACTTCAAGGGCTCGGGCATCTACGACCTTTCCGAGATGAACACCGAAGAAATGGCTGGGAAACCCATTTCGGGCAGTGTGATGGACTACCTCCCTGTCAACATCAACGTCGATGCGGGTGAGGCACAAGGCCCATTCACAATGGAAACCCTTGGGCCATACGACTACTGGGCGATCGAATTCGGATACGGCTTCGGTGACCCTGAGGAAGTCGCCAAGCGTTGCGCCGATCCCATGCTCGCGTTCGCGACGGATGAGGACACGTATGGAGCCGATCCCATGGCTCGCCGATTCGATAACGGGAAGAATCCTCTTGATTACGCAGAAAACCAGACACGTCTGATCGAGAAGCTTCGTGCTGATCTTCTGGACAGAATGGTCGAAGATGGTGATGGTTGGGCCAAGGCGCGTCGTGGATACATGATGCTTCTCAATCTGCAGATGTCCAGCAGCAGCATCGCAGCCAACTGGATCGGTGGTTCCACGCTCAACCGAGATCGCCGCGGCGACCCCGGAGATCGGGAGCCCATCGTTCCGATTCCGGCAGAGCAGCAGCGCGCGGCACTTGCATTCGTTCTCGACAACATGATGCAGGATGACAACTACGGCCTCACGTCGGATCTTCTTAGAAAGATGCCCGTGGACAAGTGGTACGACGAAGGCGGCTCTCGCGACCTCGCGTCTTCCGGAGTCTTCACGATTCATGACAGAATCGGTGGCATGCAGGAGTCCGCTCTCGTCATGGTCACCAATCCTGGCACGATCAACAGGGTCTATGACAATGAACTCAGGGACTCCGATCTTGATGACATCCTGACAGTCTCCGAGATGATGAACATGATCAGAGGTTCGGTCTGGACCGAGCTGAATGGAGAGATCGAAGGGACATACACCGCGTCAGATCCCTATATCTCCAGTCTTCGAAGGAATCTGCAGCGGGCACACATGGAACGCCTGCTTGAAATGGCGTCTCCCAGCAATGGCTTCGGTGCGACTTCAAACACCGTCTCCTCCCTGGCTCGCATGCAGTTGAAGCAGCTTCATGATGACATCCCAGCTGTACTGGATCGAAGGTCACGGCTCGATGACTACACGGTTGCCCACCTGGACAACATGCACGAGATCATCGGACGAGCCATGGATTCCCAGTACATCTACAACGCATCCGACATGCAGTCGGGCGGCGGTGGCGGGATGATGTTCTTCGGCCTCGAGAACCAGGGCGCCTCCGGAAACTGAATCTTCTCCTGCGCCTCCGGAAATCGACGAGAACGGGCCGCCATGCATGGCGGCCCGTTTTCTCGTCATCCTCGAGAAGTCAGAGGGTGTTCCGGTTGGGTCCACGGTCTCGGATGCCCTGTCGGGCCGGAGCGAAAGATCACTTCGAGGTGTCCCATTCCGCTCTCGCCTCCGCAAGTGATTCGAATTTGAAGTCACTGAGACCGATCGATGCGTTGCCCATCAACCCTTGTGGGTCAACTTTCACGGCCATGAAGCCGTCGCTGTACTGGGTCTGCGAGTTCGCACCCGTATCCCCTGCAGCGTAGTTTGCAGAGGCATCGGCCTGGAGAGTGCCGCTCTTGAGTCTGTTCAGGGCATCTTCATTTTCAAAGAACAGCAGGAGTGACCATTTGTCCCCGCCCACAATGGCGCCGATGGCATGTTCCGATACCGATGCGTATCCGGTCAGTTCTCCATCCACATAGACCGCCCCATTGCCGAAACCGTGTGCGATGACGAGTCCTCCCATGCCCACGGTGGGAAAGACCGCATAGGCATAGGCATTGCCGAAGAGGTGTGAGAGGTTGTCGTTTTCATCGGACAACCTGCTGACAAGTGACTCCGCACTTCGGTTGAACGCAGCGGCATCGTCGGCTTTGGGTGCTATGTCACAACCACTGAAGGTGATTGCCAGTGCGCCACTCAGAGTGATTTTGAAAAGTGATGATGTCATCTTGTTGTTCCATTCAGTGAAAAAAACGGGAGGGTACATTGCAGATGGTACGGGACAGCTGTTGAAATGGAGCCCCGATGGGATCAGATGGCTGATTCAAGCTCGTCGAGACGGGTGCGGATCTCGAACAGAAGCTGCCGCATGGATTCGTCACGCTCCGCAGCATCGATGAGATGTTTTCTGAGACTCGGGTCGGTTTGATTCGGCAATTGAAGTTGGAGCTGGCCCGAGGGAAGTGTCTCCCAAAGGCCGCTCATGTCTGCCTGGATCTTCCAGCACTGCTCGACGAGGTCTTTGGGCAGGAGCTTCCTGTCCTGGCGGACAGGGTCCAGTTGAAAGGTCAGCCACACGGTGCAGACAAGCATGGTGACGACCGGCAGGATGTGCCACGGTGTCTCTTCATTGATTCTTTTTTCGTGAGACTGTTGCGCCGGGCCGGGACGAAGTGCATCCGCTCTTCGAACACCTGTCGTCAGACTCGCCATCTGTGGGTGATTCTACAAATCCGCTGATGGATCATGCCTCATTTTGACTTGAGCATGATGGGAAGAACGATTTGATCTTCGCCTCTGATGACTGTCACGTTGACGATGTCACCCGGTTCGTGCTCGGCCATCATGCCCATCCAAGAACGGACGTCTTCGATGGCGGTTCCGTTCCATTTGACCATGATGTCCCCGGTCATGACGCCACCATCCTCTGCACTGGTCCCTTCTGAAACCCCTGAGACGAGAATGCCCGGCTCGATATCACCGTAATTTCCCGGTTTGATTCCGAATCTGATCTTGATGTCTGAAAATGATGGACCATCATTCGAATCATTCATGCCTTCGATTGGAGTGAACTCCATCGATTCTTCTGCGAGAGCGAGCCGGCGGACGATTTCAGCAGCAAGTATCGCAGCATTGGCACCATCTCTGAAGTTGATCAATGTCGACTCGTCGTCAGGGGTGTGGTATTCATCCGGAAAAACGGTTTCAGTGAAAAACAGAACGGGTATCTCCTTGTCATAAAACGAAGCATGATCACTTCTTGATGACAGTGAGTCCCCGCGCTGGATCTTCAGTGGTGAGTCGGCATCCACGCCGGTGATGATCGAGTCGAATTTCGAGCCGGATTGATGCCCAGTCATCTGCACTTTTTCATCGACCAGTCTGCCGATCATGTCAAGATTGATCATGGCCATCGTCTCGCTGAGTGGGACGAGAGGTTCATTTGCATAATGTCGAGAGCCGTTCAGGCCGCTTTCTTCACCGCTGAAGGTGACGAAAAGGATCGATCTTCGTGCGGTCGAGTCTTCTTTGAAATTCTCGCAGAGAAGTTCTGCGGCAAGAAGCACGGCAGCCGTTCCTGATGCAGTGTCATCGGCCCCTTCATGAATGTCACCGCTTGCAGCTCGAGAGCCAAAGGAGCCTCTTCCTATGTGATCGTGGTGAGCGCCCAGGATGACCCACTCCTCGGCAAGACCTCCGCTGCCGGGAAGAGCTGCGCAGATGTTGTGCCCCGTGACGAGTCGTGCCTGTGCCCTGCTGCCGAATCGTCCTCCTTGATTGAATTCAAAGGAATCCCTGAAGTCGCTCAGTCCGTCCGGCGTGAGAAGTCCGAGATTCCTGAACGTCGTCACGATCATGGATTCGGCGATCGCACAACCCTGCTCTCCTGGAAGTCGACCTTCCAGAGACGGGTGGGCGAGAAAGGTGACATGTTGCTGAAACCGAGAGGTGGCAGAGACCCGGTCGGTACTTTTCACGATGTCGGGAGCCACTGGCTCCCCGGGCTGGGCGAATAGTGACATGCCCAGCATGAAGGGGGTGAGCACTGATGGAAGGTGTCTGGTTTTCATGGCAGTGAATCATAGACAAAAAAGAAAGCCCCCCGCTCGAAAACGAGCGGGGGGCGAATATGAACGTGTGATCAAGAGGGGCCCGAGAGCCCGTTCTCGATTACGGGCAAGGAACGCCCCAGGCGGCGAGGAGGATGGTGAGGTCACCACCACCAGTAGTGCCGTCGTTGTTGAGGTCGGTCGCGGGGTCATTTGTGCCCCATGCCGCCAGCATGATGGTGAGGTCACCACCGCCGGTCGTGCCGTCGCCATTGAAGTCGGTGGGACAATCGCTGCCACAGGTGTCTGTGTCACACGCAGTGTCCGCACCCTGCCACTCGCCACCACAGTCAGCTTCGGTCGTGACCGAGCAGGTGGAGTCGACGCAGCAGGCGCCGGTAGGATCACCGGAGCCACCACACTCTTCAGCGGTACAGTCACCACCGTCGAATGCGCCAGGTGTTCCGCCGTCGTAGCAGCAGAGGTCAGCGCCGTACTGCTGAGCAGTGCCGTCGC
>MDTG01393017.1_pt1 | contig 11627 bp, 5 predicted proteins | sample 811421 | NCBI WGS metagenome assembly MDTG01 (sample SAMN05326645, study PRJNA326480) | marine metagenome | isolation source: seawater | place: Pacific Ocean: South East | collected 2011
ATAAAAAAGAAGCTGAAGAGATTAAGCAAAAACTTGAAGCAGCTGGCGCAAAAGTAGAACTAAAATAAATTAGATAGGATTTTTTGCTGGTTAAATTTATTTAATCAGTGATATAGATGCAATTATCTTTTACAGAAAAGAAAAATATTAGAAAAAGTTTTGGTAAACTTAAAGAAAGTTTATCGATACCAAATCTTATTGAGGTTCAGAAAAATTCATACAAAGAATTAACAGAGTTTAAACAAGATATAGAACAACATTTAGTTAAAGGATTTGATAGAGTTTTTAAAAGCATTTTTCCTATTGAAGATCTTAATGACAAGGCTACTCTGGAATATGTATCTTATAAACTGGAGAAACCAAAATTTGATGTTGAAGAATGTATTGCAAGGGGGTTAACTTATTCAGCGGCCTTAAAATGTACCCTTAGACTTGTTGTATATGAAATAGACCAAGAAAAAAATACTAAGGATATATTGTCAGCTAAAGAGCAAGAAGTATATATGGGTGAAGTGCCCATGATGACAAACAGTGGTACATTCATAACTAATGGTGTTCAAAGAGTAGTTGTTAATCAAATGCATAGAAGTCCGGGTGTTTTCTTTGATCATGATAAAGGTAAATCACATGCCAGTGGTAAATTACTATTTAATTGTAGAGTAATTCCTAATAGAGGTTCTTGGTTAGATTTTGAATTTGATGTTAAAGATTTATTATATTTTAGAATTGATAGAAAAAAAAAAATATTAGTTTCTACTTTATTACAAGCTTTAGGCTACTCAAAAAATGATATTGTGGATGAGTTTTATCAAAAAGAAACTTTAATATATGATAAAAATATAAATAAGTGGAAAACAAAATTTGATCCAGAAAACTATAAGGCAAAGAATTTTTCTGAAGAAGTAATAGACGCAAAAAATAATAAAGTTGTAGTAAATTTAGGACAAAAGATAAATTTTTTAACAGCAAAGAAATTAGCAAATGACGGACTGAAAGAGATATTTGTTTCTAGCGAGTCACTTTATGGTAAATTTTTACATAGAGATATAAAGATTGGTGAAGATATTTTTAAAATAGGAACAGAGTTAAACGAGACTATAATTGAAAAAATATTAGAGACAAATATTAAGTCTATTGAAATTTCTAAAACAAATTCAATAAATAAAGGACCTTATTTATTATTAAGTATTTTTAACGATAAAAATGAAAATAAAAATGATGCCATTACTGAAATTTATAAAGTGTTAAGACCCGGAGAGCCTCCAACAATAGAAATTGCAACACAAATTTTTAACAACTTATTTTTTAGTTCTGATAGGTATGATTTATCTGATGTTGGTAGGGTAAAAATGAATTCGAGATTAGATCTATCCTGTTCAGATAAAATTACCATTTTAAGAAATGATGATATTTTAGCAATAATCCAAAAAATGTTAGACCTAAGAGATGGTAAAGATGAAGTTGATGATATTGATCATTTAGGTAATAGAAGAGTTAGGTCAGTTGGAGAACTTGTTGAGAACCAAGCGCGTATAGGTGTTTATAGAATGGAAAGAGCAATAAAAGAAAAAATGACCACGCTTGATGTTGAGTCTGCCATGCCTCAGGATTTGATAAATGCAAAACCTTTGACTATTTCACTTAAAGATTTTTTTGCTACATCTCAACTATCTCAATTTATGGATCAAACAAATCCTCTTTCTGAAATTACACACAAAAGAAGAGTATCCGCTCTTGGTCCTGGAGGTCTGACTAGAGAGAGAGCGGGCTTTGAAGTTCGAGATGTTCATCCCACGCATTATGGAAGAATTTGTCCTATAGAAACTCCAGAGGGACCAAATATTGGTTTAATAAATAGTTTATCAACTTATTCAAAAATTAATAAATATGGATTTATAGAAAGCCCCTATAAAAAAGTTAAAGATGGAATTGTCCAAAATAATATTGAGTATTTATCTGCCATGGAGGAAACCAGGTTCACAATTGCACAAGCTAACTCATTAATTGACAAAAATGGTAAATTTACTGAGGAATTGGTTTCTTGTAGACAGAATTTAAATTTCATCTTATCAAAACCCGAGAGTATTGATTATATTGACGTTTCCCCAAAACAACTTGTATCTGTAGCTGCATCCTTGATTCCATTTTTGGAAAATGATGATGCCAATAGAGCTTTGATGGGTTCAAATATGATGAGACAAGCAGTTCCTTTATTAAAACCAGAAGCTCCTTTAGTTGGAACAGGTATAGAGAGTGATGTTGCGTTAGACTCTGGAGTTACAATCGTTGCAAGAAGAGATGGTGTAGTAGACAAAATTGATGGAAAAAGAATTGTTATTAAGGCGTCAAGTGAGAAAGATTATTCTAAATCTGGTGTTGATATATATAATTTGCAGAAATTTAAAAGATCTAATCAAAATACTTGTATAAATCAGAAACCATTGGTTAGGGTTGGGGATAAAGTTAAATCTGGAGATATTATTGCTGATGGTCCATCAACAAAAGTAGGAGAATTGGCTTTAGGAAAAAATGTTACTGTAGCTTTCATGCCATGGCAAGGTTACAACTTTGAAGATTCAATATTGATTTCAGAAAGATGTGTTACAGACGATGTATTTACCTCCATTCATATAGAGGAATATGAGGTAATGGCTAGGGATACTAAACTTGGTGAAGAGGATATTACAAGAGATATTCCAAACGTAAACGAGGAATCATTGAAAAATTTAGATGAGTCTGGAGTTGTATATATTGGTGCAGAAGTTAAACCTGGAGACATTCTTGTAGGAAAAGTGACACCGAAAGGTGATACTGCATCTGGACCAGAGGAAAAATTGTTAAGATCAATTTTTGGAGAAAAAGCAATTGATGTAACTGATACTTCTTTAAAAATGCCCAGCGGAAGCGGAGGTATAGTTGTTGATGTCAGAGTTTTTAATAGACATGGTATAGATAAAGATGAGAGATCTATAACTATTGAGAGAGCTGAAATTGAAAGCGTCCAAGAAGATAAAAAAGTTGAGGAAGAAATTTTAGAAAGAAGTATTAAACAGCGTTTGTATTCTATATTAGATGGATCAAAAACAAACAAAAAAATCAAAGAAATTGATGCCAATACAATTTTAAATGAAGAAATTATAAACAATTTGCCAGTATCAGATTTATTCAAAATATTAGTTGAAGATCAAATTAAACAATCATCTCTGTCTCAAATTAAAGATCAATACAACAGCGCTAAACAAGATATTCAAGATAGATTTGAAGATAAAGTTTTGAAAATTAAACAGGGTGATGATTTATTACCAAGTGTAATGAAGATGGTTAAGGTTTTTGTTGCAATTAAAAGAAGATTAAGACCTGGTGATAAAATGTCTGGAAGGCATGGCAATAAAGGAGTTGTGAGTAAAATTGTGCCTGTAGAGGATATGCCATATCGTGAAAATGGAAAACCTGTAGATATTGTTTTAAATCCACTGGGTGTCCCTAGCAGGATGAATGTTGGCCAAATTCTTGAGACGCATATAGGTTGGTCTTGCACAGAATTAGGTGAAAAATTAAATCAATTAGTCAACGAAAATCAAAAAAAAATTGAAAAAACTGAGAAAATTAAATCTTTTTTGAAAAACGTTTATGGTAAAGAAATTTACAACGAAAATATTGATAGCCTGAATTCTTCAGAATTTGAAGATTTATGTTCAAACATAAGAAAAGGAGTCCCAATTGCAACTCCTGTATTTGATGGTGCTAAAGAAAATGACGTAACAAAAATGTTAGAATTAGCAGATTTACCAAATTCTGGCCAAACAACTTTGTGGGATGGAAGAACAGGTGAAAAATTTGATAGACCTGTAACGGTAGGAACAATTTACATGTTAAAACTTCACCATTTAGTAGAAGATAAGATTCATGCTAGGTCTACGGGTCCGTATAGTTTAGTAACTCAACAACCACTGGGTGGAAAGGCTCAATTAGGAGGACAAAGATTTGGAGAAATGGAAGTTTGGGCTTTAGAAGCATATGGAGCTTCATATACATTACAAGAAATTTTAACTGTTAAATCAGATGATGTTGCAGGTAGAGTAAAAGTTTACGAAACAATTGTTAAAGGAGAGGAAAACTTTGAGTCTGGTATACCTGAATCATTCAATGTTTTAGTCAAAGAAATTAAATCATTGGCACTCAATGTGGAGTTAAACTAAAATGAGTAAAGAACTTACAGATCTATTTAAATCTTCAGATATTTCTGAAGCTCAAAATTTTAATAGCATTAAGATTACACTTGCTAGTCCTCAGAAAATTAAATCTTGGACGTATGGTGAAATTAAAAAACCAGAAACAATAAATTATAGAACATTTAGACCAGAAAAAGATGGTCTATTTTGTGCAAGAATTTTTGGACCAATAAAAGATTATGAGTGTCTTTGTGGTAAGTACAAAAGAATGAAATTTAGAGGTATTATTTGTGAAAAATGTGGTGTTGAAGTAACTAAATCAAATGTAAGACGTGAAAGAATGGGTCACATAAACCTGGCAACACCAGTTGCTCATATTTGGTTCTTAAAATCTTTACCAAGCAGGATATCACTAGCTATTGATATGAAGCTTAAAGAAGTTGAAAGAGTATTGTATTTTGAAAACTTTATAGTTATTGAGCCAGGCTTAACAAATCTTAAAAAGAACCAGTTATTAGGCGAAGAAGAACTTATTAAATATCAAGATGAGTATGGTGAGGAATCATTTACAGCAGGAATTGGAGCTGAAGCAATCTTGGAAATATTAAAATCAATAGATTTAGAACAAGAAAAAGAAGCCTTAATTAAATCAATCAAAGAGACCAAATCAAAAGTTTCAGAAGAAAGATCTATAAAAAGACTTAAATTAATTGAGTCATTCATTGAAACCGGCAATAAGCCTGAGTGGATGATATTAACTACAATACCAGTGATACCTCCAGAACTAAGACCTTTGGTTCCACTTGATGGTGGAAGATTTGCTACTTCAGATTTAAATGATTTGTATAGAAGAGTTATAAATAGAAATAATCGATTGAAAAGATTAATGGATTTAAAAGCTCCAGATATAATTGTCAGAAATGAGAAAAGAATGCTTCAAGAATCAGTAGATGCTTTATTTGATAATGGTAGAAGAGGAAGGGTGATTACTGGTACTGGTAAGAGACCTCTTAAATCTTTAGCCGAAATGCTAAAAGGTAAACAAGGTAGATTTAGACAAAATTTACTTGGTAAAAGAGTGGATTATTCAGGAAGATCTGTAATAGTAGTTGGACCAGACTTAAAATTACATGAATGTGGTTTGCCAAAAAAAATGGCATTAGAACTATTTAAACCATTTTTATATGCAAGATTAAACAAACTTGGATTGGCCTCTACAATTAAACAAGCAAAAAAACTTGTTGAAAAAGAGAGAACTGAAGTTTGGGACGCTTTAGAATTAATTGTTAGAGAACATCCTGTAATATTAAATAGAGCTCCAACACTTCATAGATTAGGCGTTCAAGCATTTGAACCAAAGTTAATTGAGGGTAACGCAATTGAGTTACATCCATTAACATGTGCTGCATTCAATGCAGACTTTGACGGTGATCAGATGGCTGTTCACGTACCATTAAGTTTAGAAGCTCAATTAGAGGCAAGAGTGTTAATGATGTCTACAAATAATATTTTAAGTCCATCAAATGGAAAACCAATCATTGTGCCTAGTCAGGATATGATTTTAGGAATTTATTATCTATCTCAACCGCCGTATCAAACTGATAGAGTGGATGGGTATTTTGTAAATACTTCAGAAATTGAACATGCATTAGAAATTGGTCAGATTAAAGTACATTCAAGAATTGTCTCTAGATTTGCAACTGTTGATGAAAAAGGTAATACCAAATATGAAAAACATATAAGCACTGCAGGTAGATTTTTGTTAGCTAACTTAATTCCAAAAAATATAAATAATAAATTTGCTCTTGTAGATAGATTACTGCCTAAGAAAATAGTTTCTGAAGTTATTGATCATATCTTCAGATTTTCTGGACAAAAGAGCACTGTTATATTTTGTGACAAATTAAAGGATCTTGGTTTTAAACATGCATTTAAAGCTGGAATTTCATTTGGAAAAGATGACTTAGTAATTCCAGATAATAAGCAACAATTGATTGATGAAACAAAAAAATTAATTTCAGATTATGAAAATCAATATGCAGAAGGATTAATTACTAGAGGTGAGAAATATAATAAAGTTATTGATGCATGGTCAAAATGTACAGATAAAGTCGCTTCTGAAATGATGAAAAGAATTTCTGCTACAGAAATGACAAAGGATGGATTAAAAATCAACTCAGTATTTATGATGGCAGATAGTGGTGCAAGAGGTTCAGCTGCACAAATGAAACAGTTAGCTGGAATGAGAGGTTTAATTGCTAAACCTTCTGGTGAAATTATAGAGTCTCCAATTACATCAAACTTTAAAGAAGGGCTAACCGCACTAGAATATTTCAATTCTACACATGGTGCAAGAAAGGGACTAGCTGATACCGCATTAAAAACTGCTAGTTCCGGTTATTTAACTAGAAGACTATGTGATGTTGCTCAAGATTTAACTATTACACAAGTTAAATGTGATAATCCAAGTTTTATAAAGCTTACCGAAGTATTAGAAGGTGGAAATATAATGGTTAGTTTATCTGAACGAGCTTTAGGAAGAGTAACAGCAAAAGACGTAAAAAATCCATTAACCGGAGAGATTTTAATAAAGAAAAATAGCATGATAGATGAAGCAGCATGCGAAAAAATAGACTCAGCGGGTGTTAAAAACTTGAATGTTTACTCTGTAATGACTTGTAGTTTGAAAGAAGGTGTTTGTGCTACTTGTTATGGAAGAGATTTATCAAGAGGAAAAATGGTTCATGTCGGGGAAGCAATAGGAATGATATCAGCCCAATCGATTGGAGAGCCTGGAACACAACTTACAATGAGAACTTTTCACGTTGGTGGAACAGCTTCGGTTAAACAAGATTCTCAAATTATATCAAATAATGATGGTATATTAAAAATTGTTAATACAAACTTATTAGTAGACTCGAAAAAGAATTTAATTGTAATGGGAAGAAATACTGAATTATCAATAGAAGATGATAATGGATTGCAAGTAGCTGCATATAAAGTTCCATATGGATCAAAACTTTTCTTTGAAAACGGAAATAAAGTTAAAAAAGGAGCAAAAATATGTGAATGGGATCCATATACAACTCCAGTCATTGCTGAAAAAGATGGAATTGCAAATTATGTAGATTTAATAGATGGTGTTTCAATTGCAGAAACAACAGATGATGCAACCGGAATTTCTACTAAAGCAGTAGTTGATTGGAAAACTCAATCTAAGAACACGGATTTAAAACCAAGAATTACGTTAAGAGATGCAAAAGGAAATGTCGTCAAAAAGGCTGATGATAATGAAGCAAGATATTACTTAGTTCCAGATTCAATATTATCCGTTAAAGATGGACAAAAAATTTCAGCTGGTGATGTGATCGCTAGATTACCTAAAGAGACTACAAAGACTAAAGATATTACAGGAGGTTTACCAAGGGTTGCTGAATTATTCGAGGCAAGAAAAGCAAAAGATAGTGCGATTATTGCAGAGAATGATGGGAAAGTAATATTTGGTAAAGAGGTAAGAGGTAAACAAAGAGTCACTATAGAATCCGAAAATGGCGATACTTCAAGTTATTTAATTCCTAAAGGAAAACACATCAACTTTAATCAAGGGGAAAAAATTAAAAAAGGTGAATATTTATTAGATGGTCAACCATTACCACATGATATTCTAAGAATATTAGGTATAGAAGAATTGACTGAATATTTTGTAAACCAAGTCCAAGATGTTTATAGACTTCAAGGTGTAATTATTAATGATAAACATATAGAGGTTATCTTAAGACAAATGCTGAAAAAAATTGAAGTTAAAACTCAAGGTGACAGCTCATTACTTCCTGGAGAAATTATTGATAGAATAAGATTTGAAAATATGAATGAACAACTAGTTAAAGATGGTAAAAATCCAGCAGTGGGAGAAAGAGTTTTGATGGGAATAACTAAAGCATCTCTACAAACTGAGTCATTTATTTCAGCTGCCTCATTCCAAGAAACCACAAGAGTTTTAACAGATGCTGCAATAAAAGGTAAAGTAGATAAATTATCAGGATTAAAAGAAAATGTTATTGTTGGTAGACTAGTCCCTGCCGGAACTGGTTCTGTTAAAAATTTGTGGAACAAGAAAGCTCGTTTAGACGATGAAAAATTCGTTGCTGAAAAAGAGAAGATTGAACAAGCAGAAAGCCCCGTAAATCAATAAAAAATCATCATTTTTCGTTGTCTTTTAATTTGACAAATGAAATTTCTATAGTATTTTGTGCGTGTTTTTGGTCGGAATGTAGTGCCTTGTGCATTAAACGCTGCCACAAATAACCTGACAGTTATTTCCTCAAAAATTAAACTTATATAAAATTTTATGCCAACAATTAATCAGTTGTTAAGAAAAGGAAGAGAAAAACAAATTGCTAGAAACAAAGTTCCAGCATTACAAAAACAACCTTTGAAAAGAGGTGTTTGTGTAAAAGTTTATACAACCACTCCAAAGAAACCAAACTCAGCATTAAGAAAAGTTGCAAGAGTCAGATTGTCAAATGGTTTTGAGGTTACTGCTTATATACCTGGGGAGGGTCACAATTTACAGGAACACTCAGTTGTCATGATAAGAGGTGGAAGAGTAAAAGATCTACCAGGCGTGAGATATCATATTTTAAGAGGTAATTTAGATACACAAGGCGTTGCTAATAGAAAACAAAGACGTTCATTGTACGGAACGAAAAAGGGTAAATAAGAATGTCTAGAAAAAGAAAAGCCCCAAAAAAAATCCCAGTTGTTGATCCTAAATATAAATCAGTAATTATCCCAAAATTAATAAATTCTATAATGTTAGATGGAAAAAAGACTACTGCAGAGAAGATAGTTTACGATGCGATTGATAAAATAAAATCAAAATCAAAAGATGAACCCATGAATGTTTTTAATGATGCGGTGAATAATGTTAGACCAACAGTAGAAGTTAGATCTAGAAGAGTTGGTGGAGCAACTTATCAAGTCCCGGTGGAAGTAAAAGCAAAAAGGTCTCAAGCATTAGCATTAAGATGGATAATTGATGCATCACGAAAAAGAAAAGATAAAAAGATGTCAGATAAGTTATTTAATGAAATATTTGATGCTTATCAAAATAGAGGTTCTGCAATTAAAAAGAAAGAAGATACACATAAAATGGCAGAGTCAAATAAAGCATTTGCACATTTTAGATGGTAATTTAAATGACTAAAACACATTTACTTAATAAATATAGAAATATTGGTATCATGGCTCACATAGATGCCGGTAAAACTACAACTACAGAAAGAATTTTATACTATACTGGAAAAAGTCATAAAATTGGTGAAGTGCATGATGGAGCTGCTACCATGGATTGGATGGAGCAAGAACAGGAGCGTGGAATAACAATAACTTCTGCAGCAACAACTTGTTTTTGGAGAGAACATAGAATTAATATTATTGATACACCTGGACACGTAGACTTTACAATTGAAGTTGAAAGATCTCTGAAAGTTCTAGATGGTGCAGTTGCTGTATTTGATGGTGTTGCCGGTGTTGAACCTCAGTCAGAAACTGTTTGGAGACAAGCTGATAAATATAAAGTTCCTAGAATTTGTTTTGTAAATAAGCTTGACCGTACTGGAGCAGATTTCTTTAGATGTGTTGATATGATAAAAGACAGACTTGGTGCAAAACCATTAGTTATGCAGATTCCAATAGGCATAGAGTCTTCTCTAAAAGGTGTTGTTGATTTGGTTAAAATGAAAGCAATTGTATGGAAAAATGAGGATCTTGGTGCTGAGTGGGAAGAGAAAGATATTCCTGATGATCTTAAAGAAATTTCTGACAAATATAGACAGGAACTGGTAGAGACAGCAGTAGAGCAAGATGAGAAGCTAATGGAGGCTTATTTAGGTGGTGAGGAAATTAATATTGAAGATTTAATCAAGTGTGTAAGAAAAGGATGTTTAAATTTTGAATTCGTACCAGTTTTAACTGGTTCTGCTTTTAAAAATAAAGGAGTCCAACCATTACTAGATGCTGTGGTAGATTATTTACCAAGTCCAGAAGATCTTGGATCTATTATGGGGACAAAACCTGGATCGGACGAAGAAATTGAAATGAAGTTCGAAGATAGTGCGCCTTTTTCAGCATTAGCATTTAAAGTGGCAACTGATCCATTTGTTGGAAGTCTTACATTTATAAGGATTTATTCTGGAACAGTGAAATCAGGCACAGGCGTTTATAATACTTCATCGGATAAAGAAGAGAGAGTAGGAAGAATGTTGTTAATGCATGCTAACTCAAGAGAAGATATTAAAGAAGCTAGTGCAGGGGACATTGTAGCATTAGCAGGATTAAAGAATACAATAACAGGCCACACTTTAGCAAATAAAGATGCACCTGTTTTATTAGAGCCAATGGAATTTCCAGATCCAGTTATAGAAATTGCTGTAGAGCCTAAATCTAAAGCTGATCAGGAGAAAATGGGTGAAGCGTTAGGAAGATTGGCGAAAGAAGATCCATCTTTTAGAGTTTCATCAGATGAAGAGTCGGGTCAAACAATTATTAAAGGAATGGGAGAATTACACTTAGATATCATTGTTGATCGGATGAAAAGAGAATTTAAAGTTGAAGCAAACGTAGGAGCCCCTCAAGTCGCATATAGAGAGACGATATTAAGTGCTGCTGAATTTGATTATACCCATAAAAAACAAAGTGGAGGAGCTGGCCAATTTGCAAGAGTAAAATTATCAGTTGAACCATTAGAGCCAGGAAAAGGAAGAGAAATTAAAAGTAAAATTAAAGGTGGAGCAATACCCAAAGAATTTATACCAGGTGTAGAAAAAGGTGTTGAAACAATTGCTGATGGTGGAATTTTAGCTGGTTTCCCATTAATAGATTATAAAGTGACAATTTTAGACGGTCTCCATCATGACGTCGACTCAAGTGTCTTAGCTTTTGAACTTGCATCCAGACAATGTTTTAAAGAAGCTTGTGCTCGTGGAACCTTAAAACTTTTAGAACCTGTTATGAGAGTTGAAGTTGTTACCCCAGAAGATTACATGGGAGATGTTATTGGTGATTTAAATAGTAGAAGAGGTCAAATTAACACTCAAGAACAAAGAGGAAATGCAACTGTAATAACTGCAATGGTGCCACTAGCTAACATGTTTGGTTATATAAACAGTTTAAGATCAATGTCACAAGGTAGAGCTCAATATTCAATGTTTTTTGATCATTACGATAAAGTTCCTCAAAATGTTCAAGACGAAGTAATTAAAAAAACAGGCTAATTATGGATAAACAAAATATAAGAATTAAACTCCGTGCTTATGATAATAAAGTTCTAGATCAATCTACAGAGGAAATAGTAAATACCGTTAAAAGAACTGGAGCTAATATTAAAGGTCCAATTCCTCTACCTACAAAAATAGAGAGATATACTGTTTTAAGATCACCACATATTGATAAAAA
>MDTG01133013.1_pt1 | contig 11626 bp, 10 predicted proteins | sample 811421 | NCBI WGS metagenome assembly MDTG01 (sample SAMN05326645, study PRJNA326480) | marine metagenome | isolation source: seawater | place: Pacific Ocean: South East | collected 2011
AATACTTATAGAAATTATTGTATAAAATATTTTTTTATTAGGAATATTTTGAATAAAATTTCCAAATATCAAAATAGAGATAAAGTTTGTTATATCTCTTATGGTGTGTGAATTATTTATTAAAGAAAATGTATATTTTGTAACATCAATTGATGTAAAAAGTATTGATAATATAAAAATATAATTAAGAAAAAAAATTTTTTTAGACTCTTTAAAAATTAATAGTTTAATCGTCCAGAATAAAGCAAAATAAAATATAATTCCACCGAATGGTAACCATCGATTATCAGTAGGGTCAGTTTTGCTCAAATATGGAAAATCAAAGTTAAAAAAATCCTCAAAAAATTTTAATATAAATACAATTCCAGATGTAAAATGTTTGGGCTGAACGTCTATTAATAAAGGTCTTTCACCACCTCCAATTCTTGTACTTTCGTATAAAAGTCTGAAAATTTCTTCGGATATTAAAAATACAAATAAAAGCAATCCAAAATAAAAATATTTTTTTTTTAGAAAAAAAAACTTTTTATTGAATAAAATAAATAAAAAGAATGACAATGAAAACAAAATTATAGTAGTTGGATGACTATTTAAAAAAAAATAAATATAAAAAAATAATAATTTTAGAAAATATTTTATTGATTCACTATTCAAAAATTTTATTAAATAATAAAATATTGCTGGACATAAGGATAAAGTAAAAAAAGTTTTAATTGAGTCGCCTGTTACTAAATATGCCAAAAAAGTTATATTAAATGCATAAAAGAAACTTAAAATATAATAGTATTTAATATTAAGTACTTTAAATAATTTTTTAAAAAAATTAAGCTGAATATAAAAACCTAAAATAAGAGAAAATAAATAAAATAATTTTAAGTTTTTAATAAAAATTATCGGAAAATAGAAGTAGTCAATTCCAACACCTAAAGGTAATCTGGTGCCTGGACCCAACAAATCATAATAAAATATAAATGGTGAATAAAAGTTTTCTGCAAATATTTTCAAAGTAAGGTGTGTGCTTAAGTAATCTTCAATTCTATTTGCCCCCACTAGTGCTATAGGAAAAAAATAAATACAAATAATAACTGTTAAAAATAAAAAATCTTTTTGATAATTTTTCATATAAAATTAGTCAACCTTCATTAATTTGATTCCACTTATTAATGGCTTTACAAAAATTTTTTTTGATTTTTATAAATCATATTATTCATTTAATTGAAATTTTAACATTTACAATCATATAGTTTTAATAGATAAATACAAAATGACTTTCTCTTTAGTTCTTTTAACTTTGAATGAAATTGTTGGATGTAAATTGATCATACCAAGAATTGATAAATCACTTTTTAGTGAACTAATTTGCATCGATGGTGGCTCTAACGATGGTACTATAGAATATTTAAGAGGACATGGATTTAAAGTCATCATTCAAGAAAAAAAATACAATAAATATAAAATTGGAGTTAAACAAAAAAAAATTTGTGATGCTTATATGATGGGTGTGAAAGCTGCTACAGCAGATTATATAATAATACCATTTACACCAGATAATAATATGATTCCAGAAAAACTACCTGAGTTAATTAAAAAAACTAAAGAAGGATATGAATACGTATGTGTTTCAAGATATAAAGATGGAGCAAAAAGCTTAGATGATACTCTTTTAACATCATTTGGAAATTGGATGTTTACAAACTTAGTAAATATTCTTTTTAGAGGTAAATTTACAGATGTTTTGGGTGGTTATAAATGTGTTAAAAGAGATCTTTACACGAGATTAGGAATTTACCACGATACTGTTAGGATTTCAATACATACACAACTTGCAATTGGTTGTTTAAGAAATAATTTACCTTATGCCGATATCAAAGGTGATGAACCTAAAAGAGTAGCTGGAAAATCAAGTGTAAATCCATTAATAAACGGCATGTCTGAAGTCATAACTATCTTAGAAGCTTTCTTTAATCGATCTATTTATAAAATTAAAAAATAAACTTGAATTAAAATAATGATAAAAAAAGTAACCTTAGATGATTTAGAAATAAGTTTTGGAACTAAAAAAAAAAACTTTTCCAAAAAATTTTTAGAGATATATAAAAAGTCTAACTTAAGGTACAACGAAATTGAACATACAAAAGAAAATCTTTTGATTCAATCTTTAATTAAAAAAATTCTTAAAGATAAAAAAAAGATAGGATCTAAAGAGAGAAAAATTGTATGGGAAAACGGATGGAATGAAAATTTTGTTAAATTTAAAAAAAATCCTAAAGACTTAAAAACTTTACAGCCACTTTATATTAAAAAAAGCCCATTAAGATTTCTAAATAAATTTATTTTACCTAAAAGTAAATTTTTTGAGTACAACTATTTTCAATTACTAAGACAAAACTTATTTGATAAATATTTTTGTAATTATGGAAATTTATATGAGTTTGGAAGTGGTACAGGATTAACATCTTTAGCTTTAGCCCAAAATTTCCCTTATAAAAAAATTTTTGCTACAGACTTTGTAAAAAGTTCTATTAAAATTATTCAATTAATAGCAAAATATTATAACAAAAATATTAATGCACAAATTTTTGATATAAAAAAACCAAACTATAAATATGTAATCAATAAAGACTCGCTTGTTTTTACATTTGGGGCAATAGAACAAGTAAGTTATGATTATAAAAAATTTGTAAACTTTTTACTTAAAAAAAAACCTGGATTAATAATTAATATGGAGCCTTTTAAAGAAGAATATAATTTAAAAAATTATATGGATCTTCTTTCATATACCTTTATAGAAAAAAGAAAATATGCTGCTGATTTTCTACCATATTTAAAAAATCTTGAAAAAAAGAAAAAAATTAAAATTATCAAAATTAAAAGAACATATTTTGGAGGAAGCATGATGGAATCCTACAATTATATAGTTTGGAAGGTAATTTAATTATAATTTTTTTAAAACTGCAAAGGATGAGGATGTTTCTAAGAATAAAACTAAAATATTATTTTTTTCAATATACTTTAAGTCTCTAATTCTTTCTCCTATAGAAATAGTTTTTTCATTAACAACCTTTGTATAGTCTTGATTAAAGCCAACTATATAAAGGGCTTTTGCACCATCAGCTTGATGAAATCCTAATCCAGAAATAAAATAACTTTCATTCATGTTACTAAACTTTTTTGGAACAAAAGTTATCCCACTTGGGGCTACATTTTTTTTATAATATTTTATAGGCTCCACAAAACCATAATCTTTATGTGATTTGTGAAGAGGTGCTAATTTATAAATATTATTGACAGTTAATTTTTCGCTCTCGTAGTGATCTCCGTATGATGAAACTGGCCAACCAAAATTTTTAATTTTTAATCCTGGTTCTAAATCTAAATTAACTTCATCACCATATTTAGGGCCATGATCTGTAGTTACAATTATATTTTTAAGTTTATTATAATACAAACCTTGAGGATTTCGATGGCCCATTGAAATTATTTTAAACTCCTTGGTTACTTTATCAATTTCAAAAATTTTGCCAAAAAAACTTTCTACATTTTGCGCAACATCCCAATCATCGTATGTTCCTGTTGAAAGGAAAATTTTATTTGAATCTTTTATAAAGATTCTACCACCACTTCTATTTCTTGCTGCACCTTTATCATTCCAACATTCTTCGTAAGTAAAAAATTCATCAAATTTCAAAAAAGAAAAGTTTAAATCTGCTTTTAAAATTGAGAGATTATAACAATTTTTTTTAACCTCTTTGTTGTAAGCAATATATATTTCATCATTATCCACTGTTATATCTTTTAAACCTAAGTCACCATTTGAAAAAAATTCTTCATATTTTATCAAATTTTTTAAATTTGATCTTATAAGAGTCATATCAAAATTTACTTTTGAAAAATCGTCAATATTAAAAAATCCAAATACTCCGTCACCACCTGCGAAAATTATTTTATTCTCTTTGTAAATATCAAAATAACCTGAGGACTTTGCTCTTGTACTTTTTGGGTTTCCTAATAAATTATTTGAAAATTTAGTAATACTGTAATCACTATCTATATTATACTTTTGACTCTTTTTAAAGTTTACCACATATGGTTTGTTATTTTTTTTTTCAAAAAGAAAATATTGTAAGGAAAATATTTTTTTTTTATGATTATTTTTTTCAATATCAATTAGCTTTTTATATTCTGTATTTTTATAGCTATTAAAATAGAAAATAGCTGTTACACCAATTACTGCAGAAATAAAATACAAACTTAGAAAAAAAATCAAATACCTATTGTAATTTTTTTTTTATTTTTAAGTTTCAATGTATTAAATTTTTAATTATCAATAAACTAAAACAAATACTTACAATATATTTTTACAAATACAACTCGTATAAAATGAAAAAAAGTCGCAAAGGTAAGATTAATTTATTTATTTAGAAAAAATTCATTTAATAATTTTATAATGATTTTATAGCCATACAAATTTAAAAATGATAGTTTTACTAGACTTATTACAACAAATTTAATAAAAAAATGAAAGAAAATATTATTAAGACTAAGTTCAAAGAAAACGGTTTTTATATTTTAAAGAATTTTATTCCAAAAAAAAAAAATTAATAAGATAAGAGAAAAAGTTAATTTAATTATTAAAAAAGATAAAAATTATCTCCCAATCAAAAATATATCATTATATTCAAAGAATAGTAGACTACTTAAGGGTCCTAACGGTAAATTAAAAATAAATTTAAACAAACTAGAAACTACTAAAGGATTAAGAAATATTTCAAAGAAATCTAATAGTATATCTATTAAAGATCCATTGATGAGTGTTAAAGAGCTAAACGATGTTGTTTTTAGCAATAAACTAGTTAAAATAGCCTCCATAGTATTGGGATCATCAAGAATAAAATTAGGATATATTAAACTCGGAGTGTTTTTTAGTAATAGACTCCCAAAAAACTGTATTAATTATTTTCATACAGATGATTTATCTAAAAAAATAAAAAAATTAAATGAGGTATGCAAATTCTCATTTACACTATCAAACAACTCTCACTCTAAAAATGAATTTGGTATTTTGCCAATTAAAAAAAATAAACTCGAGTTTTACAAACAATATTTTACAGAAAGTGATATGAAAAAACATTTACAAAAAGAATTAGTATATCCTAATTTAAAATTAGGAGATGCGGTTGTATTTGACCCTAACAATTTTTATCATGTTGCAAATAAGCCTAAAAACAATTTAAGAATTATATTTTATGTTGAATTTTTAGGTCCAAAAAATAAAAATTTATTTAATAATGTTAAAATTGAACGTTCAGTATTCAAAAAACTGGATCAGAATAAAAAGAAATTATGTAGTCATTATCAGGTAATAAAATAGATTAATTCTTATTTACTTACTAATTTATCTACTTTTTTTTTAAACGATGCTGAATCTATTCCTAAATTCTTGTGAATTATATTACGATCTTGATAATATTTAAAAGTTTGGTTTTCAGGCGCTGTGAGATAGGCATAGGTTTTTTTAATTATCCCATTTTCTAAAAAAAAAGTATTAAGTATAAAACTTATACCACCTGAAATTGTATTTTCATCATATATTAAAATTTTTTTATATCCACTAATTATTTTACTTAATTTTTTTTGTTAAAACTTTTTAATAAAAAAATATCAATCAAACTGAACTTTTTTTTTTCAAAATAAAAATTTTTCGCTATCTGAGAAAAATGACCAGTCGATATTACAAGAATATCTTTGCTCAATGCCTTATAATATTTGAAACCATCTTGATAATTTTCTCTTAAAAAATTTCTAGAACACACTCCTTTTTCAAGTCTAATGTATGTAGGCTGTTTTGTTTTTAAAATGTTACTTGAGATATAATCTGCTAAGTTATTATCAGCCAAATTTATTATTTCAAATTCAGGGATAGTATAAATATTTGCTATATCTTGTATACCGTGATGAGTTGGGCCATCATTTGGAAATGAAAATCCAGGCCCAATACCTATGATTGTAACAGGTAAATTCATACTACCAATATTTACTTTGATTTGCTCATAAGCTCTATGACACAAAAAATTACAAAATCCATAAACTAGAACTTTCTTTTTTTTTTTCGCCAATCCTGAGGCAATATTAATTAAATTTTGTTCACATACTCCAGCATCAACAAATCTCTTATGGTGTTTAATTTTTTGTAATGCAAACACATCGGCATCATTAGTTAATATATAGAAATCTTTATTTTTTAAAAAAATTTTCTTTATATTTTCAAAAAAAATATCTCTTATATCTTCACTTGCTTTATGCATATTAAATATATTTTTTGAGTATTTTTAAGTCTGGTAAATGATGGCTATATTTAAGATTATTTTCCACCTCTTTAATACCTTTCCCCTTGACAGTATTAGCTATTACTATAGATGATTTTTTCAACCGATAAATAGATTTAAATGATTTATATATTTTGTTTACATTGTGCCCATCTAATTCCACAATATTAAAGTTAAGTTTATTTAATAAATCAAAATCTAAATTTTTTTTTTTTAATATGATAGAGCTTGCTGATATATTATTTCTATCTACAATAATTATCATATTTTTAATATTTTTATCAGAAATAAAAAATAAACCTTCCCAGACAGAACCTTCATCTATTTCTGCGTCACCTATTAAAGTAGTAATTTTTTTATTTTTATCAGCAATTGCCATACCTATTCCCACTCCAATTGAGTGTCCCAAGGAACCAGAATTCCACTCAAAAAAATTTTTTCTTAATCTGAATATATCTAGTTGATTGCCGACATCACCTTTTTTTTTTGCTCTAAGTAATTTTTTTTTTGTCATAATTTTACCATCAATCATTATTGAATGTAAAATTCCTAATGCATGACCTTTGCTTAAAATAAAATTTTTAAACCCTTTGTTATTAAATTCCACAAATTTACCATATATTAGTGTAACTATTAAATCTAAACTAGATAAACTTCCGCCCATATGATATTTGCTGCCACTTAAAATTAAATCTAAAAAAATTTTTTTAATTTTTTTAGATTTAATTTTAATTTTGTGAATTATTTTCAAATTTCGACTCCAATAATTTTTTGGTTAGGATTTGTGACAACCTCTATCAAATATGGTTCTGATTTAGATAAAATATAATTTAAACTATTTATAATTTGATTTTCATTTTTTATTAAAAAATATTTCATATTAAATGCTTTTGCGATATTCTTAAAATTCAAAGTTCCTACTCCTGTTAATTTTTTTGTATCTATTCTATTTCCATCAAAGACATTATCTTGCCAATTTCGCATTGAGGCATATCCACCATTATTTATTACGAATGTTTTAATATTTAATTTATAATGTGAAATTGTTTTTAATTCTTGAATATTAAGTTCGATTGATCCATCTCCTGTAACAGATATTACTTGTTTTTTAGGACACGCAATCGCAGCACCAATTGACAATGGAACCGAAAGACCCATGGCTGCATTTGTAGAGGAACAAATTTCAGTTTGTCCGTTCTCAAAAAACCAAGACTGACCTCCCACATAATAATTTGAACCCGCATCATTTGTGAAAATTGAATTTTTTTTTGAATTTTTATTAAGTAGAAACATAAATCTATATAGATCAATAGGATTATTTTTTTTATTTATTAGTGCAATTTGATTATTTTTTTTTAGGTTTTCACAAAATTTCAACCAGTTATACTTTGGTTTATTAATTATATTTTTTTTTATTGTTAAATTTTTTTTTAATTTGAATAAAAATTTTTTAACATCAACCTCATATTTTTTATCAAATTTAATAAGTGGATGATTTAAAGAAGATTTATCAATATCAACTATGATTTTTTTTGTTTTTTTAGATAAAAAATTTTTATCATTTATTGTTAATGCCGGTGCCAATCTACAACCAAGGGAGATAATTAAGTCTGTATTTTTTAGTATTTTTTCGTTATAAGTTTGCCCCTTTATCCCTATAAGGCCCATATTAGTTTTCTTTGAATAAGGAAATAAATCACAAGCAAATCTAGATGTTAAAAAAGGTATTTTTAAAATATTATTTACTTCTTTAAAAATTTTTTTTGCTCCTGACTGCTTAATTCCATTTCCAATTATAAAAACTGGTTTTTCTGATTTTTTAAAGTAATAAAAAAACTTTTGTAAATCTAAGTTACTTTTCTTTTTTTTAGGTAAATGAAATTTTTTAATTTTTTTTTTATCGGTTATTTTAAAAGACTGAATATCTAGTGGTACTTCAATCCAAACTGGACCTTTTCTACCTTCTTGAGCAAGATATATAGATTTTTCTAACTCATATAAACAATTATAAGGATTAGTGATTGTAACAGAATATTTGGTAAATTTTTTTATTGCTTCAGCAATACTAAATTCTGCAATTCCAAAGGATCTAATATTATATTTTTCATAAAAATTAGTAGTATATTTTCTTTCCACTTGTCCTGATAATATTATTATAGGAGCACTATCTACATAGGCTTCCGCTAAACCAGGCAATGCATTAGTTGCTCCTGGGCCAGCTGTAACACAGACTGCCGAAACCTTATTTACAGCTTTAGCGTAAGCTTCGGCCATCATCGGGGCTGCCGCCTCGTTTCTTGACACATAAAAATTCATGCCAGAATCTTTTAAAGCATCATTTAAATACATAGCGCCATAGCCTGTAAGCATAAACACATCTTTTACATGCTTCTTCAAATTACTAGCTAATATTTCAGCAACATTATTAAATTTCATTAAATTATAAGTTAAATTAAATAATAGATTTCATAAATAATATACTTATACAGTTATTAATAAATGAAAAAAACAATTATTTTTGGTACAGGCCAAGAAAATGAGAAATCTAAATTCAAAGAAAAAAAATTTATTGATATCATACAATTTTGTATAGAAAAAAATATCCTTACATTTGACACTTCTGATAATTATTTAAACGGTAAAATTGAAAAAATTCTTGGAAAGATTTTTTTATCTTCAAAAAAAAAAATTAAGATAATAAATAAGTTTAGACTTTATAATGATATTAATATCTTAAGAAAAAATCTTGAAAAATCTCTTAAAAATTTAAACAGAGATTTTATAGATTTGTATATGCCACATTGGCCAACCCATGATTATGATAAGCAAATGCTGTCTGATTTTGCAAACGAATGCATACAGAAAAAAAAAATAAAAGAATTTGGTTTATCAAATTTTAGTTTAAAAATGATTAAAAATTTTAAAAAAATCTATAAAAAAAAAATTTCATTACAGTTTGAACTTAACATTTCAAATTATAATTTTTACGAAGATTTAATAAATTATATAAATAAAAATAAAATTAATTCGTACTGTTATAGTATTAACAAAAACTTTCCTGAATCAAATCAATTTATAAAGATTATACAAGAAAAGTATAACCTTAATAACTATGAAACATCAATTCGTTGGATATCAAATTTAAAAAATATAAACCCAATAATACGCTCTACAAATAAAAAAAATATAATTAAAAATATTAATTTATATAATATTAAAAAAAATAATATTAAATTTAAGAAAAAATATTTAAAAAAAAATGAGATAACAGTTAAGTATAAAGATATAAAAAAAATAAAATCTGAAAGTGGTTATATATACACCAATATCGCTGAAGCAAAAAAAAATAAATTCAATTTACATCCGAGTCCAGTTGATATTTCGAATGAAATTAAAAAGTTTGGATTACTCAAACCATTTTATTTCAAAAGGTATAATACAAAATACTTCAGTCTAATTTCTGGACAAGCAAGATTTTGGGCTTATAGGTTGATTAACAAACGCTCAAAGAAAATTAAAGGTTTATTAATAGAATAATATTATTCAACAACGAAGTAAACTAGCCTACTGTTATATTGCCATCTTTTTAATTTAATATTTCTAAACCCAAAAGTTTCTCTAATTGCGAGCGTTTCTCCAGGTGATAATTCACAAATTGCGTCATCAAAAACCAAAATGCTACCTTTCGTAAGATAAGGTTTAATTGTGTTTAAAACATTTTTAGTAGGTTTATAAATATCCATATCAAAAAATGCTAAAGCTATAAGTGTTTCTCCATTCTTATCTAAAAATTTTTTAACAGTTTTTGATGCGTCTCCTTTTAAAATTTCATACCTTTTGTGATGAGGCAAAGCAGAAAAATTTTCTTTACACTTAAATATTTGATCTAAATATTTTTCATAATTTTTAGATGTTGCAAAATCATTTTTTTTATAATTTGGATCCTTTTTGCTGCTCAAATCATACAAACCTGTGAATGTATCACAAGCTATTATTTTTCTAGTTCTATTATATGGCTCATATATATCTCTGTATGATGCAAACAATGATGCAAAATTTCCATATCTAGTACCAAATTCAAAAATATATCCTGGTACATCTAATATTTTTTCATAAATAAAATTAAAAAATAAAGCTCTAGAAATTAATTTTGGGTCACAGAATAAAAATAAATTATCTATTTTAATTCTGTCGTCTATCGTCTTTGATGCAAACAAATTTGATAAATTATTTTTACTCACAACATACTGGTCTGAAGCAAACATGTCGTAATCTGTATTAAACTTTGTTTCTCTTTTATTAATTTTTTTCATAGTTAAGATATATAAATATTCTTTTAATTTATCTAATTCAATATATAAATAATTTATCTAACACAATATATAAAAATATTATGCCTCAAAAAAAAATTAAATTAAAAAATTTGATAAACTTTGAGGAGGATATTAAGCAAATCTACGAAAAAGGATTAATAAAAGCTCCAATACATTTATCTGGAAATAACGAGAAGCAACTTATAAAGATTTTCAAAAATATTAAAACTACAGACTGGGTTTTTTCAACTTGGAGAAACCACTATCATGCACTGCTCCATGGTATCGATCCATCATGGCTAAAAAATCAAATCATTAAAGGAAAAAGCATGAGTATAAATAGTTTTAAAAAGAAATTTTATAGTTCGGCAATAGTAGGTGGCATATTACCAATAGCTCTAGGAGTGAGTATGGGTCTGAAAAGAAAAAAAAGCAAAAATAAAGTTTGGGTTTTTATTGGGGATATGACCTACGAAACAGGTACATTTCACGAGACATACAAATACGCAAAAAATCATAAATTGCCAATTAAGTTTGTAGTCGAAGATAATAATATGAGCACTAATACACCAACGAATAAAGTTTGGATAAAAAAATCTAAAAAAGAAAAAAATATTATTTCATATAAATATAAAAGAAAATATCCGCATCACGGAACTGGAACATGGGTTTTATTTTAATGACTTATAAAAAAGAACTTATTAAATCCATGAATTATCTTTCAAAAAATCCAAAAACTATTTTTTTAGGACAATCTGTAAGTTTTCCAGGAAACTCTATGTACAATACTTTAGTTGGTGTTCCCTCCAAAAAAAAAATTGAACTACCAGTTTTTGAAGATGTCCAAATGGGTCTTTCTATAGGTTTAGCTCTTGAAGGATTTATTCCTGTTTCTTGTTTTCCAAGATTTGATTTTTTAATTTTAGCATTTAACCAGTTAGTTAATCATTTAGATAAAATAAGGTACATGTCTAGAAATGAAATGAG
>MDTG01137127.1_pt1 | contig 11625 bp, 8 predicted proteins | sample 811421 | NCBI WGS metagenome assembly MDTG01 (sample SAMN05326645, study PRJNA326480) | marine metagenome | isolation source: seawater | place: Pacific Ocean: South East | collected 2011
CCAAATATTGAGTGTATTTTCTGACCAAACAGTAACTATTACGTTTCCTGTAGCGCCATCTGGTCAGCACAATTTAGCAAAAAGAAGATTATATAGAACAGATGCTGATGGAACTTTCAGGCAAGTAGCTGACATTGATATTCCATCTGATGAGTCGTCAAGCAATTTGACAACTTTTGTTGACAATAAAACAGATGCTGAATTGGGTGAGCCAAATGAAACTGCTGATTTTGATCCACCACCTGACAGTGATGCAACTGCACATCCAGAAGGTCATATGGAAGGATTAAAATCTATGAACAATGGTGTGTTTGCTGGATTTGCAGGAAAGACAGTGTTATTTTCAGTTCCTTTTCAGCCGCATGCATTCCCTAAAAAGTTTCAACTTACGGTTCAATCTCCTGTCGTTGGTTTGGCTCCACTGTCAAATGGTCTTATGGTTTTAACAAAAGGGAAGCCTGTCCTAGTTCAAGGGACAGATCCAGCATCGATGGCAATGGTAGAGATAGACTCTGCTCAAAGTTGTGTATCCAGACGAAGTATTGTTGATATGGGAGACTTTAGTGTTTATGCAAGTCCAGATGGATTGGTTTTGACAAGTGAATCTGGAGTTGAATTAATAACTGAACAAATATTTACAAGAGATCAATGGCAAGCACTAAGCCCATCCTCTATACATGCATATTATTGGGAAGGTCATTATGTTGGATTTTATAAAATATCTAACAGTGAAAAAGGTGGATTTGTTTTCGATCCAAGAGGAGGTAAAAATTCATTTGTTGATTTAAGTTTTTATGCTGATGCTGGGTTTTCAGATTTAGAAAATGATGAATTATATTTAGTGGTTAGCAATAATTTTGTTGAATTTGCATCAGGATCAAATTTATCTTATACATGGAAATCAAAAGAGTTTTATAACGCAAGACCAATCAATCCAGCTGTAGCTCAAGTAGAATGTGACAGTTATTCTCCTTCTGTGACTTTTAAATTATTTGCTGATAATTCTTTAAAACATACACAAACCGTTACAAGTGTTGATCCATTTAAACTACCCTCAGGATATAAAGAGAACGCTTTTCATGTAGAAGTCACAGGCAGTGTTCCTATTAATCAGATAAAAGTATTTGAAAGTTCTGAGGAGATGGGAAGTGGCTAGATTTATTAGCAGTCCTGTTCCTATAGCTTGGTCAGATCAAGAAAAAAGATTTGGTTTTGCTGTAAAAGAAAGCGTTGATATATTATCTGGCTTAAGAGGTGATCCTTTAGATAAAGCAATCACTGCAAGAGAGTTAATTAACTATGGTGTGATGAGATTAAAGGATGGTCAACCGTCTTATAATTTAACAACGGGCGCAAGGCAAGGCGTGGTTGCGGCTAGAACGATTAGGTTAGATAACACATCTTTTGAGGCAGATATTAACAATAATTTAACTTTAGCTAAAAACGCTGTAGGAGAGCAATTATTAGTTTTTTTGGATACGCCTCAATCAGTCACCCAACAAACTGCATTGAGCAGTGTTTTTGAGCAATCAGGAACTTCTTTCAAAGCAACTGCTTCAGAAATTGGTGAGTCAAGCGATGTTACGTTACCAGTTATTATGGGTCAGCTTAATAACATAGAGATCAAAAGTGAACAGATTAGGGATGACGGTAATTATTTATTTGATTTTGGTGCTGTAGTTTCAGGGAATGCCACTAGCACAACTCAAGGGGGATCTTATGTAGCTCTTGGAGTTGAAAGAAAGACAGCTGGAGCAGCCGCGTCCACATATACAGATTTTCAATCACAAAAATCTGATGAAGTGACTAATGGTGTAAATATTTTAGGTCAAAGAGTTGGTATTGCTAATGTAGCGTTAGCTAGAGGATTTGATTATAGATTTAAAGTTTACGTTTACTTAAGAGGCGCTGGCAGTTCGGGCGCGGTATACAACACATTTATTAGAGGTTTTAGGTTAAACACAAGATCATAATGGCTACGATTTATAACAAAGAAACTGGAGAGATTGTCCTTAACATTAGTTACTCTGATGAAGCGGTACGTATGATGCTAAATGATAATCAAGATTTTTTGCGGGAAGATATAAGCGGCTCCCTCTATAAAATTGTAAATGGTAAACCTGAAAGAAAACAACCACCTCCAATAAACGTATATAGGTATGCTCAAGAGATCCGATTACTTAAATTGATGGAAAGTGACTGGACTCAATTACCTGATAATGATTTGGATGATGATAAAAAAAATGAGTGGAAAGAATACAGACAAGAATTAAGAGATTTTCCTGTATTGGTTCTTGGTGATAGTAACGCTAAAACTGAGCAAAAAATAATTGATTTATTACCTGTCGAGCCAGATTAAAAATTATGAAACAAAAGAAGTTACAAACAAAAAGTAAATACGATGAGTTTGATATGGATAATGATGGTGTTGTGACTGACAAGGAGATAGCACAGCATCAAGAAATGATGAATCAACAACTGATAGAGGAAAAGTCAGATACGCAAAAGAGAATGGCTTGGGTGGCAATGATATCAATGTGCGTCTTTGCTTTAATACCGTTATTGCCTTTCATTCCAGCTGACAGACTATCAACTTTAGCATCATTGTCTGATATGCTTTTTTTATCGCAAGCAAGCATTGTTGGACTATATTTTGGAGCGCAAGCATATATGGCTAAACGCTAGTTTGAAAACAAAAAATCGCGTATCATATTAATAACTTATCAATGCATGGAATAGCCTAAATAAGAAGGGTGTTTCATGTGTCAAGAAAACCTAGACCTGAAGATTTTGAACAAATTCATGCTCTAGGACAATGGATGCAAGAAAACAGTCATTTCGCAGACAACGGGTGGTGTACGCGAAAGGTTTATAGGATTGTTTCTGCATCTCAGAATCCTGACTCAAACATCTTTCTTAGAGTGTGTGAAAGAAATAATAAAATTATTGGTTTTATGGTTGGATCTGTAAGTGAATATTTCTTTTCCGACAAACTAATTGCTCAAGATATGGTGCTTGTTTTTCATCCCAATGAAAGAGAAAACATATTAAGAGAAATTATTAAGCTCATAAGAGATTTTGAAAGTTGGGCTAAAGAAAAAGGTGCTGTAGAAGTAGCTATTGGAATTACAAGTGGGATAGCGGGAGAAGGATATCCCAAGTTATTAAACAGGCTTGGCTATGATCAAGTTGGAATATTGACTAAGAAAGAGGTGTAACAATGTGTTTTGGTGGTGGCGGTAGCGAACCTGAAGAGTTAGAAAGCAAGAAAGCTATAGCAGAGCAAGCTGCAACTCAACTCAAAAATTTTGGGGAAGTTTTTGTACCCCTTGAGAATCAATTTATTGGTGATCAGTTAAGAAGATTTGAACAGCCAGCATATGACAGAGCAATGGGTACAGCGGCAACTACTGCTCAAGCTGCTTACGATGAAGGATTCAATCAGTTAAATCCAGCAATGTTTGGAAGAGGAATAGATCCATCATCTCAAGCATTTATAAATACTTCAGATAGCCTAAAGAAAGCACAAGCTAGGGGAGTGGGTTTGACCACCGCTGATGCTGGTTTAGCAAATACTGATGCAGCATTTCAAGGATTAACAAATGTAATAAATATGGGTCAAGGCATCCAACAAAATGTGATGGAAGGAAACATTGATCGTTTAAATACCTCGTCACAGCTTGCAGCAAAAACAGCGGAAAGAGACTTTGCTAGAAGTGCTGCATTAAGCGGAATATATGGAACAGCCGCTGGAATGGCTTCCTCTTACGGTCTAAATAGGATGGGTTAAAGGAGAATATATATGTGTTCAGGTGGTTCAGAAAATCCTTATGAAAGAGTTTTTTCTCAATTAAACACTGGGGTTCAAAGTCAGGTTGGTCAAGTGTTTGACCCAAACTTTAATCCATATGCAAATATTAATACTAGAGTAGCAACTGGTAGAAATGCTAGTAAAAGACCAGCCGATGATCTGTTTGCAGAATTAATCAGAGCACAAACAGATGACTACACGACTAGGTTTGCACCAATCGAAAGGGATTTAGCAAGTCGTGTTACATCTACAGGAACGACAAGTCTATCAGGTGATCTTATGAGAACTGGTGACGCTATAACGACAGCGGCTCAAAATGCTGCTGGTCAACAACGAAGAGGTTTAGAAAGATTTGGTTTAACTTCTGATTCAAATATAGGTCAAGACAATAGTTATATTAGTTCTTTAGTTGGTGGATTTAATGACACGATCAGAAGAGATGAGGATAGAAGACAAGCGATTATTGGTGGTGGAATAGGAAACATTTCATCAACTGCGAGAGCGAGAACTAGAGGTGGAGGCGGTTACGCATGACGTTAATTGCATTAGGAAGAAAAAAACTAGAGGACGCAAACCGAGGTTTCGGAATTGTTGCTAGAGCTGAAGGCCAAGAAGAGATGGAGCGAATGGCTTTAGAAGGGCAAAGAAAGCAAATGCAAGCCTCAACTATTGGAACGACAGCTGGTATCGGTGGACAAGTGGGCGTAGGTCGAGCCTTAGATGCGGTAGATAAATCAACCTCTGCATTAAATACCATTAACCAAGGTATTGAAGGTATCGGTAGAGCGGGAATGCAAGGTGACAAACTTACCTATTTTAGAACTGGTAGTGATCTGCCAGCGCTCGTTGGAGATGAAGCTAAAGGTGCAATACAGGATGCATTTTTTGAAAAAGCTGCAAGTGAAAAAGCAACTGAAATCGCTGCATCTGAGACACTTGCTCTTGCTGAAGGAACTGCTGCTGTAGATGCAGCTGGAGCCGCAGCTGCCGCTGAAGGAGCGGTTGCAGTGGAGGGAGCAACAGCTGCCGCAGCTGGTTCTAGTCCATTAGCACAATTAGCAACTGTAGGTACGCCAGTGGCGATAGCGTTAGGCATTGGCTATGTGCTTTCTAAATTATTTGATTGAGGTGATTTATGGTTACGGGATTTGCTGAAGGATTTAGATCTGGTTATGGGATGGTTGAAAATACCATCGAGCGCAGACAGCAACAAAAAAATAGAGATGAAGATATCGCAAGATCATTAAGTTTGCGAGAAGAAGACCTTGCTAGAGAAGAAAGAATAAGAGGTGAGGATAGAGAAAGAGATGAAGAAAGATATCAAAAGGAATTGAAAACACAAGCTGAGGCGACTAAAGAAGCAACAAGACAGTTTGAGGAAAGAATAGGATTTGATAGAGAAAAACTTGCCGCAGATCAAGCGAGACAAGATACTGACGATGCAAAACTAAAGATTCTTCAGGCTAATGCACAAAAGGAAAAAGAAAGAGCGGATAAATTTGCTGGTCTTGAATCCGCAGCTATTGCCGCTCAAAAATTATTAGATTATCAAAATATATCAAGAAACTTTACAGAGGATGAGTTAAGAGATATTGAAGCTCAGTTTAATATTATATCTGGAACTGGTTTAGATATGACTGATGGTTTAAATTTATTTACACCAGAATTAAGTGACCAAATACAAGCCGATTTACAAAAGATAGCATCTGGCGAAGACTTATCAAATCTTGATTCTATTAAGGGTGGGTTGAACTTAGTTCTGAGAGACAACAATAGGCGATTGATAGGACAAAAAATAACTCCAGATGCATTTCCTAACGCACCTAAAGAGCTACAAACAGGTGAATATACCGTTGTAGAAACTGAAGTATACGATGTTAAAGGCAGGGTTGAAGATAGCGGTGATCAATTTCTTGATGCAGATGTCCTTGTAACTGTAAGAGATAGGGATGGAAACTTGCTTAAATATATCGCTCCAATGACAGAAGGTAGGCAGGGCACTGGAGCGCAATACAGTTTTAAAGTGAATGAGATTAGCACTGCGTTTGCGGCAAAACAATTTTACAACACTGAAGTATTGCAAAACAGAGATAAACTTCTTGATCTTGTAGCGGCTAATCAGTTTGCTACTGAACGAGGAACCTTTGATCGTCAAGCATACAATGAAGCGTTTCGAGAAGCGGAAGAGTCATTTTTTCAAAATTTAGATGCAAATAGAAGCTCTACCATCGTTCAAGGCGGTAGAACAACTTATGGTGATTTAGCTACAAACAAGCGCCTTAGAGATAATTTTATCAGACAACAAGTATTAATAGGTGGAGAATCTCAAGGAAGAAGACTTCCTGAAGTAAACGCCCAAATATCATCCATAAGAAATACACCACAAGTTAGAAATATAAATGCTGAATTGAGAAATCAGAACAAAGAAGAATTATCTCCTAAAGAAATTTTAAGATTAAGTCTTTTATTAAGTATTGATGATAACGAAAAATTATTTATGGATAGAAACTCTGCTGAAACTTACAAACAAATTCTGAGGGATAAGTTAGGAACTCCTATTGGTGTTAATACAAGTTCACGAACACCTACTGGTGGAACAGGAACCTTACCAACTGTTTCTTCTCGAAGAGATAGAAAATCGTTTAGTCTCAGCAAATACTTATTCGACTAAGGGTAATTAATGTTATCTTTTGGAAATATTAATGACTACAATTTTGGTCAAACTACAGGCTTACGCATAGCAACTAGGCGCTCTGATAGCGTCAGTGCGTTAGGTGAGATTGGAAAAGGTTTTGGCGCTGGAGTAGATCAGCTGCAAGCTCTTGGTGGTGGCGCATATGCTTTGCTTGGAGATATTCTTGGAAGCGAACAAATGTTTCAAGATGGTATCGATTTTTATCAAGAACAAATGGAAGAGGCAGCTGAAGCTGAGATAGGCAGAGTAGAGGATGTTGAAGGTTTTGGTGATGCAGTTTTATATGGCTCTTATTTAGTTGGTAATGTTGTACCAACCCTTTTAGGAGGTCTTGGAACTGGTGCTATAGCTGGTGGATTAGCAAAGGTTGCAGTTAAAAAGAAAATCAAAGATAGAGTTGATCAAGCGGCAAAAGAACAAGTTCAAAAAGTTGTAAAAGAAAAAGCACTTAAAGGAAAAGCAAAGCAATATGGCTCTAATGCACTTAAAAAATTAAGAGACAATCCTGTAAGAGCCGCACAAGCAACTGGCGCATTTACTTATAGCGCAACATTAAATGCTGGAGAATCTACTGCTAATCTTTATGAAGAGGCTAATGAAAGAGATCCCGCATTATCTCTTGCGGTTGGAGTATCAGCGGGTGCTTTAGATGCATTTGTTCCAATTAATGCATTAAAAAGATTACTTCCATCCAAACAATTCAAAGAAGCAAAAGATCAGATATCTGATCAAATAATAACAAACAAAAAGCCCATTAGAAGAGTGTTTACTCAGATGGGTAAATTAGGTGGAGCTGAGGGAGTTACTGAGGCGGTTCAAGAAATTATACAGCAATCTGCTGTCGAATACGTAATAGGAAAAAAAGATCCTACTCTGCAAAAAGATTTTCTTGAAAGACTATTTGATGAAGAAAATAGATCAGTTTATTTAAATGCAGCAATAGCTGGGGCTGTAGGTGGCGGTATTGTAGGTATTCCCACAGGTATTGTTGGTGATCCCACGCCTACCAGAACATTAGATGAAGCAGTACAGGCAGATCAAGACAATCAGGAACAGCCTACGCCTGAAGCAACTGAAACTGAAGATCCTGAAGTTACAAGAGCTAGAAACAGACGGGAAGCTGCTAGAAGAAGCGTTCAACAAGAGCTTGGCGAAGACTTTACCCCAAGAAGCGAAAGATTAAGTCCTGAACAACAAAGAGAAAGAGCCACTCAAAAAAGGCAGGAAGCAAGAGATAGAGCTATTGAGCAAGTGACAGCAGATCAAATGGAGATAGATCCAGTTCTTGCTAGAATACAGCAATTATCTCCTGAAGAAAGACGAATAGCCGCAAGAGAAAATGCAAGAAAATTACTCGACAGAACAACTGAGTACAGAATAACAGCGCAAAATATTATTGAAGATGAATTTGCGACACATATAGCTGAACTTGAAAGTCAAAGAGGTGGTGTCAGAGATCTGGTAGTTTCGGAACAAACACCTCAAAATGTAAGAGAATCTTTAGTAACTCCAGAGATAACAAAACAAACTCAAGAAAGTCTCCAGCAGAATTTAAATAGAGTCATTGAACAAGCGAGAGAAGCTGGTTTAAACGTGTCTATGTTAACTGATGTAAATCAATCTATTCAGGATCAAATGGCGACTAGAATTGCAGATATGGAAAGAGATGGAAGGGATGTTGCTGTCAGTACACGAGAAGTTGAACAAGATGTCGAAAGAAGGATTTCTGATGTAGAAAGAGAAAATCAAGAAAGACGAATTGCAAGAGATGCAAATGCATTGACAGGTGAAACTATTGACACGGTAAATGTTTCAGAAATTAATTTATCTTCACTGCCATTAGAAATTCAACAAGTTTTTGCAAATATTGCACAAGAGAATGGTATTGCAACGCCAACATTTATTTCTATTGCAGAGTATGAAAGGGCAATAAATACAATCCCGTTATCGAATAGATCAGAAGTTGATAGTGAAGGAAAGAAAATAATTGATCTACAAGAAGATCAAAGAAAGGATCAAGCAAACCAAGAAAATTATTTTTCTGGGGAAGTAACAACAACCCCCACCCCAGAAGATAATTTGTTTTTAGCAGACGCTATACGTAAAGTGTTAAGACAAAATGGAGATGATTATAACGATGCCATAACAAGAGCTATGCTTGATTTAAACAAGGCTGGTGTTGGCAATATATTTTCTGCTGAAAGATTTGTAGTACCGCCTATTGAAAGAATGCAAAGACCTTATGGCGAAGCAGCTGCATCTTATGATGTAAATAAAAATATCATAAAACTAAGTCCTACTTTAATCCAAGGTGCATTAGGAAACGCTAATGGGGAGAGATATTTAAGATTTGTGATGGCGCACGAGTTAGGTCATCAATTTGATCTATCTAATAATGTTTCGGCAAACGTCACAGAGTTTGATGTAACAAGTCTGCAAGAAGATAATGGTAATTTTAGATTATCTGTAGGTGATGCGGTAGCTGAGATATTTGATGAATATCAATCGGGAAGTGATTTTGGCTTGTTATTTGAACATCCTATAAGATTAATGCATTCGCAGTTTGAAGAGGCAATACAGAAAGGTAATGTAGATCAGATATTAGCATTACAAAGAAAAGAAATATTTGCTCAAGCATATGCGATATACTACACAGATCCTGAAAACTTTAGGCAAAAATTACCTAAAGTACATGAAGTATTAACAAGGGAGATAACTGATGAGAGAAATAATAATCAAGCCACCGACAGACGCTCCGATGGTAATGAAGTACAAGAAGACATTCGGACATTTACCAGCGATAGAAGCGATGAAGTGGATGAGTCCTCAGCAGCTAGAGACAGCGGCAGAACAGGCATTGAAGGACAACAAGCCGATCAAAGAGTGGGAAGAGAGGGCGAACAAGACGATGGACTCGGTGCTGGACGAAGCATATTAGACGATGATGATGTCTTTGATTTACCTACCAAAACCGCTCAAGAAATAGAGAGAGATGATGAGTTAATAGATTCTGTTCGTGAGTCTACAACTCGATTTGAAGCGACAAAATCTAAAGCTGGAACAACTTTTCAAAAATATTTATTACCTAAAGGATTACTTCCTGAAACTGCCTTTGATGCAATGATTGAAAGAGATGGTCTTGTAGGGGCATCTGAAATAGAAGTCAGACAGTTATTAGGTAATTATAGGAACTCTGTTAAAGAAACATTAGGAAGAAATCCTACCGAGGAAGATAAAAAAACTCTTCAAAACATTTTATCAGGTAGTTTATCTGACGTTGAGAATGCGGTTATTCCCAAAAGTATCAAAGATCCTTTAAGAGCAATGAGGGTCTATCTTGATAATTATTCTGCCAAATATGCAACTGCGATTGCGAAAGATGCAGAGACACTTGCTTTACAAGGAAAAGAAGGACAAGCAGCGGCAAAAATTGATTTATTGAATGTCATCATGGATAGAATAGGCTCGTATGTGAACAGATCATATCGTGCTTTTGATGATAAGAATTGGTTTAAAAAAGTACCTGAGGAAGTCCTTGTAACCGCGAGAAATTATTTAGAAGCACAAGGCAATACAAATCCTAATCAGGTTATCAATACGATCCTAAAAGAAGGGACAGCTTATCAAGACTTACCAACTCTCATAAGAGAAACAAAACTTGGAGCAAAAGACTTATCAAACCTGATGAGAAGAAAAGATATTGCTCCTGAGATAAGAGCCTTATTAGGTGAATACACTGATCCAGAAGTTAATTTTGCTAGGTCAGCTACAAAGATGAGTCGATATATTTTTAATACTTATTTCTTAGAAAAAGTATTAGAGCAAGGTGAAGGAGTATTTTTATTTAAACAAGAAGATGCACCACCAGATCATTTTGTGAAAATAGCAAATGACAATTCATCTGTTTTGGCTCCTTTGAATGGGTACTACACCACTCCAGAAGTTAACCAAGCGTTCATCGATGCTGTAGATCCCTCATCTCCAACTGGTTTATATGGATCAATTATTAGATTAAATGCTTTTGTTAAGTTTGGTAAAACAGTTATTGCACCTACAACAATGGCAAGAAACTTCATGTCGGCAGCATTGTTTACTGTAGCCAACGGACACTTTAATTGGGCTAAAACAAGCAAAGCATTTCAAGCTAGGAAGGCATACTTTAACAACTTAACTGATACAGAAATGGCTGATTATCTGAAAGAGATTAAAAAGCTAGGAGTTAACTATGATTCAGCGGTTGCTGGTGAGCTGATAGATACATTGAAAGATTCAAGTTTTGGTGGAGATATTATTTTTGATGAAGAAGGTGCATCGAGAGGAGAAAAGCTAAGAAGAAAAGTATCTCAAACAGGTGATTTCTTTACTAAGTTTTATCAATATGGTGATGACTTCTGGAAGATTGTCGGCTTTGAAAATGAAGTTGATATTCTTATGAATGCTAAAGGTATTACAAGAGAAGAAGCAATGCCATTAGCGGCACAAAGAATAAGAGATACTTATCCTACGTACTCATTAGTTGGAGCGGGTATTAAGTGGTTACGAAAATTTCCTTTAATTGGTACATTTGTTTCATTCCCTTACGAAATAATACGAAACAAAATAAATATGCTGAAATATCTTAAAAGAGATATGGCAGATCCAGATTTAAAGAAAACAGTTCCAAGAAGAATTGTTGGTTTGACCATTGCAAATGCTGGTGCATATGGTTTAGTAAATGCGTTTGCTGGAATGCTTGATGTTTCAGAAGATGAAGAAGAAGCAATTCGGTTAATGGCTCCACCTTGGTCACAAAACTCTAATTTATTAGTAATGAGCAGAGAGCCTGATGGCAAAATAAATTATATGGATCTATCTCATATGGATCCATATGCTCAATTTAAAAGGCCACTCAATGCAATACTAAGAGATCAGCCAATAGATGATGCAATCTATGATGCGACTTGGGAGTTTTTCAAACCGTTTTTAGGTTGGGATATATCAACACAAGCTATTTTAGAGGCGATTTCAAATCAGAAAGAATCAGGTGGTAAAATTTATAATGAGTCAGATACTCTACTAAATAGATCGACAGACCTTTATAAACATTTTGAAAGGGGTATGGCTCCCGCTGTCTTACAAA
>MDTG01137382.1_pt1 | contig 11625 bp, 7 predicted proteins | sample 811421 | NCBI WGS metagenome assembly MDTG01 (sample SAMN05326645, study PRJNA326480) | marine metagenome | isolation source: seawater | place: Pacific Ocean: South East | collected 2011
AAGCTGCACTCAAATGTTACAGCTCCACAGTTGACGCCGCCTGGGCCGGAGGTACATGAAGTTAAATTCGTGGGGATCCCTCAGGGTCAGAGTAACTGGACATAACCAAAACATAAAATTATCATATTTTCTCAAATTGATAATTTTAATTTATATCATGCTAAATCCCAAATACCTTAAAACCTTTACCACCCTGGCGGAAACCGGCAGCTTTACCAAAACTGCCGAGCAGTTGTTTATGACTCAACCCGGGGTTAGTCAACATGTTAAGAAGCTGGAGCAAAGCTGCGAGTGTGAACTACTCGTGCGGTTAGGAAAGGGCATTGAACTGACCGAACAGGGCCGACAGGTTTACCACTATGCCAGGGAAGACGAAACCAGGCAGCAGCAGTTTCTCGAACAATTAAAATTTGACGAGCCCCACCAGGGACGCTGCACCCTGGCCTGCTCTGGCGCAGTGGCCCTGCAAATATATCCCGGGCTGACGGCACTTCAGGCAAAACACCCGGATCTGGCAATTCATCTGGAAGTAGCCCCGAGGCATCGAGTTTTGGAAAGTTTGAAACAGGGTGTGATTGATATCGGTATTGTAACCAATACACCAGCAGACGACTCTCTTAGTGCAGACTATCTGGCTGAAGAGGTATTACACTTATTCCTGCCCGCCACCATCACCGACTTCGCAAGCATTAGTACCACGCTGGATAAGCTGGGCTTAATCGATCATCCGGATGCCGCGCATTACCTGCAGCTCTATTGCAATCATAGTGGCGAAGAGAGCCTGGCCAGTCTTGAGGTAGCAAAACTAAAACGCAGCGGTTACGTAAATCAGCTGTCGCAAATTTTGCTGCCGGTAAGTGCCGGAGTGGGATTTACCGTTTTGCCGGCCAGTGTTGAAAAGCATACCGGACACGGCAGTAATATTACTGTTTACCCGGCTGCCAGCACGGTATCAGAACCACTCTATCTGGTTCGTTCCCGACACCGCAATCTGCCGGCGAGGTATGCCGGGGTATCAGAGGTGATTAAGGCGGCGTTTAACAGTGCGAAATCAATTAACGGTTAGCCACAATGGATTTGACCAGGCTTTTTTTCCTGCCTGATCATCCACTTCAATACTGACCCAGTCTTGTGCTTCGGCTGGTATAGGCAGAATCACCCGCTGGTGCTGTGATAACGGTTGATTATCGAAAGAAACAGTGTGTAACACCTTACCGCCCTGGCCGATTAAACGTACTTCCTTAAGCCCGTTGACGGCCACCACATCAACCGGCCAGGTTTGCCCCGCATGAGTGGTATCACCAAAGTTTACGCGATGGGGGTAAATCAACGGTCCGGTGCTTGCGTAGCTATGCCCGGCCTTCAATGCCTGCGCATAGGACTGTGGTGTAAGTGACTCGCTGACATGCGCCAGCATACGAATAGCGCCCGAACGTTGGCTCCAGGCATCATGTGTATCGGTACCTGCAGTCATATAAACGGGCTTGCGGCCGTCCCAAAGGCGATGTAACTGCGCGAGAGTGGGTGCATTATTTGTTGCTATATTGATTTCCAGTAAACGAAAAGCATCGGTAGCGCCCCCCGTCACTTCATTTTTGGCCAGATTGGTATAATAGCCAAAATCATTGTACGGATGATTCATCGGAATAACCACGGCTCCCATGTCTTCCATGGCCTTCACCAATGTGTGTATGTCATCCGTCCCAGAGTCAGCGTTAAAGGTTGCGTCAAGATCAATTGGAAACGGATTCATATGTCCCCACGAAGGAGACACCTCTATCGAGGGGATAAACGGCACCTTGCGCTGTGCGGATAACGCCGCGAATTCGGCAAAGTTAACGATAGAGTCGTGCTCACTGATAAAGGTCAAATCCAATCCGGCCGCGAGTTGAGAGCGTACCACCGTTTCAGGCGGTGTGGTGGCCTCCAGTACATTGCCGTGATGGTGTAAATCCGCACCATACCATTGGTGTTCTGCGGTATCCGTTAACGATGGTATTTTAACCGTATATTCACTGACCCTACCGCTTGTCAGCGTTACCTCAAGGTGTTGCATCGGCCGCTCAAAACCTGCTCCGGCGTCGATATTAATGGTGTATTGACCGGGCGCCAGCGCCACCTTAGCCTGACCAACAGGCGTGAGCTCTGTAAAAAATGTCTGTCGTCCGAGGTAAGCTACCAGCGGTTCTTGTCCTTCGGCGATGCTGATTCGGGCATCAAGCGGTGCTGCAGTATCAGCATCTTCAACCTTTAACACCAGTTCACCAGGCAAGGCCAAATCAGTAAAGTGATATGACTGGTCGCTGTCGGCTGTGACGGTTACCTTTTGCACCGGACTATCTGCATGACCGGATGCCGTACCAAACACCTCATACTCCCCAACCGGCAAATCAATTTGATAGTTGCCATTAGTTGCTAAAGTCCAGGCATACAGATGGTTTTGCCGGCGGACAATGACCATGGCATTATCGGGTACGTTACCGTTCTGTGCGGTGACTCGTCCATGAAGAGCCCCTGTTGCCTCACCGCGGCGAGCCGCTTCCGCCTTAACAACTGGCGCGAGGTCTCCGTCAGGCACCACTTGTAATGCAGCTTCAAAGGTCTGCTGAGCTCCGGGCTTTAACGTGTGAGCCTTGTACATATCCCGCCCGCCATAGGTGTTGCGATCAAAGTAGGGTGCGTGCAAAGCAAATGCCCAGTCGCGATCGTAACCAACGATACGGTCACTTAAAGTCTTACTGTGCCGGAATTTCTCTTCATTAAGGCCAGGCACCTCAAACATCTGTCCGGCATCGGCCCACAACGTAAAGCCCGAGGTAAGGGATAAGGTGTTCTCACCGTTATTGCGCATAACAGTTTTCAGTGTTATCTGATCGTCACCAGCGGCCAGGCTATACCAGGTAGTAATGTCTACTGCGGCAAAATTGCGACGAATCTTAATGGTCGCCCGCTGGGGGGTATTTTCAATAATCTCAACCACCTTGCCGTCGTTTGGCCAGGCAGACCAGCTATTGGGAATAAAATCAGCGAAAGCAATTTTATCCCCTTCAATTCTTCCGTTAGTCACCACTGACAAGTCCACCAGCGCGCCACGCGGCACGCCCCATGGCGCAGCAGATTCGATAGCCAGCGCGAAGGCCAGTTTCTCGTTTTGAACTGTGAGGTCTTTAACATGGTTTGCCTCGCCATCAGGAATGAGGGTTTTCCCTTGGGTAATCGTTACCTCAGCGTTGGCAATACCTGACATCATTAGCGCCAGTCCGGCGCTGATAATGCCACGTTTTACAATCTCAATCATACCGACAATGTGTCCTTCATTAATGAAAAGCGTGCGCCTGCAATGCTGTCTTTCAGCGTACCCCAGGCGTAAAAATAATGACTTGTTTTATAGTTTCACAAGACTTTGTGCTGCAGGTAAGCGGCCTCGATGCGGGGAGCGACTAAGATAAATTACACAGCACAGACCAATGCCGATGACCAGCGCCCCTATCCATTGAATACGAATAAACTGAAGACCAAATAAGGTGGTCAGGCTCAGCATTAACACGCCATGCAATAACAGGTACTTTGCCTTACCATACCGCTCGACAGTAAGATTCAGGTTATCTGAGTACAGGCGTATCAACGAATCCAATGAGTTGAGTACAAATACAATTCCAACAGCCACCATGATTTGATTGATGAGTCCACTGGTATCCACGCCGTTTATGTAAATCAGGTACAACACCGCAAACCACAACCCCAGAGAAATAGAGGGCCATAGCAGCATGTGAATAAACAACGTGATGGCTTTCATATTGCCGACAAAGCGAGATGTAAACTGACCGATCATAATACTCCAGGCAAACCACCAGAACAGATAGAACGCATGGTAATCATTAATCGGTAATACAAATTTATATAAATGCGTGAAGTAGTCGGTTAGCAGCGGCAAGGTTGACAAATAATCGCTGGCAGCAATATTCGGTTGTTGTACCGCATAAATGCCCAATCCGATAGCCAGAGCAAAGAAAACCGCGCCGGAGGTAACACTGAGAATTTTGACGTACTTTAATTCCGTACTGGAATACACCGCGGCCATTATTGTCAGGCCAACAATCGCAAAATACCCGTATGAGACGTCGTCGCCTGCCGACAGGGAAGGCAGATACCAACTTAGGTTGGCAAACAACAAATGCGCCGTAAAAGCACAAGTGCCAATGATAACGGCATTGTTCAGCCATTTCACCCAACGAATCCGGAAAAATTGAAGCCTTGGTTCCAGCGCACAAAAATAAAAACAGGTAACAAAGTAAATGGCCCAGACCATAAAGCCCCAGAACCCAAATTCGATAGCGAGCGGGTTGGCAAAGGCGTATTCACTGTTTTTCGCCAGGTTGTCATAAACCGGAAATTCGGTCAGCGGAAACATAACCAGCCCCACATCCAAACCGGAGGTGAACAAAATCGCTACAAATATCCATGAAGCCACCGGCGTCTTGCCGTGCAGGGGCAGTCGCCCCCAACGCAGTAAAATAAGCACCACAACGAGCAAGATACACAGCATTCCGCTTCCCACTAAGAACGACATTTCACTATCCTCGAAGTGGCGCGTGACAGCGCTGTTGCGATTGCCAGTGCTCAGCCAGGCCCACTGCTACAGACTCGCCCGGCAAAACAGCCTGTTGTTTAATGAGGTCTGCTGCACGTTCAGCAACCATAATGGTGGGTGCATTGAGGTTGCCGTTAGGGATTGTAGGAAAGATGGAAGAGTCGACCACACGCAGTTGCCGCAAGCCAATTACGCGAGTATCGCTGTCTACCACGGCAGTTGGATCATCAATTGCACCCATTTTACAGGTGCCACAAGGATGATAAGCGCTTTCCACAGCGCTGCGCACAAAACTGTCTATTTGTTCATCCGTCACCACTGCTGCACCCGGCTGAATTTCGTTCCCGCGGTAAGGGTCCATCGCTGGCTGCGCAATGATTTCACGAGACAAACGCACACATGCCCGAAACGCTTCAATATCATCCGGGTGTTGCAGGTAATTAAACTGAATCTTCGGTGGGCAATCCAGATCGTCGGACTGGATTTTCACGCTCCCCCGACTTTTCGGTTTGTTATGCCCGATATGCAGTTGAAAACCATGTCCGGAAAAGGCGGAGCGCCCATCGTAGCGCATGGCTGCCGGCAAAAAGTGATACTGTAAATCGGGCCACTCGATACCGGCTTTTGAGCGGATAAAGCCACAGGACTCAAAGTGATTGGTGGCCCCCAACCCGGTTTTAAATAATATCCACCGTACCCCAATAGCCAGCTTGCTAAGCGGTCCCAGCTTACTATTAAGTGATAACGGCTCCTTGCACTCATACTGAAAGTAGAATTCCAGGTGATCCTGCAAATTGCTACCGACTCCCGGCAAGGCATGCTTTAGTTCAACTCCGGCTTCTTCCAACACCACCGGATCGCCTATGCCTGAAAGTTGCAAAATGTGCGGCGAACCAATGGAGCCGGCGCTCAGAATGACTTCACGGCGGGCCTGAAACTCCCGGAACTGACCATTTTGCCTTACCCGGACCCCGGTGGCCTTATTCCCATCCAAGAGTACCTTTTCAACCTGAACACCGGTTTGAACATGCAGATTTGCGCGTTGCATAGCCGGTCGCAGATAAGCATTCGCGGTAGACCAACGCACACCGTTTTTTACGGTCATATGCATGGCCCCAAAGCCTTCCTGTTGTTTACCGTTGTAATCGTCGGTATGCATGTAACCCGCTTGTTGTCCGGCTTCGACAAAAGCACCATAAAGCGGGTTTTGCATATTGTTGCCATTGTTAACCGCCAGAGGACCACCCTGACTACGATAGTCATCTTCACCAAACGCCCAGTCTTCCGCCTTTTTAAAGTACGGCAGACATTGCTGGTAATTCCAGCCGTCGGCACCCTGGGCTTCCCACTCATCGAAGTCCCTTGCATGACCGCGTACATACACCATTCCATTAATTGACGAAGAGCCTCCTAATACCTTGCCACGGGGACAATGCATCCGACGGTTGTTCAAATAAGGCTCTGGCTCTGTGTGGAACTGCCATGCGTACTTTTTAGTATTCATGGGTATCGATAAAGCGGTGGGCATTTGAATAAAGATACTGCGATCAGACCCGCCGGTCTCGAGCAACAATACCTGACATTGCGGGTCTTCTGTGAGCCGATTGGCCAGCACACAGCCGGCTGAACCCGCGCCAACAATAATATAATCAAAGCTTGATAACGGCACCATTAAAATGGCCCCTCAAGGGGTTGCATACCCACGTAAACCGACTTGGTCTGGGTGTAGGATTTCAGCGTTTGAACACCGTTTTCGCGCCCTATTCCCGACAGTTTATAGCCCCCCACCGGCATCTCAGCAGGCGAATTTCCATAAGCATTTAGCCAGCAAATTCCCGCCTGAATCTGCGCGATAACACGATGTGCGCGGCGAATATTCTGTGTAAAGACACCGGCGGCCAGGCCATAATCCGTATCATTTGCACGGCGTATGACGTCCTCCTCATCACAGAATGTCAGCACCGACATGACCGGACCAAATATTTCCTCACGACATATAGTCATTTCATCCGTACAGTCGGTAAACACCGTTGGTGCTACGAAAAAGCCCTCCTCACATCCTTTGGGATGCACACGATGCCCGCCGCTTACTAACGTAGCGCCCTGTTTTTTTCCGGAGTCAATATAAGCAAGCACAGCTTCCAGATGCGAAGCGGAAATTAATGCCCCGACATTGGTTTTAGGGTCCATGGGATCAGCAATGACAATATTGTTATTGATACGGTCGAGTAATCGGTTTAAAAACGTTTCAGCCACCTTCTCGTGAACAAATACACGAGTGCCATTGGTACAAACTTCGCCCTGGGTGTAAAAATTGCCCAGCATGGCTCCCGTTACCGCTTCATCAATATCAGCATCGTCGAAAATAATCAGCGGTGATTTACCGCCTAACTCCATGGTGACCTGTTTAAGTGAGGTAGCGGCTGAGGCCATCACCCGTTTTCCGGTTTCTACTTCGCCGGTTAACGATACTTTGGCAATTGCCGGGTGCTGAACCAGGTATTTACCAACTTCCGCGTCGCCCTGTACCACGTTGAACACGCCCGCAGGAACACCAGCTTCAGTAAAAATTTCGGCTAACATTGCCGCCCCTCGTGGGGTTTCCTCAGATGGCTTGAAGATCATGCTGTTACCCGCCGCCAGCGCAGCGCCCGCTTTCCAGCAGGCAATTTGTAACGGATAATTCCATGCACCAATGCCCAGACAAACGCCTAATGGTTCCTGGCGGGTGTAGAAGAAATCCTCTCCTACGCTTTGTTGCTCGCCCATCAGTGATGGACAAAGATTGGCAAAATACTCAATCACATCAGCACCGGTTTGCACGTCAACCGCCACTGCTTCCTGCCAGGGTTTACCGGTATCCAGCACTTCTATTTCGGCCAGCGCATCATTTCGTTCGCGCAACAACCTGGCAGCTTGTTGTAAAATCCGCGCCCGCTCTACCGGAGGCATTTTTGCCCAGGTACTGAATCCCTCTCTGGCACTGTCTATGGCACTTTCCATCAGCGCTGTATCAGCTTGCTGAACCGAGTAAATACGGCTTCCCGTTGCCGGGTTCAGGACATCAAAGGTTGACCCGTGCGCCATTGTAGTAAATTGGCCATGCACATAGTTTTTGAGTATTTCAATTGACAAGACTAGCTCCCGTTAACTGTCTTTATTCATCAACGCCGTTATGCTCAAGTACCGCGCTGATATACTTTTTAATTCGCCGCTTGGCAGCTTCGAAACTGTCTGGCTGTGCGCCGCTGAGCGCACACCGTAGCCAGAAGCCATCAATTAAGGCAGCGGTTATCTCGGCTTCTTCGCAAGCCTGTTCGTTACTCAGTAATTGTTTGTAGCTGTACCTTAAATTACTGACCAGACGTTTTTTATTCACTTCCTGAAGTCGGTAAAGGTTGGCATCGTGCATAGATTGCCCCCAAAAACTTAACCAGGTCTTAGTGCTTGAGTCGGCCTGCTGCACCGCCGAAAAGTTAAGCTCAACAATCGCCATGAGCCTGTCTTTGGGGTTCGGTAATGGCGTTGTCATAGTCAATCTGGAAACCAGATAACGGACTGATGCTTCTATCAGCGCCTGCTTACCGCCAAAGTAGTGGCTAATGATCCCGGATGACATACCGGCTTTACGGCTAATCAAATTTATCGTTGCACTTTTAAGTCCGACCTCGGCAACCACTTCAATCGTGGCATCAATGAGTTGCTGACGGCGAACCGGCTCCATTCCAACTTTTGGCATCACACTCTCTGTTATTTAACGGGGCTTCACACTTGCAGAGGTATTGGCAAACTTAATAACATCTGCAAAATATCTGTATGACTATAGTTTGGCTATGAGTCATTTTTATGTCTGCTCCGGTCGTCAAAACATAGCGCCCTGACCTGGCATCGCCATCATCACAAAACAGACTGGTTTACCACTATAACACTCACAGCGCGTTTCTATTTAATGCCAGTGTATGATGCCATGCAAACAGCAAAGAATGCGTAAAATAAGTCGCCTCACCCAACCTTGAGGCGACTTAATTTACTGACGTTAAAATGCCAGTTTAACGTTTAACGCTGCAATGCGTGGCGCGCCAATCCAGCCCGCATTGGGGGCAATAGACCCCAGGTAGTCTTCGTCAAACAGATTATTTACCGTCAAACGCATTTCCAGACTATCGACACCGGGCCCCAGGTCATACACTGTTTTGCCGATGTAGAAATCACTAATAATATAAGAATCTGTGCGTTGCGAATTAGCCTGGTTTAAGTAACGTGGTCCGACATACTTGGTGCTGATTCCGGCAAAATAATCATCGTGACTATAATCAAAACTCACAACCGCCATTTCTTTTGCAGACCCCAGAACCCGGTTACCGGCGATACTGTTTTCACTGCCCGCGTTCTGCACATCACCGTTGTAGGTCGAATCATTATAGGTATAAGAGCCATACACACTTAAACTGTCAGTGATTGCGTAATCCACTGAAGCTTCGATACCTTGTGAATCAATACCGCCAACATTGATATAAGCCCCTTCGGCGGACTCAAGGAAATCAATCCCATCGACTTCAGCAACGCTGAAAAAGGTGATTCGATTCTCGAAGCGAATATCGTAATAAGTTAAGCTGGCATTAAACCCAGGGCTTGAATAACGCAGACCCACATCAATGTTATCCGCCGTTTCCGGCTCAACATTGCTCACATCATTGTTATTGTCTTCAAGAATAACGTCTTTAATTGCCGCGTAGTTTTCGGTGTAACCAGCAAAGGCTTCCAGTCCGCGTACTGCAGGAATTGGCGCAACCACACCTACCGAGAGCAATACATCAGAATCAGAAGATACCGAGATATCATTGACGGCATCAATCTGGTCGTCTTTTTCAAGGTCGACCTTAAATTGTTTTACGCCCAGACGAAACTTTGCAAAGCCAGCATCCAGCTCATCCTCGGCATAATACATAAGAGTTTCGACCAGAAACTTACGGTCATACTGAACCCAGTAAGGCGTATTTTCGAAGCGCGGGCCTGTCGCAGCATCGATAGTTTTGTGCCAGTCACGTGCCATGTCCCGGGTGTAGTCTTCATACCAAATACCCGCACGGACCACGTTGGGCATATCCCCCAGCATGGTATTCCAGACAAAGTCGGCATTAAATCCGTACCGCTCTTTTTGATAGTGAGTGTGTCGACGCGAACTTACCGGGATAGCCCCTTGCTCATAACAGTCGCCATCGACCTCAGCACCGCCGCCACCATAAGGATAAGCAATACTGCTTTGACAGCCCTCGACAGGTGACAGGGACTGGCCATCTCGATTCACAAAATAAATTAAATCAGAGTAACCACCACCGTATACCGTAGTGGAACCATCCAGCTCAGAATGGGCGTTGCCTTCCCCATCGTCAGTGACGTCGGCCATATAGTAAGGGATCCAAATGCCTCTCCCTTCATTTTTATGGTAATACGTATTAGCACTGATGATGATGTCATCAAACTCACGCTCAGCTTTCAGGTAGGCGAGCGTATTCTCACGCGCTGTGCCCCACCCCTGTCGCCATGCCTGATCCTGGTAGGGGTTACCCGTCCAATCCGCCAATAGGCCATCCCACTCAGGGTTTTGCTCATATTGCGCCAGGCCATAAACTCGCTGATAGGTATATTCCCGGGCATCATCGTGGCTGATATAACCCACAACATCTGTCTCGTTAATGCGACTGATAACCTTGGCCGCAATATGATCGCGGGTATTAGTCGCCGAGCCATCCATATAGTCATCGTTTTGTTGTGAGGATAGACTGATCCATGCAAAGGTATCTTTGGCCACTTCGCCAGTGTCATAGCGAGCGTAAAGTTTTTGCGCGTTGTATTCACCTAAGGTACTGCTAATGGTCAACCGTTCATCCAAAGCCGGATCGATACTGGTAAAATTGATGGTCCCCCCCAAAGCTTCATGGGAACGGGACGCGATATCTGCAGTCCCCTGTGATACTTCGCTGGTGGCCAGGTTTTCAGAATCAACAAACCGGTTGGCCTTAGTGCCGCCAGCATAGTTGGAGTTACCATTCGGGATCCCATCCATGGTCATACCGATTTGCTGAGACTCCAAATCTAACTGAAAACCACGCATTGAAATGCTGGTAGACCATTCATCCGATCCAAACGGGTCGCCTTCGTTAATTAACACCCCTGGCAGATTGTCTACCGATGCCAAAGCGCTGGTCATGCCGCTTTGCTGAAGCTTCATTGATTCAGTAGAGGAATTGTTTGCATACGAAACGCTGCGCCCTGTCACTTCAATGGACTCGTACTTATCCTTGGTTACTTTCTTTTGCTCATTATCGTCCTGCGCCATAGCAGTGCCCGACAAAGCTGAAAAGGATGAGACTATAGAAATAGCCAGTAATCGTTTTTTTAACGGTAAGTTTGCAGTCATGTGTTTCCCAATTTGTTGTTTTTGAAAAAAGTGGCCCGTCCTTACAGCACGGCGACGATCTTATATTTAATTGAACGTTCAATCAATAAAAATAAATTAGTACTGAAACAAAAATTGGAAGATGGATAGATTCATAAAGACCGGTAACAAACACGCGAGTGTTGATTTAACTACTCTGCATACGCATCACAAAACATTGTAAGCTATTGTTTATTAAAAATTTTAAATTCTCCTTACGGCAACAAAATGATAGCGCCAAATCTGTGGGAAAAGGCTGCAATGCGATACGACCAGCAGGGGAAGATACATAGTTAGGGGGCGAATAATTTGAAGTGGATTCTTTGGAAGATAACTGAATAACACAGTGGCCACACCGCTTGGTACTGGCAGTCAGGCGGAACTAAACTGGCGCCACACTACACGACGCGAAGACTACAAAGGGATACCGATTCAGGATGAAGTAAATGGGGGCACTTCGGCCCCCAATAATTAACTTTTGGGGGTTACCATCCCATTGGCATCAAAGATTTCTATCCAGTAGCCGTCGGGATCCTTTATAAACGCCAGGTAGTTCATGCTGCCATCTTCCAGGCGTTTCTGAAATTCGACGCCC
>MDTG01430220.1_pt1 | contig 11625 bp, 10 predicted proteins | sample 811421 | NCBI WGS metagenome assembly MDTG01 (sample SAMN05326645, study PRJNA326480) | marine metagenome | isolation source: seawater | place: Pacific Ocean: South East | collected 2011
AAGCTATCGCCAAAATAAAAATGGCCGAAAATGATTACGGGCTCAAAGACCTTGCTGACAAGATACAAAAAGTTCCATCATTTTCTTTTGAAGACCTTAATGGCACAAAACATAGTATCGAAGATTTCCGCGGCAAAACTGTCATTATCAATTTTTGGGCTACGTGGTGTCCGCCTTGTATTACTGAATTTCCTGATCTAATTGAGATTGCCGCAACGCGTGAGGATATCGTTTTGATTGCCATTTCCAACGATCTGCGCGAAGAAAAAATTGCGCCATTCCTTGCGAAGATGGATAAGGCGCATATGAGCTCAGCCGATGTGATTGTGGCTTATGATGCCGATAAATCAATCACACAGGATTTATTTCAGACGTACCGCCTGCCCGAAAGCATCATCGTCACACCCGATGGCTATATGAAACAAAAAATAGTCGGGATCATTGACTGGAAAAAAGATATCGATCTTTAAGTCTCTGGCTCCGCCCTAATAGTCAATACGGGTCATGTAGAGACCATCCGCTGGTGCCGTCGGTCCGCCTTCAGTTCTGTCTTTTGCTTCCAGCGCATGTTTTACATCAATCGGCTTCCATTTCCCCTCACCGACGAGTGAAAGCGTTCCCGCAATATTGCGCACTTGGTGATGAAGGAAAGATTTACCCTCAACCTCTATCAGCAATTCTTGTCCGCCGAAATCATCATATCTGCGCTCTTTGATATCAATACGCTCTATTGTTTTCATCGGCGAGTTAGCCTGACAATTACTATCACGAAACGTGCTGAAATCGTGATGACCAATCAAATGCTGCGCAGCTTCATACATAGATTTCACATCCAGCGCATGTTTGAAGTGCCATGCCTTACCCAAATCCATAACAGGCCGCGCACGTCGGTTACAGATCACGCGGTAAGTATAAAGTTTGTTATGCGCCGAAAAGCGCGCATGGAAATCATCAGCGACGACTTCGGCATGGCGAATAATAATCGTGTCATTTAATAAATGGGCGTTGAGCGCTTTGGCAAGTTCAAACCCTTCCAGAGGACGCGCCCCATAATCGAGATCAAAATGGGCGATCTGCGCCCATGCATGAACACCCGCGTCTGTGCGTCCTGCACCTGTGATGCTTATGTTTTGCTGACAGAATTTGTATATAGCTGTCTCAACAGATTCTTGAATAGTGCGTAAGCCGTCCTGTTTTTGCCATCCATGATAGCCGCCGCCCATATATTCAATCGTGATTTTCCAGCGCTTAAGCATAATGAGACTTTTACTTATTTTAAAATTTCGCCAATATGAACATAGCCGCCGTTAAAGGCTGAGGCAAAATCCATGATGTTGCTGTTTTGAGGTTTCAGCATAGTAAGTTTAAGCACCGTGTTATTACCGCAAGCTACATGACCTTTTTTATCCAAAATTTCGCCCGGCTCTTGTGTATGAATTTCATCACTCAGTTCGGCATATAACACCTTGATCGCAATAGTCACTTCTTCCTCATGTTCCGTATCGGGGACACGAATATTGGTGTATGTACCAGGCCAGGGATTAAGCGCTCTGATCTGGCGATCAATCTCGATTGCGGGCCGCGACCAATCAATCAGCCCGTCTTCTTTTTTCAGCATTTTGGCGTAGGTGGAAAGCGCCTCATCTTGTACTTCCATATCCAGTTCTTCATCCCGTGCCAGCGTATCGAGGACAGGCAAAATAAGCTTGCCTCCCAAGTCAGACAAATCATCATGGAGATCCTGCGCCGTCATCTCATCGGTAATTGGTACAGACTCTTTTGATATCATCGGGCCTGTATCAAGCCCCTCTTCCATCCTCATAATTGTCACACCGGATTCTGTATCGCCCGCCCATATTGCCCGCTGTATAGGCGAAGCACCGCGCCATCTTGGCAAGAGCGAGGCATGAATATTAATGCATCCATATTTTGGCGCATCCAATATAACGCGCGGCAGAATAAGACCATACGCCGCCACAACGGCCACATCAGCATTCAGCGCTAAAAACTCTTGCTGGTCTTCTTCTTTACGTAAAGACAGCGGTGTGTATACGGGAATGTCTTTATCATCAGCGTAATCATGCACGGGTGAGCGCGTGATCTTCTGTCCGCGGCCAGACGGGCGCGGGGGCTGAGAAAAAACGGCCACTACATCGTAATGGCCGCTTTCATAAATCTCTTTGAGGGCAGGAACCGCAAAATCGGGTGTACCCATAAAAATTACTTTTAATCTATCGGTCATCTCCTTAAGAGATACCGTTTTAGCTATTATTCAGCAACAGAAATATTTGATGCGAATGTTTTACCATTCTCTGTCGCACGCTCAAAGTTTACACTTTGGCCTTCGTCCAAGCGCTGAAGACCAGCAGCCTGTACGCCTGAAATGTGAACGAAAATATCTTTCGAGCCATCTTCAGGTTGGATAAATCCATAGCCTTTTTCTGTGTTAAACCATTTGACTGTACCTTTTTCAGCCATAATCGTAGTCCTTTCGTTTTTTATACCAGACAGTAATTCGTCGTTCGTCTTTAAGGAAAAAATCAGAAAGAACCGTCAGTCGTTTTTAAGTTACAGACATAATACAGTTACCTGTATGACATCTTTCTTATCCATATATGTTTTTTGACAAAATCGCAAGAAAAGACTGATAAATCTCTTTAATCGAGATTATGAGATTTTTTATATTTTTCCAGTTTACGTACTAGTGTCGAACGCTTCAAACGAGAAAGGTGATCAATGAAAACGATGCCATTTAAGTGATCAATTTCATGCTGGACACAATGCGAATCCAATCCTTCAAATTCTTGTTCCTGCGTCTTACCATCGCGATCCAGATATCGTACTTTTACTTTTGCAGGACGCACGACATCCGCAAATTGCCCAGGTACAGACAGGCACCCTTCCAAATAAGCTGATTTTTGTTCAGAGGCTTCAATGATCTCAGGATTCGCCATCATCAACACATTATGCGTGTCGATCTCTTCATCTGTTTCTTCAGCACCAGCATCGCCGCGGCGCGCTGAGCCTATATGTAAGATACCATCCGCATCTTCACCCGTATATTTCCACGCGCCTTTTGGCACATCCATTACCAATACGCGCTGAAGCACACCGACCTGATTAGCCGATAAACCAATCCCATTATCGTCATACATCGTTTCTAGCAAATCATCCATCAGTGCTTGAACCTCTGATGTCACAGAATCAACAGGGTCACACACTGTTTTTAACGCCGGATCTGGTAAGTATAAAATTTGTCTAATCGCCATAGTATTTATTTAGCCTTTTTACGAATTTCTTCAACATTATCTGTATCCTCACCCGCCTCTGATTGCATTATTCTGGGCGTTTTGTCAATTTTCGGTGACGCTTCAATCCCTTTTTCTCCTTGGGCGGTGACATGTAGGTCCTCAAGCGTGCGGGCCTGAGGTAAAACACGACTTTCAAAAGAGCCCACCGCATCATTATAGCCATTGAGCGCTTGCGTTAAACCACGGCCCATCTTCCCCATATGGTCGGCAAAAACACCGAGGCGTTTATAAAGCTCAGATGCCGCCGAGGATATCTTCTGCGCATTTTCAGCCAGCTCTACCTGACGCCAACTAAAATTCACCACTTTAAGCAATGACAACATCAAAGTCGGCGAGACAATAATCACCTTACTTTGCGCCGCATAGTCAACCAGTTCAGGGTCGGCATGAATAGCCGCGGAAAACACATGCTCGGAAGGTAAGAACAACACAGTGAAGTCCACATTTTCAATGCCCTCCCAATAAGACTTTTTCTTTAGCTCCTGCACATGGGCACGAACCTGACGTGCCAGAGACTGGGTGATTGTTTTATATTGTTCTTCTGTTTCAACATCTCCCATCGCTTGTGAGAAATCATGGAGCGGTGCTTTAGCATCAACGATAATTTTCAAGCCATCACCAAGAGTAATAACCGCATCAGGACGCAAGCGCTGACCATCTATTTCCATACTCGCTTGTGTTTCAAAATGAACGCCTTTAATCAGGCCGGAATGTTCAAGAAGACCTTCCAGCACACGCTCGCCCCACTCACCTTGGTGGCGCGGATTACGAAGTGCGCCGTCTATACGGGCTGTAGTTTTTTGCAAGTACTGTATCTGCTCTATTAAAGACTGGTCCGTGCCTTTAATGTGGCCTAAAGATTCTTCTAATTTCTTCAGATGCTCTTTTACAGGCTTTACCATCTCATCAATAGAGGCCTGTCTTTTTTGCAAATCAAAAGACGCATCACTTTGTGCCTGTTTTAGACGCTCTTGTGCCAAATTGAGAAAGCTTTCAGAGGATTGGTTCAACGCTTCTTGGGACAGCGCCTTAAATTTATTCGATAAATCTTCCTCGGATTTTTCAATTTTTTTGCGCACCAAAAATACAACCAGCAAAGCCAGCGCAAAACCAAGACCAAAGCTCAGTAAATCCAATGATAATGATATATTTGTAATATTCTCCATAGAATCCATTTAAGCATAAAACACAGGATACTTCGTAGTGTTTTATTAAAAATTTTCTGTTAAACTATACAATATGAAATACCAACGCGGTAATGCACTTATATATATTTTGATCGGCGTAGCCCTTTTCGCCGCGCTGTCCTACACATTCAGCCGTAACGCATCAACGGGTTCGACTTCCTTAACGGACGAGCAAACAACACTCTACGCGCATCAATTAATTAACCATGCCCAACAGATGGAACAAGTTGTCCAACAAATGCTGATGACTGGCTCAACAATAGACGACATTGATTTCACAAAGCCAGACGAGGCGGGTTATGGTACCAATGCTCAGCACCAAGTCTACCACCCCAGCGGCGGCGGCATGAATCTATTTAATGAAAGTAACACAAATTTATTTGGACCAAACAGCTATACATGGGATGGCTGGACATATAACACGCAAACAAACGTCGAATGGACGAGTACAGGCGTCGACGATATTATATTCACATTCCTTAATATTTCTGGGCCCGTATGCGCCAAAGTAAATGAAATTCTAATTGGCGACGATACAGTGCCTGTAGAAACATTACCGCCAAGAAATACCTTTTCCGAACCTGAAGGTGGTAACTCTGATTTAACCGCCACAAATTGTGCGAGTTGCGAGGGTAAGTATCACTTTTGTGCACAAGACAACCAAGTAGCAGGCGTTAGGGCTTTCTACAATATCATTGCTTCGGAATAGATAGCAGTACGCAATTCTTCAATACCGAAACCTTTAGCCGAACTTGTTTTCAGGACGAACGGGTAAGCGGCGGGATGTTTCTTGATAATGGCTTCAACCTCAGCAATAACCTTTTCTAGATCTTCACGCTTAACTTTATCTGTCTTTGTTAGCACTACTGTATAAGGCGCGGCGGCCTCGTCCAGCAGATCCATCATCTCTTTATCACTATCTTTAATACCGTGACGACCATCAATAAGGACGAAACTACGTTTTAAATTTACACGGCCACGCAAATAATCTTTCAACAATCGTTGCCAGCTATTGCGCTCTTTCTTTGATACCTTGGCATAGCCATAGCCCGGCATATCAACAATACAGATACGCCCGCCGAGATCAAAAAAGTTGAGTTGTTGCGTGCGCCCCGGCGTGTTTGATGTCCGTGCCATATCTTTGCGGTTCAACAGCGCATTGATAAGGGATGATTTTCCAACATTAGATCGGCCCGCAAATGCAATCTCAGGCAATGTCTCAGGCGGTAATTGCGAAAGGTCCTGCACGCCGCGCACAAAATCACATGCACCGACAAATAATTTACGGGCCTCTTCAACGAGGGCTGGGTCTAGTTCGTTTTGTGTCTCTCTCATCTTAATTATCTCAATACATCCATCAAAGAGAGGTGGTCATCAATAACGACATCCGCACCTGCATCCATTAATCTGTCTTTGTAATCCTCACCTGTATAAGGGGCATGGCTCGCGCCGATATAGCCAATAGCTTGCATGCCCGCGGCAACAGCACCCTTAACACCCGCCACAGAATCCTCAACCACAGCACAATCTTCCGGCGCAATGCCTTGTCTTTTAGCGGCTAAAAGGAAGATATCCGGTGCCGGTTTGCCTTTTGCAACAAGCTCCGCGCCGATGATATTTTCTTTTTCAAAAAACTGATCCAGCGCTGTTACAGAAAATTTTTCATAGGTTGTTTCAAGGCCGCCACTCGTCGCCACAGATAGCTTCACACCTTCTTCGCGCAATGTTTCCAGCGCTTTAAAAATATGAGGTGTCGGATTTAATTCTTCGCGCATACGGGCTTTGAATTGCGCAATATATGTATCGATCATCAAATCCGCGTCCACAGGTTGGCCGCTAAACTCCTGAACCGCTAATGCATTATCGCGTGAACTTAAACCTTGAAGATGCTTAAAGGCCCATTCACGTTCAATCGCAATAGATTGCGCCGCATAGGCATCAACGAGGGCGTCCTTAATAATCACTTCGCTGTCAACGAGGACACCATCATTATCGAAAATCACAAGTTTGGTTTGCATAAAGCTTAGCTCCTTTTATGAATCAAGGAGGTTATTCCACCACCCTTTTTTCTTTTTTTTCGGTGCTTCGTTTACAACCTCGTAGCCCTTATCCGCAAGAACAGGCTTGTCATCAGATTCTTTCCCCGTCTCCTTTGGCGCATCATCATTCGATGGTTTAGCCTTTGGTGAACGCTTGGACAATGTCTTCTTTTTGGGCTTCTCAGCCTTTTCATCCTTTTTAGATTCGTCAGAATCAGATTTTTGCTCTTTAGAGTCTTTAGACTCTTTTGGGTCCTGATCTTTATCTTGGTTTTTATCTTTTGCTTCAGGTTTTTTCTTACGACCACGACGCGGTTTTTTCTTAGCCTTCTCTGCGCCCTTATCGTCATTCTGGGTATCATCTTTATCTGAAGGCTTAGACGAACTCTCTTCACTCTCGCTCTCTGCCGCCGTCTGCATTTCATCCGCAACGATTTCGTCAGCTGTCTTATCATCTTGTTGATCTTTTTTACCGCGACGGTTTTTCTTTGCCTTCGACTTGATGCGCTCGAAATTCACTTCCGAGATTGTCAGCTCTTCGTCAATATGAATGAACACTTTGAAGTCATAGCGATTCTCAATCACCGTCAGCGCATCACGCTTTACATTCATAATGTAAAGACCAACTTCTGACGGCACATTCGCTGTTAATTCACTTGTGCGGTTTTTGATCCCTTCTTCTTCGATCATACGAAGCACGCGCAGGGCCGCTGTTTCTTTTGTGCGCACCGTACCAGCGCCCTGACAATGGCGGCAAGTTTCGAAATGTGTCTCAGTTAGAGATGGGCGCAATCTTTGGCGTGAAAGTTCCAACAAGCCAAAGTTTGAAATACGGCCAACCTGAACACGCGCGCGGTCACTAGAAAGCGCATCTGTCAGACGGCGCTCAACCTCGCGGTTATTGCGGTAATCTTCCATATCAATAAAGTCGATCACAACGAGACCGCCAAGGTCACGTAAGCGTAATTGTCGAGCAACTTCTTCCGCCGCCTCTAAGTTGGTGCGTAACGCTGTCCCCTCAATATTCCGTTCTTTTGTCGATTTACCAGAGTTCACATCGATAGAAATAAGCGCTTCTGTCGGGTGAATAACCAAATACCCCCCTGATTTAAGCGTGACCTCTTGATCATAAATTTCATCAATCTGGTGCTCAGCCTGATATTTCACAAACAAAGGACGATCTTTATCTTTGTATTCCTTCACCTTTTTCGCATGAGAAGGAATCATCATCTTCATAAAGTTTTTCGTGTCTTTAAAAGACTCTTCGCCAGCCACAAGAACCTCATCGACCTCACGTGTATAGATATCACGGATCGCTCGCTTCACGAGTTGGCCTTCTTCATACACTAGCGCGGGCGCGTTAGAATTCAGCGTCAATTCGCGAATGCTGTCCCAAAGCTTATATAAATACTCAAGGTCACGTTTAATCTCTGTCTTTGAACGACCAACAGCGGCTGTTCTTAAAATAACAGACATACCTGAAGGGATCGTCACTTCTTTTAGAACATCTTTGAGCTTTTTGCGGTCTGCCCAGCCAATTTTACGGCTGATACCGCCGCCGCGCGGGCTATTCGGCATCAAAACGCCATAACGGCCTGGCAGAGTAATATAGGTGGTCATCGCCGCGCCTTTATTACCGCGCTCTTCTTTTTGACACTGAACCAGCATAACCTGACCGCGCTTAATCACTTCCTGAATCTTATACGTACGGCGCATCTTTTTCCAAAGCAACGCTACAGGATCATCAAAGAAATCATCACCGCCGACAGTGTCTACAGACTGGCTCTTAGATTTCGCCGCTGCATATTTTTTACCGCCGCGACGTCCGCGTCTGCCGCGATATCTACCGCGGTTATTGCGCTTTTTATTATTGTTATTTTTGTTTTTATTTTCGTCATTACCCTCAGCATCGTCTTGGGAATCATCATCCGATTCTGACTTTTCGTCTTCAGACGTTTCGCCATCATCTTCATTAGAATCAGCATCCGCTTGGTCATCAGATTCCGACTTTTCATCTTCAAGCGCGTTTTCTGTATCTTTTTTCTTTCTACGACCACGACGTGACTTCTTTTTCTTCTTATCGTCACCGTCGTTATTTTCTTCAGCATCATCCGAGTCTACTTCTGCCTTTTTAGACTCATCTTCTTGATCTGAATCTTCATTATTGATCTCAGCGTTCACTTCTTCGATCAGTGCATCAATCTCAGATTCCTCAAGATCATCACTATCGCCGCCCTTGGCTTCTTGAGCCGCGGCAATTTTCTTAGCAATCTCTTCTTGTTCCTTCATCAAGCGCTCACGATCTTCAATCGGGATGCGGTAATAATCAGGGTGAATTTCAGAAAAAGGTAAGAAACCATGACGGTTACCGCCATAATTCACGAATGCCGCCTGCAGCGAAGGCTCCACACGGGTTACCTTAGCGAGATAGATATTACTTTTATATGAAGTTTTAACTTTGCTTTCGAAATCGAAATCTTCAAGACGGTTTTCGTCCATAACGACGACACGCGTTTCTTCTGGATGCATAGCATCAATAAGCATCTTCTTTGACATGCTCAATTCTCCTTAATGTAGTCGCGCCACTAACCCAAAAACAAAAACATAGCGGGTTAAGGCTGCGTGTATTAATTCTTTCAACTCTTGGGCCATAAGGGGCCGCGTGACATATATAAGTGCGTGCCAATTCGGCTCAAGAGAAACCTTATACAAAACAATATAGCGCTTTGGAAAAAAGCACAATCTAAATTTACTGATTTTTGGAAATTAGCTTTAACAAGAAAGCGTTAGCGCTTTTAAGTTTTTATATGATCAATGTCCCGTCATTGGCCATTTGATCTACATCCAGCGCGAAATTATTCTCGACATAAGCAATCGGTTTATATGCATCACCGCCGCCGTTTTGATCAATGCTAAGGAAAGACCCGCGCGCATCTTCGCTGAATTGCACAAAATCCGATAAAAGATCCGTCGCGGCATCAAAGAACCCATCCAAAATATCCGAAATATCCAGCGCATCCTGCTCATTCACATTAAAATCACGGATAAAATCACCGCCTGTACCCGCATAATCTTCCGCCATGATTACAAATATATCCGCCCCTGCACCGCCATAGAGCGTATCCGCCCCTAGGCCGCCATAGAGAGCATCATCACCATAACCACCATAAAGGCGGTCTACGCCATCGCCGCCGTAGAGCGTATCATTCCCTAACTCACCGAGTAGTAAATCATGTCCTGCGTCTCCATAGAGAACATCATTATCATTCCCTGCATAAAGATTGTCATTCCCCGCACCGCCATAGAGAGCATCATCACCATCATTTCCATACAGCGTGTCACTATCTGCACCGCCATCCATGAAATCCGACCCGCGTCCACCAGACAGCATATCTTGCCCCGCTTCACCATAGAGGACATCATCACCGTCATTGCCGAAAAGGCGATCATCTCCGCCCGCCGCATATATTGTATCTACACTTGATCCGCCGCGCACCGTATTCGCAATATCGTTGCCATATACTGTATTATTACCATCACCTAAGCGGACATCTTCTATCTCTACCCCATATGCAATGGCAATATTATCGACGAGCCCGATAGAGCTAAACTCACCTTCATTAAGATTAATCGTCACGTCTGAATCCACACCACTAGCGTCCAGCGTATCACGCCCACCTGTGTCCCATATGGTATAAGCCTCATCACCATTAATTTTGTAATAGCTATCACCATTGTTATATTCTGTATTCGTGCCGTAAATTTCCTGCAAGGCAGCAATATCGTATAGCTGGAAGCTTTGCGCATACACAGCACCATAAGGCGTCCAATCATATGCCATGACCGAATATTGCTCGCTATCTTCAGCGCCGCTCAAACCGCCATCGAATGTATGTTGTAATCCTAAAGCATGGCCGATTTCGTGCATCATGATGAAAAAGCCATAATCACCAAGGCTCAAATCCTGCATTTGTGTTGCATATTGATTGTTTGTCCATACATCACCGCTAAAATCACCTTGATCAGGATAATAGGCCCATGCCCCAATGCCTGAACCAAGATTTGCCTGCGCCAATGTGATATCACCAATACCAGACACTTCAACAAATTCCAGATTTGTATAGCTCTCAATCAAATCAAAAACAGCGCGGGCGCCTTCTTGTTGAGATAAGGTAAAGCTTTCGAAGTTATTCTGCTCTTGCATATTATCCGTGTAGTAGTAAGGAATACCACTTGGGAAACTATAAGTAATAATGCCGCCGGCACCATTACCCGCTCCCCATTCATACCCTGAGAGCAGAGAGGATGCTGCATCCACATTGCCTACATTTTCAGCGCCATTTTGAGAGTCACTAACATACTCTGGTGCTTGTTGTTCTGTATAGGTGGAAACATTTTCATGAGATTCAGCCCGCGCCGCTTCACGGCACGCCATACAGCCACAGCCCGCAGGCAAGTCACTATTCATTGCTGAACTTGTATTTGAACTATCCATGTCTTCCCCACATTAAGCCCCTTTAATGACAGACACGGCCACAACACCATTGCCTGATTACGGGCTTAAATATGGGGGGCATAATATAACAAAAAGTTAAGATTTTATAGTTTTTTTGAAAAAAAGAAGCTCTGAAATGCTTATGTAAAAAGGGTTAGGCGATTTTGCGGCCTTTTAATAGACCGTCCTGCAAAGTAACCGTATTTACACGCGTTGGGGATTTGGGGTTTTGCGTTATCATCGCCATAGGTGCCGTTATCTCAATCACACTCATATAACCTCTATCGAGAGAAGGGCGTCTGTTTTGTGATATATGTGCGCCTGTATCAATATAGACACAATTAGATAGCGCCGTTACACCCTGACGCGGATAAGAATGGCCGAAGAAAACCCGTGATATGCCCTTAATTTCTTTAGACACATTGCGGTTCAATCGGCCACGCTCATTCATGGCGCGGCGTGCCGTTTGTTCGCACCCGTCATTAAGTTTGGAAATAAAGCTCTGCCACCGATCCGCAGATACCTCCGCATGAACAATACCAACAGGGCCAATATCTGTTTCCACCTCTATGGCAAAGGGAAGCTCTTTAAAG
>MDTG01114210.1_pt1 | contig 11624 bp, 11 predicted proteins | sample 811421 | NCBI WGS metagenome assembly MDTG01 (sample SAMN05326645, study PRJNA326480) | marine metagenome | isolation source: seawater | place: Pacific Ocean: South East | collected 2011
AAACTGGGATAAGATCGGAAGCGTGGAGTTAAATCCGGAGAATAAAAAAGAAGCAGCTTAACAGCTCAGGCGACAACTACCTTGAAAAACGCCGAGTTTGCAGCGTTCCTCTTTCCTATTTCGGAAATAAGAATTTAAAGGCGTCCAAGTGTTAGTAAAAAACTAGTGAGGTATTGGGTAAATACAAATCGCCAGCAATAACTGAAACTACTGACTATAATAAAACAACTACTTGGCAGTTGTTCATAAAAAAATCGCCAATAATGCAATAATTAAACAAACACCTCCAATGCAAGGGACTGATTATGTCTGAAACTGACGTGTCATACGATTTATATCGCCGAGAAGCTCATACGATTAATTTCTTACCTTTCTCACCAGCTAGAACTATAAGTATTCCTGAATACAATAAAACAGATATTCAAGACGTATTTTTAAAGTTACATTTTTCACCTAGCTCGCAAAACTCGGGCACATTCGGTGATGCTCCTTCAGAACTTAAGTTTTATATCGACAACAAGGAATTAACGCCCTTCTTGTTGTCGGAAATCAAGTACCAGATAGAACAAATTGACGATCAAGAAGGTCTGGTTAGGTCATGGTACGATGGTATGCAGGCTTACTACCTTACAATGGAAAAGATACTTCCGGATAGCCATAGGAACCACCTGAACAGTTTACGAAATGAAATAAACCATCGTCGAAACACATCAAACTTGACTAACGCAATTAATAGCTTAGGCGAGACGGATATGAAAGGGATATTACATCCAGTATGCTATTTGTATTCTTACATTCGAATTCCATCCATTTCATTAAAGGCGGTATTTCAGCGGTACAACGCTGGTAAACTTGAGAATGAACACATTTTTGTAAAAAATGCACATACAGCTACATTTTCGCATGGTAGCCACATAGCAGTGTCATCAATAGGATTCGAACCAGAGAAAGCAGCAGGAACAGTACACATTGAGCTAGACTACCAATACAGTAATCAACTAGCGAATAGAATGGAGCTGCTTGAAGAACAATTTGAAACGATGCAGGATGAAATCTCTGACTCACTAGGCACTATCATTGACATGTTATCAAGTGATGGCGATATCATGATGAGTATTGACACTATAAATAACAAACTTCAAAAGGCTGAGTTAGCGATAGAGCAAAGTAAAGACAAGTATGAAGACTACGCTAGCCAGATAAAAAATATCAGAGTCAGGTTGGAACAAATGTAAGGGATTACTCAATGCCGAACTTAAATGAATTCCAAATAATCGCTAATGAAAAAATTAAGCAAATAAAGCATTCCATTACTGCTATAGAGAGTACGTTGTCTATCATGGATAACTCTGTAGGTTTATTCAGAGAGGATATTCGAGACCATAGCAATGAGGTTGCACAGCAACTGTCGGCGACCGGTGATCAGTTCCTAGCGTATCACCATAGTGGCAGAGTTTCGTTTAATAGATTCAGAAGCAAACACGAAACTGAAATCCTCTCTGATACCATGAATGCTATTAGGCAATCTGGTTTGAACCTATCGCAACTGTTTCCACCGCAAACTGTAAACGTCGGCGGATTAAATACAGTTATTTCACAATATGGTGAACCCACACTTCTAGCTTATGACGAAGATGGTAGTGATGTGTTTCCTGTTGCCTTTGGAGATGTTGGTTTTGCCTTGCCAATTAAGGTTAGCAGCAATCAGGAAGAGTCTAATCACGTTGTTAAAACGACGATCAGCGTGCACTTTTCACGCTTCACTGGTTTGTCATTTCGTCTCTCCGGAGATGTCATTATTGAGCCTGAAATATTTGATGATGGAATTACGCTACAAGTGGAAGATTTTTTAAGGCCTAACCTGATATCAAAACTTGCGTCAGCGACAATGCAACTTCCTAATTTTGATTTACCATCAAACACCAGAGTTTCATGGACTCATCCATATTTCGATAGCCGGGGGCTTTCTTTATTCGGCAAAGTAGTTAATAGGAATACAAACCTATCTTTAATTCCCAGTGTGCCAAACGGCTATACGTCTTCCATGAAGTTAGATATGCACACCGTACGATCAGTCATAGAGAAACAAACTAATCGATATAATAACGGTTATGGGGGCAGGAAAAGCATATCCTATATAAACGAGAAAACGCTAGAAATCTATTTTAGGTATTACACAAAGAAAAGTATCCAGTTAGGGTGTGGTTCCATGGGTCTAGCTGAAGCTGAACTGAAAATATGGATACGAGTAGAGGTAGCCACCAGCTTTGGAAGGATGAAACTACAATTTAGAGAGCATGACCGAAAGACTAGAGCAAAATATCTTAGTACCATAAGGGGGACTTTCGACGGTTTCTCTAGAGTCATTGCGCCGGCAGTAAATCAGAGTATTCCTATATCTACCCCGACAATTTATGTGAGGACCACTAGCTTTGCTCCAGACTCCCTCAACATCACTTTTACTCAATAGGAAAGATTCAATGCCAGTACGTGAAATTATATTGCCAGGTAAACAGGCGAAAGAGGGAATAGTCAGACTAACTGAGTACATGAAAGCAAAAATGCTCACTAGGCAACCATTTGAGCCGAGATCAATATTTACTTTTCTTAAGCTAGAAGACGTTAATAAACCTTTGCAGGATAAGTTAACTAAGCGAGCTCCATTTTTGTTAGCAGATGAACAACCAGATGAACCCAAAGTACGATACATCAGTAGCGATAGGCGCAACCTAACTGAGAACATAAGGGAGGTTGATGATTCAGTAGGCACAATTAGGTTAACAGTACCTAAAAAACTTTCTACCGACTGTTTATTAGTAGATCATGCTTTCAGGGCTGAGTTTCCTCTTGAGCGGTTTAAACGAATTATACTCAAACTGCAAAAGGCGCCTATCCCTGGCGCACCTAAAGTGTACGTTTGTAAAACTCTAGAAATTGATAGCCGATTCGTTACCTACCTTTTTCAAGACAAATTTTCACTAGCAGATAAAAATGAGAAGAAATACGAGTTTGCTTTAATTTGGGATATGGAGTTGGATCCAGACCCAGACGCTGAGTTGTTATCAGAAAACTACGTCTTGGCCAGAAAAATATTTGGTTCTGATCAATTTCGAGAGGGTGAGCGGATAAAGAGTCTTAAGTTTGCTGACTGTCCGTGTAGTTGCTGTAAACTAGGAGATGATAGAAGAATACCAAATTGCCCAGCCAGTGATGACCAGTTAGAGCTTTCAGTTCATGTGCGTTGGATCAGAGATGATCAAGGTACTGTTGTAGAGCCAGACAATACTATCGAAGAGCAAATTGCTGCGCTGAATACCATTTTTCAAGCGGAAAATGCAAACATGGTTGCAAGACTTGTGTCTGAAGTAGTAATTCAAAACAGTGCATATGTTCATATGGATGTTGCCGAGTGTAGAGGTCCATCTGATCATATTATTCAGTTGTTTGAGCAGTATCACAATAAGAATCCTCAACATATTTTTGTCTTCTTTTGTAACACGATTACGAGTTCCACTGGTCATACTTTATTAGGCTGTGCAGCCGATCCTCGGGGACAGCCCGGTTGTGTAATGAGGTATAATACTAACGGCAGGGTAAACGTAATGGCTCATGAAATTGGCCACATCTTAGGGCTAAATCATTATGAAAGAACAGAGGATAATGAAGTATTCCTCATGTACCCTGAGGCCGTTGAATTCCCAGAAACACCTCTATTGAGTAATAGAGAAGTCCGAACTATTCGCTGTTCCTCCGTCGCAAATATAGTAGAAGATATCTAACAAAGAATCAGGTAGAGAAATCATGATAAGAATAGATTTATTACGAAAAAGGTTTCAGGGTATTGAAGACATCGATGTTACAGTAGAAGCAAATGATATCGATGATTTAACAATACTTCTTGATGATGACAATGAGCAAGTACAGTCAAATGCATTGGTATTTTTATCTAGGCTAAGAGCTGATGTTGCCAAAAACAGAATTAAAGCAGTACTATCAGGGGATAATGACAACTTAAAGCCAAGCGCTCTTAAAGTCATTAGTTATTTTGACGGGAATTTTCAAAGTAGCTGTTTAGATATTGTGGCTGATAAAAATGAAGTGACGGCTATAAAGAATATAGCGAAGAAAATTGCTTTAGAGTTGGGACATTCTATTCAAGCCAAAGCACTTTCGTATTAACTTATATAAAAAATTAATTTTGGAAGTATGAACTTCAAATGAGAGCTAACAAATTATTGCAAATCAAATGTACTAACATGCCTTTGTCCAAATATAAGTTAGGCGGAAAGCACTCTACTATGACTTCTTCGCTTGTAAAAGTTAATTAGGATAGCTTTCGGTACTTTAATAAAGTTTGAGTATGAGCATAGTCGCGATTCGGGTGTCAATCAGGTTTGATTAGAGCATGAAATCAAACCTGACTGTTTCAGCCGTAGCTTATCTTTTCAGTATCTATTAACTGACTATCATACTGAGAGGCAAACTTGGTTGAAACCTTTTTGCTGGTCTCATCGTCTTTTGTATTATCTCTTTTTCAGTCAACGTCTGTTTTGCAAATAATAGGGTAGGGCCATACTGTTTACTCAGGTTTTCTAAGCCCTTATCTCTCACTGCATTACATCGCGTTTTTATCTCTCTTGTTATGGATCTTGCTTTAACACCTTTAAGCATACATCGATAAACCTTTGGGTATGCATTTAAAAAATAACTATCAGGACATGTGAGAATATCACTAGGGATAATTATATTCTTGTTACCTCTTAGTCTCAGTTCATGCCTTGTCCACGATTGATACTCTTGTGAATCTTTTGGCAGCTGTAATTGTTTACCCTTCTCGTATATGACCATCTGTTTGCCGGCATTTTTTGAGCCAATATAGATAGTTCGCCCGGTTGACGAGCTGATGTTTTCTCTGGTTGGTTTTGGCCCCGAGGAAGGCGAAAAGCCACCAGAAGAATACTTTTTTTGTATAAAGCGGATATTGTAACGGCTTGAGAAGTCATCTAAAGCTATATCAACTCGTTTAATTTCAAAGCGGTTTCTTTCCATCAATTCTAAAAGCGGAAAGAAATAGCATTGACTAATATTAATCAATTCACACGCATAGCCTGTGAGTTCAACAATTATGAATTGCTTATCAAAATTCCATTTTATAGCCCCGCAATAGTGTACTTTTACATCAATACTTTCTAGTAGGATGCCGTCATCAAAGTACTTTCTATTAAATTTATCTTTAGACACCTTAATTCTGAGGGTGGTTAACCATTGTTTGATTAAATAGATAGTTGACTCGAATTGTGCATCACTAGTTATAAATAGTTTTAGAGTTAAATAATCAATTCGAGTTTTGAAATTATTATCTTCTAGAAAAGGACTATCTGTACTTTTTAACGGCATTAACTTCTCGTTGTGTAACTTACTGTTTTTTAATTCATTACTACTATGTGTTGTCTCACGTAATGGCTTAGTTATGATCTTAGGCTGCATTGATACGCTCCTCCATCCAGTTTTGAATGTCAGAAAGTCTCCATGCAACGGTTCGTGTATTCAGCTTTATACGTTTTGGAAATTTGTCTTCTTGCTCCATTTCATAACGAGTTGTTCTAGAGAGCCCAGTTAAGTGTTTACATTCTGCTTCACGCACAAAGCGATCAATTTGTGAATTGGTAGTATTCATCACGGATACCTTCCTATTATCATGGACGATCGATATTGTTCGCCCTTGTATGAGGTGTATTTAACTGGAAATTTAAGAGTCTGAGAATCGTACCTAGCAGCTAGGCTCAGACTTTTTTATCTGCTGTGAATCATAGAAATCTTTCACTGCTTGGGAGGTTTTGGGTTTCCATTCGTTATTTTTAATGAAGTGTGAGTAGTTAGAAATCCATTTTAAAATAGCTTCAGATTCTTCTGGAAAATCTTGGAATACGCTTCTTAGTTCGGCTTTTGAATCAATGAAGCTGTTAACCTTATTTTTAATTATTCTCGCTATGTGGCTGAGACTTAAAGTGCTTGTGCTGTAATTTGATACATATTCATTTAGTGCGTATTGAACAATTCTTTGATTCTTTTCAGCTTTACTCCGACCACCACTACGGCCGTTTTGACGAGCTTTGCTTTTTATAGCTTCTTCTTGTTGTACTTCTTCTCGAAGCTTTTCAATTTTTACTGTTAGTAAGGGTTTTATTTCTTGTTTTAATTGTCTAAATAAAATTTCATTCGCGATATCATGTAGTCCTAGGTTTGTGAGCAGCTGAGGCAACATGTCGTAAAAATCAGAGTCCTCTAAGTCTTCGATTTTTTCTTTATTTGCTTCAGTCATTCTATTTGACTCTTCGACAACGCATTTTAATTCATCGCTGTTAGGTAGATCTGTTTTTGGAATTAATGGATTCTCAAAGTATTTATTTCTCATCCATTTAAGAAAACCTTTTTGTTCTTCTTCTAAAATTTTAAGAACTTTCTTTTTAGAGCCGGTAATTTGAATCTGTTCTGAAATAAAAGCGTTGGTTATTTCATGTGCGTCAGTTGTTATTTCGTTTAGATGCATTTTGCCCCCACATATTAATTTTTAAAATTGAGGCATCCCTGCTATATTAAGTACTTATCCGTACAATTTCGAACTTATCAAACAGAAATGGATTCTCATATAAAAAGGATGAAAAATTTTAAATTTTTTTCATCCCTGTTTTTGAGCAAAGTTGAACCCGGGGTTCAGAGATAGTTTGAGGCCCATGGTGTGGCCCATGGATTTATTAGGTTTATAAATTTCCATTTAAAATCAGATGATTGTTTGTTTGGTTTGACTCACCCCAGCTCCACCAAACATAAAAGGCCGCTCTCAGAGCGGCCTTTTTTATTGCCTAAAATACACCCCTTATTCATTGAGTCTGAAGGGGTTATTCACGTTAAATCACACAACCAACTGAACGGCATCGATGATGGGTTTGTTTTCAACATCAATCGTTTCGATGATGTGTTTATGAAGGCGCTTTTTATGTTCGGCAAATATAGGGCGTTTTTTATCGAACTGGCTGGCAAATTCGAATGCGGTATTAAACAAGCTTTCGCTGTCGGGGCAGGCTTGTTCGATAACATGGTCTGCAACAAGCTCGCTTGCAGTAACCCGGCGTCCTGTCAATTTCATTTCGTTAAAGCGGTAATAGGGCATCGATTTTTTTACAAATTCAATCATGCCTGGTAAAAACGGAATCGATAAATCAACTTCAGGAAAACAGAAAAAGCCGCGGTTACTTTGCATAAATCTAAAATCGCAGGCGCACGCTAAAATAGCCCCATTACCAAATGCATGGCCATTAATAGCGGCAATAACTGGCATTGGGTAAAGTAACAAACGTTTAAATACGGCATCCATAGCGTGCATAAAACCACTTACTTCTTCATATTTTTGTGCTTTTAAAGCGGGCATTAGCCAGTCGGTGTCTATACCTAAACTCCACGATTTTTCATCACTTGAGGTAATAATCAGTGCTTTGTGTTCTGAGTTAGCTTCAATGCCATCAAGGCAATTTAAAAATGCTTCTGCAAACGTAGGATTATGGCGGTTTTCACCTGCGGTCATTGTGAGAATAGCAACACTGCCTTGTGTGCTTACGGTTATGGGGGTCATGGTGTGCCTTTATCGTTTTCTTTTGTTATAGATATAGTTATATACCATCAGTTGCACAAAATAAACCTCTAGTCCGACCAGTTTGAGTGCTGAGGGGGTTCTCCGCTTTTAGTCGAAATGCAGTTTCAAACAGTCGCTAATACTATCTTGCCATGGTAATTTTAGTCTAAACACTCTATTTAAAGCGCGATAATGGAACTGGTAAGTTGGGATTTCTTTAGTGGGGGGTTGTTAAGCCCGATCAGCACAATTATCTTAATTATATTGGCAGGTTTTACCTCGATGGTGTCTGCTGCATTTGGTGCTGGTGGCGGGTTAATGTTGTTAGTCATTATGGCGTCAATGATGCCTATGAGTGTGGTGATCCCTGTGCACGGCTTAGTGCAGCTGGGCTCTAACGCGAACCGCTTTTTATATACTTTTAAGCATATCGATGGCGCTATGTTTTTATATTTCTCGTTGGGAGGAATCTTTGGTGCACTGGTAGCGTCAACTATCGTCACCGCTATTCCGCTTGAGTTAATGAAAATAGTGGTGGCAGCTTTTGTGCTCTATTTGCTTTGGGGTGTGACACCTAAGATCAGAGAAACATCAACGCTTTGGCGCATTTTAGCAGGGCTTTGGACCTCGTTTATTTCGATGTTTGTGGGTGCCAGTGGGCCGCTGGTTGGTAGTTGTTTGTATGTAAATAACTACAATAAGCTGCAATTTACCGCGACATTTTCGAGTTGTATGACGGTGCAGCATACTTTAAAGGCTATTTTGTATGGTGCTGTCGGGTTTGCATTTTGGCAGTGGTTGCCGCTTGTAATGTCGATGATTATGAGTGGTGCAATAGGCACTTGGCTGGGTTTGAAGCTATTGCACCGTATCTCATCAGATAAATTTAAACAGATTTTTCGTTTAGTTCTGACGTTACTTTCCCTGCAACTTGCGTGGCAGGGAATCTATTTTGTGTTTGCTTAGTTACCTGCTAATAGTTCGTCGAGTGGTTTGTCACCATTAAATAACTCGAATAGTTGCGATTTATCAGGTTTATGACTGGCGATATAAACCAGTGCATCAGCAACATCTTCTCGGTTTATCACGGCATCTTGGCGTGTTGCAGGACGATTTATGGTGAATAATCCAGACGCCGATTCGTTAAGGAGTGTGCCTGGTCTTACTATGCTGTAATGTAAGCCACTGTGTAGTAGATGCTCATCGGCCATGTGCTTAGCCACTAAATAAGGTTTGATGCTGCTTTCAATGCCATCGGGATCATCAGCGCCAATGGAGCTTACCATGATAAAGTGCTCAACCTGTGCATCAACTGCATAGTTAATTGCTTTTACCGCAGCCCATAAATCAATGAGCAAGGTTTTATCGGCACCGGTTGCACCACCAGAACCGGCACTAAAAATAACTTGCTGTACCCCTGTAAGTGCGTGACTAAAATCATTTTCTAGATCCTGCTCAACAATGCTCAGGTTTGGGTGCTCAATGTCAGTCAATTTGCTTTTATCACGTACTAATGCCACGACTTCATGCTCTTGAGCGAGCATTTTTTGGGTGGTCATTTTACCTATTTGTCCGCTTGCACCTATGATTAGGGTTTTCATACCAAACTCCTTCCAGTTGCGTTAACTTTTACGTGTAACTTACTACTTTGGGGTGTGATCTTAATTTTAAAGGGACAAATTAAACTAATTTGTAATCGGCTTGAAAAAGAAGGGGGACTTTTTAGCCCCCTGCCTTTTTAGATTTTATTACGAATTAGGTCGCGAATAATAAAGCGAGCAGGGTGAATTGCTTGGCTAACACGTTCGCTAAAAGGTCTGGGTTCATTGTTTAAGCAGGCGACCAAGTGTTCGGCACACAGTGGCGCACTGCACAGACCTCTTGCCCCAAACCCTGTAAGCACATGCAAGCCTTGTTGAGGTTTTGCTAAGGGCTGATATTGGTAACGTTTTCCGAGTCTTAAATTCGCAAAGGCATTGACATAATCGTCTTGCTCCGCCCACTCGCCAGCCATTGGTAGGTGATCAATAAAGCTGCATCTTACTGCTGCTTTGGCTGCGGTAATTTCGCCTAATGATGTGGCAAAGTCACTGTCTTTATAGAAGCTAAGCAGTTGTTCTCGGTTTGTTTGGTTATCTTGCTCTTTCACTTCGCGGCTTTTTGAGTTTTTCTCAAATGTTGCCCCCATGCAGTGATGCTCTTGAAACTCAGGGGTAAAATATCCTTTATGACACAGCACCGTTTTTAATTGTTTGGATTGCTCACTTGCCTCAACATGCGATACCTGACCACGCACACCTACAACGGGCAATGCCTGGGTTTGCTTAAATTGGTCGCTATGCTCGCCCGCACATATTATTACATCGCTAAATGGACCAAATTGCTGTGTTTTTGTGTGTAACACCCAACCTGATTCTGTTTTTTCAAGTTGTTCAATATGGCAGTTAAAATGGGTTTTAATTGGATTGAGTGAGTATGCCTTATTAAAGAGGGCGGTCACTAAGGCAGGCGGGTTTACCCAGCCACCTTGTTCAAAGAATACGCCAGAGTAGCCTGTGTTTACTCCCGCAATATCATCGCCTTCAGTCGCACTGACATTGCGCATTAATTCAGTTGGCCAAAGGGCTTTGTCGGCTAAATTTTGGTGTTTATCAGCCAAGCCCTGTTTTACTGCGTGTTGCAATACACCACACCATTGGTGAGGGTAGTCGAAGCCGTCATCGAGTAATTGTTGATATAGGCGTTTTGCGTATAAAAAGCTATGCGCAAACATTTCGCTGTGCGGTGAGTTCTTAGCTTGCAGGTGCGGGTAAACAGCGCCCTGAACATTGTGTGAGGCCCCCATAGCAAGTGCGTCATCTTGGCAAAAAAGTGTCGTTGTAATGCCCCTTTTTGCTAAAGAGTACATCACACTACTACTGGCGATGCCGCCACCAATAACAGCAACGTTATTTAATGTACTTGCATGATGAGAAAAATACGCAGGGCCAGATTGCTGCTCTGTGGGTGTTGTTAAGGTGCCAATCAGCATTTCACGTTTTTTGCCGTAGCCTTTGGCTTTGGCCATAGCGAAACCGGCTTCATTTAAACCGCGTCTAACAAATCCTGCAGCTGTGAACGTAGCTAGGGTGGCATGTTCGCGTGAAATTGCACGCATCTTATTAAACACACTTTGCTGCCACATGTCGGGGTTTTTACTCGGCGCGAAACCGTCTAAGTACCATGCATCAACAACGCCTTCACATGGATAACTCATGGCATCAATGCTGTCTTGTACGTCACCAAAATAAAGGTCGAGTACGACTCGCCCGTCGGCAAATTCTAATCTGTGGCAGCCAGCAAGGTTAATGGGGTATTGAGCAATTAACTGGGCACTAAATGTGTGTAAGCTAGGCCACGCCTTTAGTGCATGGGCAAGGTCATCACGTTTAATTGGAAATTTTTCGAACGAGATAAAATGCAAGCGTCTAACCGAGCTATTGTCACTTTTATTTACACTAAGGTCGTGTTGATTTTGAACTTCTTGCTTGTCATGCTGCCTATCAAGGTGAGCAGCAAATTGCTGCCAGGTATTTAAAAAGTTAAGCCCTGTACCAAAACCCGTCTCGGCAATAACAAAATGCGCGCGGTCATGATTTTGTAACCGTTGCGAGATATTGTTTTGTTGATAAAACACATAATGCGATTCAGCTAAGCCATCGTCATTGGAGAAGTAAACATCGTCAAACTGATCGGCGACGGGTGTACCAAGGTGATTAAAATGTATATTTGCGTTTTTGATCATGGTTTAACTAAATAACTACAACTTTTTTTCATTATTTTACGTGTTTTCTTTGAAATAGTCTGGCGTTATTTATAAGCTACACATTCAGAGTACATGTGTACGCTAGAAAGCTGACCACTTAACGTGTATTTTCAGCGTAAAATAGAACACAATTTAGTATAGAGCTAAGGTAATTACCCATGAGAAGAGCCGTTATTACGGGCATCGGTG
>MDTG01127657.1_pt1 | contig 11624 bp, 9 predicted proteins | sample 811421 | NCBI WGS metagenome assembly MDTG01 (sample SAMN05326645, study PRJNA326480) | marine metagenome | isolation source: seawater | place: Pacific Ocean: South East | collected 2011
AATGTGTTCAATTTATTAAGTTGAGAAATTCCTAAAGCTGCTTGAATTTCATTCATCCAAAAGTTGTGTCCTATAGAAAAATATTTGTATTTCCAAGGCTGTTTAACATTTTTAACAATTCCATTGTTGCGAAGTAGCAATAGTTTTTTGTAATAAAATAAATTATTAGTTAATATCATTCCACCTTCACCTGTTGTTATACTTTTTGATGGATGAAAGCTCAAAATTGTCATATCAGACCATTTACAACTGCCTACGCTTTGATTTTTATAAGATGCTCCAAATGAATGAGAGGCATCTTCTATTACTTTAAAGTTATATTTTTTACTTAGCATTGCTATTTTATCTTGATCTGCTGGAACGCCTCTTAAATGAACTGTTGTGACAATAGATGGTAATTTTTTTTTTTTTGTTTTTTTTAGTTTTGTCTGGAGTATAAGAGGGTCGATGTTAAAATCTTTACCTATATCAACAAAATCTATTTTTGACCCTAAGTGTATTGCTCCACTTATTGTTGATATAAATGTAACAGGACTTGTCCAAACAATATCGTTTTTTTTTAAAAATATACTATAAGCAAGAAATAATGCACTTGAAGCACTATTAACTGCAACTGCATATTTACTTTTTGTGTATTTACAAACTTTTTTCTCAAATTCCTCTATATATTTTCCTCTAGTAATTTTTCCACTTTGTAAAACTTTTGAGAATATTTTTTTTTCCCTGCTTGTAATACTTTGCTTAGAAAGATTAATCACTATTTTAATATTTTTTTTATCTGCGTATTGCTTAAAAATTTATTTTTGTCTGATGAATATTTAAAATTCTTAATTATTTTATTTGACTTTTCTTTTGTTATTTTCTTATTTGATGTAAAGAATTTTAAATCTGGGTAAATTACAAAAAAATTTTTCATACTATATACTTTTTGATTACTTTGACTTGAGCTTAAGATTTCATGCAGCTTTTCACCTGCTCTGATACCTGTGATTTTTATTTTTTGATTTTTTTGTAACATAGTTTTTGCTAATTCAAGGATGCTAATCGAGGGCATTTTTGGAATAAAAATTTCACCACCAGTCATGAAATTGAAACTTTTTAAAACAAAATCTGTTGCTTGATCAAGAGTTATAAAAAAACGAGTCATTTTTTTATCTGTAACAGTTAAATATTTCTCTTTGTTTATAATTTGTTGTTTAAAAACTGGTATTACCGAACCTCTAGATCCAATTACATTTCCATATCTTACAATTGAGAAAGAAGTTTTATTTTTTACTGATATATTATTCGCTGCCACAAATAGTTTATCAGATACTAATTTAGAAGCACCATAAAGGTTAATTGGGTCAACTGCTTTATCCGTCGATAATGCAATAACCTTTATTGGTTTAGATACATCTATACATGCATCAATTAAGTTTTGTGCACCAATTATATTGGTTTTTATTGCTTCCATAGGATTATATTCAGCTGCAAGAATTTGTTTTAATGCTGCCGCATGAATAACAAAATCAGTTCCGTTCAAAGCAAGTCTAAGTCTATCTTTGTCTCTTATATCACCAATAAAAAATCTTAAATTGCTTTGATATTTTTGAAATTTTATATCGTTAGACATTTGATGCTGCTTTAGTTCATCTCTCGAGTAAATAATAACTTTTCTTGGAGAATATTTTTTTAATAATTTAATTGTAACTGCTTTTCCAAAAGACCCTGTCCCCCCAGTGATTAGTATACTTTTATTTTTCAATAAATTTGGCATTACTTTTTATTTATTATTTTACATTCTCCATATGAATTAATTTCAATTGTATCATCACAAATTTTTAAGGGATTAGTATTATGTGTAACAATAAATATCAATTTATTTTTCTTAATATTTACTATCATTTCAAGAATTTTATTTTCTGTATCTCTATCAAGTGCATTAGTCGCTTCATCAAAAATAATTATTTTTGGATCTTGATATAATGCTCTTGCAATACTTAGTCTTTGTATTTGCCCTCCAGATAATTTTGCACCGTTTTGACCTACTCTAGTTTTTAAACCCTCTGGAAGTTCTAAAACAAAATCTTTAATTTCTGACATTGTTAAAACTTCATCGAGTTTTGATTTATCAATATTATTCTCATTAATTTCTAGAGATATATTTTTTTCAATAGTATCGTCAAACACAAAGATTTTTTGTGAGACATAGCCAAAATTGTTTCTCCAACTTCTTATAATATTAGATATATCCTCACCATTTACGATTATATTGCCACTGGTAGGTCTATAAAAACCACTTATTAAATCTACTAAAGTCGACTTTCCTGATCCAGTTTTTCCAATTATTCCATAAATTTTATTTGAAAAAAATTTCATATTTAAGTTTTTAATTATATATCTGGAATTGCTGTTGTATTGAAAATTTAAATTTCTAATTTCAATATCAAATTGTTTTTTTTCAAGAAAAGGTTTAGAAATTTCATTTATTTTATCTGTATAAATATTTTCATTTTTCTCGTTTAACTTTAATATTTCTGAATTTAACAATTTTACAGAGGGTAAACGATACTTTATATTTTGAAAATTTATCAATATTCTTGATAGACCAGGTAAAATTCTCACGCTAGCTACAACTAAAATACCAACAACAACAATTGTATCATTCGTTGTGCTAATAATGTTGGTTTCCAACAAATATATTATTAAAAGTAGAGCTAAAATTATAAAAATTTCTAGGAAATATCTTGGTATCGCACTAAAGATTGAATACAAAATATTAATTTTAAAAAATTTTTTTAAATTAATATTAACGTAATCTCTAAATATCTTTTCTTTTCTATAAATTTTGATTTCTTTAATTGCACTGATAGATTCAAGAAAATTTTTATTTATTAGACCATCTAGAAAAATTCTTTCATTGGCTAAACTAGATATCCTTTTTTTTGTTAGTAAAGTATACAAAAAAGAAATAGGTATTATTATGCTTATCAATAAAATAGTGGTTTTTGGATTTGCAATTATTAAAAATATTAGTATTCCCAAACAAACTAATAATTCTGTTATAAAATTCACAAATGACTGAAAGAACATTAGGACTGATGCCGTTTCTCCTCTCAAATTTCTTAGAAGATTTGAACTATTTTCATTACTAAAAAATATAAATTCTTTATTTAAATAATTTCCAAATAAATTATTTGTAATATTAATTTGAAAAATCTCAAAAAATTTGTTTTGAAAATATAAAGATAAAAGTAAACAAATGTTTTTAGTAAAAAAAGTTAAAAAAATCAAAAAAAGAATTAATAATAAAAGATAATTGTAACTCAAAACCATCATATACTCATAAAAAAAAAAATTTTCAAAAAAATTTAAAAAGTTTTCTTTATCTAATAAAATTTTAATTAAAGGGTAAAAGAGACTCAATCCTAATAGTTCTAAAATTAAGTTAAAAAAGATTAAGAAAATTATAATAAAAAAAGAAACTTTATTTTTATTAAGCAAAACATTAAGGATAATATTTTTCATAATTATTTAGTTTTTTGAGTAAATTTTAAAAAAAGTTCATTTGCTAAATCTTTGATACTTTTTTTAAAATTGTTTCTGACAATAAAATCTGGTTTTTTTGGTAATTCTACTTTTAAGTCAAGACCAACCAAATTTTTTTTTGTTTTAAAATAAAGTTTTTTTTTCCTAGCTTTTATGATCTGATCAAGACTAGAATCAATATATACTTCTTTATAATTTTTTATATTTTTCTTGTTATACTTTCTTACATCATCAAACATAGCCACACACGTAAAAATAATATTAATATTTTGATTTGATATGAACTCCACAAATTTACTGTAGTGAAATGATAAAATTTTTCTCGATTTTATATCAAAATTTTTGATATTAAAAATTCTACGTATATCATCTCCATTAAAAAACAAAGTTGATCCATATTTTTTTTCAAATTTTTTATGGAAGTGTTTGCCAATATTAGTCTTTCCAGAACCTGGGAGGCCTGTTATCCAAACAGCATAGTGTCTTTTTTTTTTCACAATTATGAAATATACTAATAATTAATTTTTAAAACCATAATATCATTGAAATTATTCTTATTAACAACAAACGGTAGATCGGGTTCTGATTTTTTTCATAGTCTTATAGAAGATCACCCACAAATAGCAAATTTCCCAGGTCACATAGATATTATTAAATTAAAAAAATCTTTTATAGAAGAAGATAATACTCAAAATTTTGTTAATAAGTTTTTAAGAGATTATGAATTATTTTTTGATTCTAGAAAAAATAAGATTGAGAATCATCATTTGCTTGGCGATAAAAAGAATCAATATTATAAATTTGATAAAAAAAAATTTACTAATCGCTTTAATTTATTGAACTCTAAAAATCGAAACTTTAAAAAAGTTTTAGTGAATCTACATTTAGCTTACAATTATATTTCAAAGAAAAAAAGCAGAAATGTTAAATTAATTTTTATACATGCACATCACTATGAAAATATTAGTAATATTAAAGAATTAAAATTTGAGATTATTTATACTTATAGACATCCAATATCAATAATAAGCTCTGGCATTAATGCTTTTATGAACCCAAAAAAAAATTTAATTTACACGTCAGCCTCACTATATTTTTATATAACAAGGGCTGTGGTAGAGCCCTTTTTCATCAGACCAAAATATAAAATAAATCTTGTAAGATTAGAGAAACTTCACTTGGAAAATATAATATTTATGAAAAAGATTTGTAAATTAATGAGAATAAAATTTAAAAGAAGTATAATAAATTCAACTTTCATGGGCAAACAATGGTGGGGCGACAGTTTGTCTAAAATAAATAAAAAAAACTTTAATCGTAAATTTCAAATTAATTTCAATAATTTGCATTTTGAAAAAAAAGATTATTTTTTAATTCAACAAATTTTATCAACACCATTAAAAAAATGTGACTATAAAAAAATAAATTTTAATAAAATGAGTTTTATAAATGTTATTTTTCCTCTTAAAATTGAAAAAATTTTTTTTAAGAGAATAATAGATGAAGGAAATTTAATTGAAATTATTAAATTTTTTTACTTTTATCCAAAGAGAGTTTTGCTTTTCATCAAACTACTCAATTGTAAAAATATAAGGAAAATTAATATTATTTAACCGTTAAAGTTTATTTTTTTTTATATATTTTTGTTTAAAAAACATAAAAATAAAAACTATAAAATATTTTATCCTAAGATTAATAATTTTAAGAACACTCATTTTACGTTTAATTAAATTTTTTTCAGTAGTAGTTAACAAAAATAAACTACAAAAATTTTTTAAGTGAAATGTTAAAGATTGATTTTCTAAATATGATAAATTTTTCAAAAAAAAATAACCTATAAAACTTATATGTTTTTTTTCTATAAGTTCAATTTTTTCATTATTATTAACATGGTAATTCTTATTAAAACCATAAATCACTTTAAAATTTTTCTTTTCATGATCCCAACTGTGACCATTATATTTTTTATTATTAAAACTACTTTTTAAAAGAATAACATCGAATTCAATATTAAGAAATTTACACATCTTTTTTAAATAAAATTCTGGATCTGCATGTAGATCTTCAAGCCTAAAGTGGGTGAAATTCATCTTTGCTTTAATTAGTGGAAAAAAATTTTTTGACGAATTATATAAATAATTTAAGTCAAATAAATCTAAATAATTTTTGTTTCTAAGATTTGCTTTTGTCATAATTTTTTTTTTATAAGAAGCATAATTTTTTAGAAGATTTCTAGTTAAAATAATAAGATGATCGTAATCTATTACTTTTGAAAAATTGATAGTGTTTTGATGATCATAGGTGTAAATTATAAGATATTTAAGAGTTTGAATTTTTTTATTTGTTATCTTTGAATATGCAAAATATAAAGCCAAAAGAATATTTTTTTTTGTCTCTTCTAAATTTTGTGAAAAAGAAAAAAAATGTTGATCAAATTTTTTTTCATCATAAAACAAATATTCATCATAATTTTCACCTAAATAAAACAACCCTTGATGATTTTCAGTAGATAAATTCATCTTTGATGTATTAAAAAAGAAAGGATTTTTTGTTTTAAATTTTTTTAGAGATCGTGCAAAATCGATATCCTTATCAAAAATAAAACTTAAATTAACATAGCCTGGAAAGTTTAGAATATTTTTATGTCCATCTATAAGGCTCAAAAAAAAAGTATTTCCGCTGGAAGAATGATTGCTTAAATAAATAATTTTAAGTTTAAGAAATTTTTTAATTTCATCTTGCATTGATTATTTAATCAAGTTTTAATCTCGAAGAATTTATATTTTTTTTATGTAAATTAATCAAATCATCCGCAGCAGCATTATAAGCTAACTGTTGTGCTTCCTGTGTCATTCCTCCAATATGAGGTGTTATCATAATATTACCTTTCTTCCTCAAAAACTCTTTGACAATTACACTATTCCACTTATTGTTTATTTCATCATTAATTACATCTGTATAGTACTTTGCTTTTAAGTTTTTTCTCAAAAATTTAACAAGATCTATTTCAGATACTATCTCTCCTCTTGATGTATTTACAATTATAACATTTTTTTTCATTTTATTTAATTTTTTAGCATTAACAAAATTTATATTTTCTTGATCAGCGTGTATATGTAAAGCAATAATATCTGAATTTATTAATAGTTTATCAAGATTAGTTTGATAATTTTTGTTTCTATCTCTTAACTTAAATTTTTTTTCATATATTAAAATTTTACATTTAAATGGCTTTAAAAAATTTACAAAAATTTTACCAAGCCTTCCATACCCTATTACACCTACTGTCAAATAATTTAATTGCCTACCAACATAAGGTAAATATTCCCATTTTTTATTATAAATTGATTGGCTAGCTTTATTAACATTTCTTAAAGCATTCATCATCAAGGCAAAAGATAACTCAGAAGTTGATGAAATTTTTTTGATTATTTTTTTTTTTGATCTTAATGATACTAATTTAATCTTTTTTTTTTTAATATATTTTAAATCTATATGGTTTGTTCCAGTGGATGCAGTACAAATTGCTTTTAATTTTTTACATTTTACTAGGAACTTTTGATTAAATCTTATCTTAGACATGTTTGGATTTGTAAATATATAGCTAATTTTATCTAAATTATTAATCCTATTTAACTCTATGTTAGGTTTATAAATTATTCTAAAATATTTATTAAACTTATCGTAAAGATTTTTTATATTTTTAATTGGTGTACAGATTAAAATTATTTTTTTATTTACCATTAAAACTTTTACTCATTAAATTTATAGATGATATTGCCATTTTTGTAATAGTGTTTTTATCAAAAAAAGCATTGTGTGGTGTTCCAATTACATTTTTTAATTTTCTAATTTTTGCTGATATACCTACTGAGGGTTCATTACAATAAACATCTAAGCCTGCTCCAAGAATATAATTAGATTTAAGTAAATTAAATAAAGTTTTTTCATCAATCAGGTCGCCTCGAGATGTATTTATTATATACTTATTTTTTAAAAGTTTTAATATTTTCGAATTAAAAATATTATTCGTTGATAAATTTGAAGCAATATTTATCGACAAAATGTCAGATTTCTCAATGAGTTTTTTTAAAGAGCTAACATATTTAACATTTTTTAAATTGACTCTGGATTTTCTAGAATAATAATACGATTCATACCCAATTTTAGAAAGCATTTTGGAGAGTTTTTTACCTGTATTTCCCATTCCAAATATGCCAATTTTTATATTTTTTGGATCTAAATTGATACACCTTTCCCACTTATTTAAATCTGAGTAAATAATTTGTTTTTTTATATTATGTGTCAAACATAATATTAAAGTTAGATTGTGTAACGCTACTGCATTTGAGTTAATTGTTTTTTTAAGTTTATAAACTTTTATATTTTTTTTTTTGCAGTAGTTTAAATCAATATTTTCATAAGAAGTCCCAAATCTAACAATGGATTTTAATTTTTTAATTTTTTTTAGTATTGAAATATCCAATATCTCAGATCCAATTATTACTCCATCAAAGTTATTCAATAATCTTTTAAGCTTATTCTTGTTGTTAATTGGACCTTTTTTTAGTGTGAAACTAAATTTTTTATATTTATTTAACTTTTCTTTTACAAAATGCTGACTAAATGCCGAAGGTGTAACAAGTATTTTATATTTCATTTTTATTCATCAGAAATTCAGCAAATTCAAAGTCTCTTTTTGTATCAATATTTACAACATCTTTATCATTCATTATATAAGCTAAGCTATTAATTGTTCCATATCTTACTTTTTTTAAAAGCATATTTCTTCTCATTGAGTAAATAGAACCACATCTTATGTATGCGTCTGGCTTGAGATCTTGTCTGTTTGTCTCAGGTATTTCTTTTAAACAAAAATCTTTTATTTTACCTCTTTCAATTTTTTTAATTCTAATCGGATGATGATCTTCAAGTTTTGTGACTGCTATAACAGAATCTGCATCAGTTAAAATTTGTTTAATAGCAACATCTTTTATGTGTTTAGCTTTTTTTAATGGATTGGTGCACATTAATTCAATTATATAGTCAAACCTCTGACCATAAATTTTTTCGGATTTTTTAAATGTATAATATATTGCATCAATAGCTCTCGAACTATCTTTTGCCAAACTTTTCGGTCTTAAAAAAGGAACTTCAGCGCCGTGCTTTTGCGCTATTTTTTTTATTTTTTTATCTTCGGTAGATACAACAATTTTAGAAAAAACTTTTGATTTTTTTGCTTCTCTGATCGTATAATAAATTAAAGGATAATTATTTAATGTTTTTATATTTTTATTTTTTACCCCTTTTGACCCACCTCTAGCAAGAATAATACCTAAAATATTTTTTCCTTTAAACATTATTTTTTTATTATAGCTATCAGAGTGTCAGTTTTTTTTATCTTGGATAAATAATTTTGATATAATCTATTTAAATTATTTGGGATATAATTGAAATCGTGACCTCCAGGTAAGCGGTCTATAAGCCATCCGAAATGATTTGCCAAGTTATATCTTTGATAAAATTTAATATTTATTTTTTTTCCACCTGCTAATTTTATAAATTTTTTTAAAGATTGCGACGTATGTAAGATAAGATGTTCACTCCACATTGTAAAATCTCTAAATTCCTTTAAATTACTTACAGTTAATAACTTATCATGCGCAGAGGGAACTTCGATAATTAAAGTTCCTTTTTTTTTTAATTTTTTTAAAAGCATTTTTAATAGAAAAACTTGATTTGGTAGATGCTCTAGTACGTGAAAGCAAGTGATGACATCAAAAGATAAATTGTTAAATTTATCTAACGATTCTTGAACATTAAATTTTTTGCTTAAATTAATTAATAATTTTTTGTTTACTTCAACTCCATATATTTTTTTCACTGAATTCTTGGAATACTTAAGAAAATTTCCTTTACCACAACCATAATCAAGCACAATCTTATTTTTAATTATAGTTTTGAATTGATTGTATCTTCTTAAATCATCATTTAAGTTTGAAGTTTTTAATATCTTTTTGTTAATTGTAAAATTAGAATGAGATGAATTTTTTTTAAAAGTTCTATTTGTTTTTTTCGAAGTATAATATTTTAACCCTCTTTTGTAATCTTTTAGAAAAATTACTCCAGTTTTAGTATCTTTATAAGATTTAATTTTTTTATCTCTTGTTTTGTCGTTAAATTCAACTAAGTTTTTTATATTAATCAACTTATGATTTTTTAGTTCTCTGAAAATTGGATTTGTTATATTCTTAACTTTCATGAATAGATTTTATTATAAAATTTACAGGATCGTTATCCATACAATTCTTAAATATTGATTTATAGTTGCTATTAATTAATTTATTTACATAATCTTTTTGATTGTAATAAATATTGAACAAATTCAAAGAATTTTCAAAACCATGTGAAACAAAATTCTGAGTACAAGTATCTACAAGAGAATTTTCATAATTTGACCCCATATCAACAAAAAAACTTTTATTTTTTGTATATAGAGCCTCAAATCCTGGAGTGGCAAATGACATACAAATACATAATTCTGTTGAATTTATTAGAGCTCTTGGTGAAGTATAACTCTCAATCAAATTAAAGTTTTTATTTTCAAGGAGTTCTTTAAAAATATCTTTTGTATGCTTATTTTCATTAAATAATTCATAATCATACTTACCTTTAAAATTAACATCAACATCATATGTCTCAATTATAACTTTTAAAAGTTTTAAAAAATTATAATGCTCAACAAATCCATTTACGCCATGTTGGGAAAATGATGTATTAAAGGCACTTATTTGAAATCTACTATTTCCAACAACAATCTTGTCTTTCTCAAAAATCTTACTTGACCATACAGGGCCTGAGATAAATTTTTTTTTTGATGCTGATTTATTTGAGTGGCTCATATCTAGACCTATATTAGACATGTGAAATTCATAATCATGACAAGCATAAGACAAGTTAACATTGCAATATTCTTCTAAATTTTTATCAAAAACATTTTCAGAAAATGTATGTTTATAAACATATGTTTTTGATCCAGTTTTGTTTAAAAAATAATTTCTTATAAAATGAGATCCTTGAAAGCTATGGTAAGAAATATATCTTTTTTTTTTATATGATCTTGAAAAAATATCCCAGATTAAGAAATTTTTTAATATTTCAAATAAAATTTCTTTATTTAATGAACTTGAAAATAAATAAATAAAAGAATAAATAATATGAATTGGTAGAAACTTGAATATTAATAGAAAAATGATTTGAATATTTATTTTTTCTACAGGATTTTTATAACTTGCCTTAATATAATTATAATTCTTTCTATCCAAAATTTTTATTTTTTCTTTGGGCAAATCATCTTCTAATACAAAAAGGGTATTATCTATTTTAAAATTATTATCATCTATCATCCAATCTTCTGAAATTTTAGGATAATCATTAATTCCAAAACCAAATTCATACAGTCTTATGCAAAACTTAAAATCTTCATTTTTAATAGAATTTGTTAATTTTGATCTAATAACTGCAATTAAAGGATAAAACAAAATAATTGTGAATATTTTAATATGACTTAATAGCTTATCAATTTTTTTTCCGTTAAATTCAATGTTCTTTTTTTCAAAGAAATCATTCTTACTAAAATAATCATGAATTTCTTTTACATCCGAATTTGCAATTCTTAAAAAAACATTTTTTTTATATTTTGAAAAAAAATCTATTAAGTTTAAATAAAAAAAATATTTTTCAATTTTCTTACACAAATAATTTTTTAAAAATAATTTATTCTTTTCATCTTTTATAATTAACCTAGATAAGTTTATTATAGGTGAATTGATAATATTTAAATTATTAAAATTTTTTTCTATAAAATTAATTGCGTCTTTGTGTGACTTCCATCTAAAAGAATAATCTTTATTAAAAACGGATAAAGCAAGATTTTTAATAGAAATATTTTTAAATTTTTTTTTTTTGTCTGATATATTTGGGTATAATAATAAGAGTATTTTCTTTTCGGAACTAAGATTTTCTTTTATATCTAAATTATCAGAAATCCAAATTTCATCAAAATTTGAAAGTTCCTTAAAATTTTCTAAATA
>MDTG01163868.1_pt1 | contig 11624 bp, 10 predicted proteins | sample 811421 | NCBI WGS metagenome assembly MDTG01 (sample SAMN05326645, study PRJNA326480) | marine metagenome | isolation source: seawater | place: Pacific Ocean: South East | collected 2011
ACAACCATCATCTTTTTTTCTTAACTATATCTTGGATCACTTTCATAGTCTCGTCGCGTCGCTTTCGTTCCGCGTTCGCTCGAGCTTCAAACTTTCTGTGCACTTCCGGGTTTACATGCCAATGTGGTGGTGACGAAAACGCTAAAGCTATTCCGTTGCTACTCCAAAGCTTCATCCAAACTCTGCTCGGCATCCCTAGCTTGTTCCTGTTGTCTAATAATGCTCTTCTGGGTTTTATAGCTCCTCATACCTGTAAAACTTCCAAACCGTCCACCCGTGGAACAAGTGGAGGATGTGGGATTTATTTCTAAGTGTTGGTTAGGTAGCTTTTAAAAGCATCTTCAAGATCGGAAAAGTAGAAGACGTTCGCATCGCTTCGTTTGGTTGGTTTAATCCCAAAGTCACTAAGCATTTGCGTAAACTTTCCTTGAAGAAGCAACTTCAATTTTTCTGACCGTGGGTTAACTTTTCCTATTTTTCTAACTTTGCGGTGAGCTAGCTTAAATCAGACCATCTCCATAATTGAGCTAGCAAGATCGTTCAGTTTTACTTGCAAAAATTCCACATCCTAAAATAACAAAAGCACCGATAAATTCTATTAATTGAAGCTTTTCATTAAACAGGAAATATCCCGCTAAAATTGCGAAAAGTATGCGAGAATATGGAAACGGTGCAAGTGCAGAAACCTCACCAAACCTGTATGCCTCTACCGTAAGCAACATACCAAATGACGCCAACATACCAGCAATTGACATCATAAGTATATTGTAATGACTCAACTCTACCCACCCTATTAAAGCACTTGGAAATGTGCCTAGGGTTGCAACAAGCCCAATCCAAAACATAATAGTTGCAGTTTTTTCGGTCTGCGCCAAAATCCTATTTTGGCAAATTAATATTGCTGCAAAAAACGCAGATCCAAGTCCCAGTATAACACCAAGTTCAACGCGAAAACCTGTAATACCTGAAGCTAAAACAACACCAAAAAAGCCTAGAAAGGTGACAAATCCACGTTTCAGGTCTATCCTCTCTGCTAGGACAAATGGTGCTAAGAGTACTACAAATAGAGAAGTTGAAAACGTTAGAGTAGAAGCTACTGCGAGCTCAAGTTTTTGAAAACTTGCGTAATAAAGCCACCAGCAGATTAAACTTGTTATACCGCGTAGTATCAGCATACGCCACTTGCTGGATCCATAATGCAGATGCGAACGAACTGCAATCCAAATTGTAACAATTACAAGTTGGGAAAGTGATCGAAAAAATATAATTTGCCCGAATTGAACCTCAGGACTAAGGTATCGAAGAATTGTTACATCTAATGTAAAAATTGCAGCTGCAGCAACTAGAAGAAAAGCGCCGCGCAAATTATCAACGGGAGCTTTATTTTTTATTTTGAACAAAATGGTTTGAAATCGTCCGGTTTCATTTTCTCAATCTCCCGAAAAATTTGAATCCAGGCCGATAACCCTTCTCTTATACTTTCTAACCGAAAGTATTCATTTGGAGCGTGAAAATTTTCATCTGCTATTGAAAAAGAGAACATGATAGTATCTATGCCAAGTGTTTTTCTAACAATTTCTGTTAACGGCAGAGATGCTCCAATACGTACTTTTAAAGGATCTACACCACTTGTTTTCTTTAATGCTGTACATGCAGCTGAAAGAAGTGGATGGTTTAATGGAACGGTATAGGCGCTGAACATATTGGGCTTTTCTGATATCTCTAGGCTCGCTTCTGAAGATAATTGATTATTTAAGTGGTCAATTACAGCCTTTTGAACAACCGCCGGTTTTTGCCCTTGTACCAGGCGCATAGTGAGTTTTGCAAATGCCTCACTGGGGATTACAGTTTTAGAACCGGCACCCGTGTAGCCGCCCCACATGCCATTAACGTCAATGGTTGGGCGCAACCAAAGCCTCTCAAGCGTTGAATAGCCGGACTCTCCTCTGGGTACAGCTTTAATCGCCTCAAAAAAAGATGCCTCATGAAAAGGAATTGTAGAAATTTCTGCTCTTTCATTTTCAGAAGGTTCTTCAATGCCATCATAAAATCCAGGAACAATGACACGGCCGTTTTTATCATGAAGCCCTGCAATAAGTCCTGACAACAGGTGGAGCGGATTCGCAACAATCCCACCAAAGCGTCCGGAATGAAGATCCTGCGATGCTGTCTGTAACCGAATTTCAAAACCCGCATTTCCTCGAGATCCAATATTAATTGTTTGTAGATCGGGCCTCCACCGCGCACCGTCTGCTGACAAAACTGCGTCAGAGGCCAATAATGCTCTGTGATACTCAAAGATTTTCCCAAGGGAAGGAGAACCAGTCTCTTCTTCTCCCTCAATGAGTATTTTAACATTCAAAGGTAATCGGCCCTCAATTTTAACAAATGCATCCAATGCGCCAAGAGCTATCATCATTGGACCTTTATCGTCTGAAACACCGCGGCCATAAATTCTTTTATTTTGTATTATTGGCTTAAATGGGTGGAAGTTCCATTTTTCGAGTGGTTCTGCAGGCTGCACATCATAGTGGGCGTAAACCAAGATTGTTGGTTTTTCTGGTGCGTCTAATCTATCAGCGTAAATAGCCGGCTGACCACTACCGTTAGCGGGTAGCAGCCGCTGACAATTCTGAAAGCCAATAGTTTCCAAAATCTCCTCGATGAGAATTCTCACATCTTCCATTCCCTTAGCCATTTTTGGGTCTACACCAATAGATGCACACGCTACCAATTTTTTAATAAATTCGATTAACTTAGGCTCATTTTTCTTTGCATGGGCCAGAACTGGATCGTACATATAGTTACCTCTTTAAGTGACGCCGCCGTCAACAGAAAGAACCTGCGCAGTTATCCAGCCAGCCTCTTGTGAAGTGAAAAAGGCTGCTGCGGCTGCTACATCTTTAGGTGAACCAAGCCGGCGGGTATGAATTCGCTGAACAAGTTGAGCTTGACCCTTTTTACCATATGCAGCCCATTGGCGTTCAGTCGCCGGGTTGGACCGGATGAAACCAGGTGCAATCGAGTTTACCGTTATACCATGATGTGCAAGCTCTAAGCTGAGTTGTTTTGTCAATCCCACCAAAGCATGCTTCGCTGCAGTATAGGCGTGGATACCTGTAAGACTAGGTCTTAGACCTGCGCCCGAACTGATAGTCACCATTCGACCCCAGCTCTTCTTTTTCATTGCTGGCGAAAGTGCCTGAGCCAAGTATAGAAATGAATCAACATTTGCAGCAAATATACTTTTCCAATCGTCATTTTTGACTTCCTCTATTGGCGTCCCAACCTGCCCACGCACGCCGCCCGCAGCATTTACCAATATATCAGGATCACCATAGTCTTCCTTGATCTTATCTATCATCGCTTGCACGGAGGCCGGTATACTCAAATCCGCTGCAACTGCTGGAAGTGCAAGCTTTTTTGCTCTTTCTTCAATTTCAGAACTGGGCAGGTCACTTATGATAACACGAGCACCATCAGCTGCCAAGCGCGAAGCTATAGCTGCACCTATGCCGCCGATCACGCCGGTTACAAGCGCAGTACGGACTGTCATTTAAGTTCCTCTGTTAGCTGGTGGAATGTATTAACAGACATTTCACAACGTCCTTCTTCAATATCGTGGATTAATTCGATCAGCCTGCACAATAATGGAGTTTTGATATTATGTTTTCCAGCAATATCAGCGATTACACCGATTTGTTGGTCAACTTCCGTCTTACGCTTACGTACTGCTAAATCACGATAAATACCCGTATGCGTTTTTGCTGTTTTAGAATTAAATTCGGCAAGATTAGCAATGCTCTCAAGAGCAGCCTGTTGTGAAACTCCTGGCATGAATGCAGATGGTTCAAAGCCATTGAATGGATTTGGTCGCACCCCTTCCGCTACTGCAGTACGCATAACTTCGCGTGCCAATCCTATCAAAACTGGGCCGCGTTCTGGATCAGCAAAATTCTTTGCCATGCTATCCGGGGTCAGAGCAGTGGCAAATAGCATCGCGCCATAGCCGAGTTTGCTCCAAAGATAAGCCCATATGTCTTCAGTAAGAACTGCATTAGGCTCAAATACTTTTAACAGTTGATGCATCTCTTTTGTTCGAATTCGCGTCGAACCGTCAATTTCGCCAACGACGACTGCACCCCTGTTTCCGAAGAGAATTCGGCCTGGTTCAATCCAGTCTGCTCCAAAATTTACAAAAGCTCCCATTGTTCGTTCTTGCCCAACAAGCTTGGCTATTACCAATTCATTTAGGCCGTTTTGGGCAGACAAGACGAAACCACTATCCGAAAGATGCGGTAGTAAAGCACCAACCGCATCTTCTGTTGCTTGCGCTTTAACTGCCAGAACAATTCTACTGTATTTTCCAGTCAATTCACCAGGCACTACACAAGGTATCCGCTGAGTGAAATTTGCGATTGGCCCCTCAATTTGTAGGCCTCCTGTCCGGCAGTGGGCAACATGGTCGGCGGCAATATCTACCATTTTTACCAAATACCCTGCCCGTGCCCAGTATGCACCCAAAGTACCACCAATCGCGCCAGCACCCCATATAAGAAGTTCTTCTGACATTAAACTTCACCCAGTGCTGGCCATGGGGATTGTAGTGCTTCACAAACTTCCTTGACACCAACCTCCCAAAGAGCAAGCATTTCCAAGTCAGATCGCTGCCAGGGTCCGCCAAATGATCCGTCACCTATAAGATCTTTTACTTTTTCAGGTGTAGAACATTTTAATAATTCGTTATCTACTTCAGGCTTTGCGCCCTCCGGTGCTGGTGCGTGTTTAAGCCTCGTCCAGGGAAAATTTTCCATCCAATTAGCGTGTGAGGCTGTAGTGTCTATGCTTTGCGCCTTCGCCCATGTTTTTCTTGCGTTCCACCAATTATGAAATTTAATTGAAATATCACCATATTCTGCCATCAATTCTTGTGCTAGTGCACTCACCGGATTGTTTCCTCCATGACCATTCACGATCAATATTTTCCGAAAACCGGAGCGCCTCAAAGAGGCAATGACATCACGGACAACCGCAATTAGAGTCTCCAGCCGCAAGCATATAGTCCCTGGATACGCTGTGAAATAGGGTGCGAGGCCATAGGGCATTACTGGAAAGACTGGAATATTCATTAGCTTTGCGGCATCTTCAGAAACTTTCTCGGCCAAAATAAGGTCTACACATAGGGATAATTGTGCATGCTGCTCGGTTGATCCTATCGGAAGTATACAACGTGGATCACGCGCAGCACTTACCTCTACATCATGCCAATTCATATCAGCGACTCTCATTTAATTCTTCCTTTCTCAAAAATATTCTAAAGCGCGAGCGTTATTGCCCAGCCAACAAGCAGCAATTTTGATAATAGTTCAAAACACCTCACATTGTTAAATCCAAATAACACACATTTAGCGATTTTTTTTGTATTTTGAAAGCAACTTGCTTTTAAATTTACGTGCCAAAAGTGATTCAAGCCAAAAAGCATTTTATGAGCAGGGGATCAAAAACCTTTATCTGAATTTTGACTAATAACTGTAAAAGCGCTTCAACAACAGATATTTTATGGAAAGTTCTATCAAGCAAAGAAAATCCAAATTTTCTTGACGGATGCTTTGACTCCGTCCATGCTTCCAGCGCAAGTTAGAAATGTGAAAGATTTTGTTTTTGAACGGATAGGAGCTTTGGTCCTATCCCCAGCAGAAAGGAAAAGCCGATGAATTTTCATAAACTCGTTGCACCGTTGGCGGTTGCTTTATGTGTTACCACTGGAGGTCCCATTTCGGCGCAAACGCTCACTATGGGTGTACGTGGCGGACCAGAGTCAATGGATCCACATTTTTCTGCACTCGGCCCTCATGCAGAGGCTGCCAAGCATATATTTGATACGCTTGTTTGGTCAGGAACGGACCTACAAATTGAACCAGGTCTTGCCACAAGCTGGACGCCGGTGGATGATGACACGTGGGAGTTCAGTCTTCGAAAGGGCGTGAAGTTTCATGATGGGTCAGATTTCGACGCAGAAGACGTCAAGTTCTCCATAGAACGCATTCCGGTTGTGTCCGGTCCAACAACAACAACCATTTATGTGCGGCGTGTGGCTGGAGTTGATATAATTGATCCACACACAATTCACATTCACACCAACGGTAGGGCAGCAACCCTACCAAATGACTTCATTCGTCTATTCATTGTTTCGTCTGAAGCAGCAGCTGAATATTCTACGCCTGAAACAGCCGCTGAGGGTTTCAATTCTGGCGCGGCCACCATAGGCACGGGTCCGTATAAATACGTTAGCTGGGAGCCAAAAGGCGACTTGGTCATGGAGCGAAATACCGACTATTGGCGCGGTAAAGGTGCTTGGGAGCGGGTTATACGCAAAGAAATCCCGAATGATAGCTCTCGCCTGGCAGCATTAAAGGCGGGTCAAGTTGACGTAATAAATTATGTATCTTCCGTCGACTATCTATCTCTCGAACGTGACAACGCAATCGATGCCGTTAAAGGCGACTCAGTCTACATAATGAACCTCCAACTCGATCAACGCGAAGACACTCCGCTTGTTCGAGCAATTGATGGATCTGACCTTGATGAAAACCCACTAAGGGATATAAATGTCCGCCGAGCTATCGACCATGCCATTGATCGTGAAACAATGGTTGAAATCGTGTTAGAAGGATTGGGTAAGCCTGCCAATCAAATGATGCCTCCAGGATTTTTCGGCTCCTCTGAGGACATTCCGATGCCTGAGTACAATCCCACAAAGGCTAAAAGTTTGCTAGCCGAAGCAGGATATCCAAACGGCTTTGAGGTTGATCTTTACTGCACGGCGGACCGTTTGCCTGGTGACGGTGCAATTTGTCAGGGACTTGGTCAAATGCTGACCCAGGTTGGTATCCGGACCAATGTAAATGCCATCTCAAAGACTATTTATTTTCCTGCCCAGGCTGCGCTAGAATATTCAATGTTCATGAATGGGTGGGGCACGCTGACTGGCGAGGCTTCTTACACACTTGGTGGATTAGCACACTCTAAAAACCCTGAAGTTAAGCTTGGTGCATTCAATCGCATTCAATACAAAAATGATGATGTGGATCGGCTACTGCAGGCGGGAGCCACTATGATGGATGCAAATGAGAGAAGAGCAACTTACGAGGAGGCAATGGAAAAGGTTATGGCTGACAAAGCCTATATATCTTTAGTTCAGCTTCAGACAGTTTGGGGAGCTAAAGCTGGTATGCTCAATTTCAATCCGCGATTTGATGAGGACACGTTGGCGTTTTTTATTAAACCCGCGTCCTAATAGAAAAATAAACTGTCAAATGGGCAACTTCCGCGTTGCCCATCTTTTTTAGAAAATTAAGGATAGCCGATGCTTGGCTTTATAATCCAGCGATTATTTCAAGCTGTAAGCGTTATGTTCGTGATGTCGGTAATCGTTTTTTGCGGCGTTTACGCGATTGGTAACCCAATAGATATTGTTATACCGCCCGAGGCAACTGATGAAATTCGTCGAGATGCTATCCGGCGTCTTGGACTGGATCGGCCACTGTACGAGCAATATTTCATCTTCCTCGGTAACTTGCTTCAGGGAGACTTGGGAAGATCCTTTGTCTACAACATCCCGGTACTGGAATTAATTGGAGGGCGACTTCCCGCAACCTTAGAACTGGTGCTTATTTCAGTTGTCACCGCCACCGTTACTGGTGTTACGCTTGGCATTTACGCAGGATACCGCCCTGAAAACTGGTTTTCTAAATCAATAATGGCAATTTCTGTGTTAGGTTTTTCTGTTCCATCCTTCTGGGTAGGTCTAATACTTATACTTACTTTCGCCGTAAACCTTGGCTGGTTACCGGCTGGCGGACGTGGTCAAACGGTTCAGATTTTGGGAATTGCATGGTCTTTTCCTACCGCTAGTGGAATTTCACACATTATTTTACCAGCAATAAATCTTGCACTTTTTAAGCTGGCTATGATGATCCGGCTTGCACGTGCCGGTACAAGGGAAATAATGCTGACAGACACTATTAAGTTTGCACGGGCGGCTGGTCTAACAGAAAAAACTATCCTGCGTCGCCACCTCCTAAAGCTAATCTCAATACCTATTATTACTGTATTTGGTTTAGAATTAGGCTCTACTTTAGCCTTTGCTGTGGTTACAGAAACAATATTTTCGTGGCCTGGTGTAGGCAAGTTAATAATAGACAGCATCGCTTTATTAGATAGGCCAGTAATGGTGGCATATCTTATCCTCGTAGCTTTTCTTTTTGTTACGATAAATTTTGTAATTGATATAGTGTTCGTGTTTATCGACCCCCGCTTGCGGTATGAGACAGCAACATGAGTAGTACGAACACCCCAATTAGAATATTCTGGGCTGATTTTTGTGAAAACAAGATAGCTATTTTAGCTTTGCTCATAGTTTTTATCATGCTGTCTCTAGCTATATTTGCGCCATTATTTTCACCTCAAAACCCATATGATCTGGCAAAATTGTCTCTTTTGGATAGTCGTCGTCCTCCGGGATTTGTTGGTTCGGCAGGCTATACGCATTTTCTAGGTACTGACCCCCAGGGCCGTGATCTTCTTTCAGCTATACTGTATGGGCTGCGGATCTCTATCCAAATTGGAATTGCTGCGGGTTTTGTCTCATTAACCATTGGCACAGCTTTAGGCATCATGGCAGCCTACATTGGTGGCAAAACTGAAACATTAATTATGAGGTTGATTGACCTTCAATTGTCATTTCCGGCAATTCTACTCGCGCTTGTGATTGTAGCGCTCCTTGGCCAGGGTAAAGCCCAACTTATTGGAGCTCTGGTAGCCGCGCAATATGCTTATTTCGCGCGTACAGCTTATGGCGCGGCAAAAGCAGAGCGTGGCAAGGACTATATTGAGGCTGCCGTAGCTACTCCCTTGCAGACTCGCCTTATAATTTTACGGCACCTTCTACCGAATTGTATGCCTCCATTAATTGTGGTTGCGACAGTGCAGATTGCAAATTCAATTTCACTCGAGGCCACTCTAAGTTTTCTGGGGCTCGGACTCCCAGTAACGGAACCATCTTTAGGTATGCTTATATCGAATGGTTTCCCATATATGATGAGCGGTCGTTACTGGATATCCGTTTATCCTGGCATAGCGCTCATCTTCTTGATAGTGTCGATAAACGTAGTAGGTGATCAAATTCGTGATCAATTAAACCCGAGACTGAGAAAATGAGCGCACCAGTTCTTGAAGTTCAGGGTCTCACCACTCATTTTTTTACCCGTAAGGGTGAAATTCCTGCCGTTAGTCAAGTAAGTTTCTCACTTCGGTCAGGCGAAGTGCTTGGTCTGGTGGGTGAAAGTGGATCGGGGAAATCTGTCACGGGATTTTCGATTTTAGGTCTGGTAGATGCGCCTGGCCAAATTGTTGATGGATCTGTAAAGCTTAACGGAAGGGAACTGATTGGCTTGCCGGAGGCAGAATTACGTGCGCTTCGTGGCCGAGAAATATCAATGATTTTTCAGGACCCAATAGCCACTCTGAATCCGATGCTTACCATTGGTGACCAAATGCGGATGGCGTTATTTGCGCATGAAAAAAAAATCTCAGATAGCGCTAATCAACAATGTATAAATCTGCTTCAGCGAGTTGGTATCGTCGATCCTGAGGCTGGACTGAGAGCTTATCCACACGAATACTCAGGAGGCATGCGCCAGCGCGTTGCAATCGCAATTGCTCTTTTGCACAGACCATCGGTAATTATCGCTGATGAACCAACTACAGCGCTAGATGTTTCTATTCAAGCTCAGATACTCAACGAAATGCAAAGTTTGGTGCGTGAAACGGGTACGGCATTGATTTGGATCAGTCATGATCTCGCGGTTGTAGCATCAGTCGCGGCTCGTATTGCGGTCATGTATCGTGGAGAAATTATAGAAACTGGACCAACATTTGAAGTTCTTCGGAATCCCAAACGTGAATATACTGCTAATCTTCTTGCAGCGCTACCGTCCAATGCCGAACCTGGACAGTTATTGGCACAAAGCAAGGGAAATTATTCTGGAAAAAATTTTCGTTCAAAAATAATGCATGTACACAAGGAAGATTTTCTAAGTGTGACAGATGCTAACTATATATTCTCTCCTAGTATTTCGATAGGTGAGAAAATCGCAGGACTGCTTGGGGCAAGTGCAACCCGCCTGAGCACCCATGCCGTAAAAAATGTTTCCCTTAGCGTGGCCCGTGGAGAAACGTTGGGCCTGGTAGGCGAAAGTGGTAGCGGGAAGTCGACTCTTGGAAGATTAATGGCTGGAATATTATCGCCAACCAGTGGCCAAGTTTTTCTAGATAATGCTCCGGTTATGCAGGAAAATAGGAAATCTACCCTAAGAATTCAGACTATATTTCAGGATCCATTCGCTAGTCTTAATCCTCGCATGAAGGTCGGACGCGCTGTGGTCGAAGGAGCACTAGCTCACAATTTGGTAAAGCCCTCGGACGCTTTCAGTTATGCAAGTAGCTGGTTTGATCGAGTTGGGCTCGAACCGGAGTGGGTTGAACGTTACCCTCACCAATTTTCAGGTGGGCAGCGTCAGCGTGTTGCTATTGCACGCGCTTTGGCGATGCAACCAGATGTATTAATTTGTGATGAGCCCGTAGCCTCGCTCGACGTTTCAATTCAGGCTCAAATAATAAATCTATTTTTGGAACTGAAAAAAGGTCTCGGTCTAACGATGGTATTTATAAGCCATGATCTATCAGTAGTCCGGCATCTCAGTGACCGCGTTGCGGTAATGTACCTCGGCGAAATTGTTGAGAGCGGCGAGGCGGAAAAGATTTATAAAAAGCCAAGTCATGCATACACCAAAAGATTGCTGGGTGCCGTGCCAACTCTTGAATTAGATTAAGTGTTAAAAAATCGTAAGTAACGTTTAATGCCGTTAAATTTTCGATTTAATCAGCCCTATTAGCGATAAGTTCATTTTTAATTTGTTGCAACTCTCCAAGTATTCGCCGCCCAATTTCACCCCTTTTACGCTGGGCTGATTGCACAGCCTATGAATTAGCGGGGACCAACGATTTCGCGATTATAACCCGAATGATGTGAATGGAATGTTGCACCCCATGCGGACAAAGCGTCGATTGCATCTTGCTTGGCATTCCCTAGACATAAAACACTAGTAATATCGACCTGCTCATGAACTTCGGTGGCGAGTGGGCTTGCCATGTGGTTACCAAGTCGGACCATCATACTGTCACTATCAACAAAAGCCTCTATAAGAGTTGCTTCAGTTCCGTCTGCTGAAATATGCCATTCATAGCTAATGCTATTTTCTTCCTTTAAATCATAGACGTACTTTGATGCCCGATCTCTTGACCATGCTTTAAACTTTTCAGCATCTTTTATCTTGCAGCTTATAACCAAGACCATTCGGTCTGATTGGACATTTAATTCAGTCATCATTTTTCCTTTCTGATTATGAAGGCAGGTTAACACACAAAATGACCCTTGGTACAAAAATCGTAGCCTTCATTGAAGCGTATTGCAAAATCCCAGAAGGCGTGCAGGTTGGTCAACCCATTAAGCTGATGAAGTTCCAGAAGCAGTTCATTCTGGATGTCTATAATAATTCGCACGG
>MDTG01344203.1_pt1 | contig 11624 bp, 10 predicted proteins | sample 811421 | NCBI WGS metagenome assembly MDTG01 (sample SAMN05326645, study PRJNA326480) | marine metagenome | isolation source: seawater | place: Pacific Ocean: South East | collected 2011
CGAGAAGATGCTCGGCGAGCAGGGACGCGAGAAGCTGGCGGAGATCGAGATCTGGATCCCGCCCGGCCCGCGGCTCGGCGATCGGGTCATCACCGCGAAATCCGTCTCCAAGGCGTTCGGCGAGAAACTGCTCTTTGACGACCTGACGTTCGCACTTCCCCCGGGCGGGGTGGTCGGCGTGGTCGGGCCGAACGGCGCCGGCAAGACGACGATGTTCAAGATGATCACCGGCGACGACGAGGCCGATGCGGGCGCGTTCGAGGTGGGCGAGACCGTCAAGCTCGGTTACGTCGAACAGGGGCGCGATTCACTGCCGGCGGGCAAGTCGATCTGGGAGGCGATCACCGACGGCGACGAGGAGCTCAAGCTCGGAAACGCCACGGTCAACAGTCGAGCCTACGTCAGCCGCTTCGGCTTCACGGGCACCTCCCAGCAGAAATGCGTCGACGATCTCTCGGGCGGCGAGCGGAATCGGGTGCATCTCGCCCGGATGCTGCGGAGCGAGTGCAACGTGCTCCTGCTCGACGAACCGACCAACGACCTCGACGTGCACACGCTGCGAGCGCTCGAGGACGCGATCGAGTCGTTCGCGGGTTGCGCGGTCGTGATCAGCCATGATCGCTGGTTCCTCGACCGGATCACCACCCACATCCTCGCCTTCGAGGGCGACAGCGTGGTGAAGTGGTGGGAGGGCGACTGGTCCAGCTACGAGGCGGATCGACGGAAGCGGCTCGGCGAGGATGCGACGAATCCGAGCCGGATCAAGTACCGGCGTCTCGTCCGGGACTGATCAGGCCGACCACCCCGGCCATCGGAACACGAACGCCGGTCCTCCCATCGGGGAGGACCGGCGTCTTTCGTTCTTCGTCCGCTCGTCGGCGGATGTCGCTCGTCCGATCACTTGAACCGATCGAGGGTCATCGACTTTCCGGTCGTCTGATCGGTGAAGACGGCGGTGTCGTCGCCGGTCGAGACCTCGTAGACCCGCGGCGGGATGCCCTGGCCGGCGAGGGTGATCCGTTCGCCCTCGGTGGTGTAGCGGCCGCTCACGGCCCGGGTGGTGGCACCGTACTTCGCCTCCGCGGTGAAGGTCCCGTCCGGTGCGAAGGTCACGGCCCCGAACGAGAAGGGGGCCTCCTCGGCCGTGGCTCGGCCTTCCCAGGTTCCCACGACCGAGTTGGAGGTGGCGTTGCACCCGGCCAGTGCCAGGGTTCCGAGAAGGACGGTGGTGAAGAAGGTGTTTCGCATCTTGAGGTCCAAACGGTTGTTGGGGTGTCGGGGGGGAAGGCGTCCGTCGAGGCGGACTTTCCGGGAATGATGGCCTCTTCGCCGCCGATTCACAAGTCGTCGTCGACGGCGATCCGGAAATCCGCCCGGCGATCGAATGAAAGAGGTCGATTCCTCTTCTCGGAATCCTAGGTATCGGTATCATCGAACGGGGCTGGAACTCGATCTCGCATCGGCCATCGGAGCGCGCCCCAATTGCAGACCAGAGACACCACTGCCCTCGTGATCGCGGGCATCCCCGTCATCGACATGAGCCTCTACCACCGGATTCGTTTCCTGGTCGGTGATCCTGCCGCGTGGATCGAAGTGGAGGAGAACGGCAAGCGACGATCCACCCTGATGTTGAGAGACATCGAGATGGATCGGGCGCGGGCCACCGCTCGGGCCGATGAGATCACCTGCCCCGGGGAGTACGAACCGGCGGGCGGGCTCTCCGGAGACCGAGGCATCGCGACGGCGCAGGCGACCGCGGAGTTCCTGAGCCGGCACGGCATCGAACGGGCGATCGTCCATCGGGATCTTCCGATGCTCTTCGCGGACTGCATGCGCGAGCGAGGCATCGAGGTCGTCTGCGATCGTGACCTTGGAATCATCGATCGCCGCGCGAAGGACGCGGAGGAGATCGGGCATCTTCGCGCCGCTCAGGCGGTGACCGAGTCGGCGATCCGACTCGCGTGCGAGACCATCGCCCGTGCAAGCGTGGATTCGAATGGAACGTTGATGCACGACGGAAGCATCCTCACGAGCGAGATCGTTCGTTCGATGATCGATCTCCACGTCATCAAGCGGGGCTTCTCGACCCGCCCCTCGATCGTGGCCGGTGGCCCGAAGGGCGTCGACTGCCACGAGCTGGGTTTCGGACCACTGCGAACCGGCGAGCCGGTGATCGTGGACATCTTTCCTCAGGACAAGAAGACCCGCTACAACGGTGACTGCACCCGGACGGTGGTCCACGGGGAGATCTCGCCTCGACTGGAGGCGATGCACGCCGCCGTCAAGGCCGCGAAAGCGGCTTCGGAAGCCGCCACTCGCGCGGGGACGATCGGCGAGGCCGTGCATGAAGCCGGGATCGCGGAGATCAAGGCCCACGGCTTCGGGGTCGGACTGCCCCCGGAGGGCGGTGGGGACTACTGCGGCATGGTGCATGGGACCGGCCACGGCCTCGGGCTCGAAGTCCACGAGTCGCCGTTGCTGGATTTCAAGGGACCCGAACTCGTCGCCGGCGACGCGCTCACCATCGAGCCCGGTCTCTACGACGCCCGCGTGGGCGGCATCCGGATCGAGGATCTGGTGATCGTCACGGCCGAGGGATGCGACAACCTGAACACCCTCCCGGAAGGACTGGACTGGCGCTGAGTCGCAGCGGGTCAGCCCGCGGCGTCGCGGAGCGCCTCCGCCAGCGCCTGGTGCAGTCGCTCATGGTCCGTCACGGAATCGAGGACGGCTCGGAGCGCGTCGATGCGCTGGGGGCCGGAGAGCCCGGGATCGAGTCCGTCGATGGCCGAATCACCGAGCTGTTCGAGCGCGGCGAGCGTCCATTCGAGGTCGGGCTGTTCCGGGTCCGCCGGCGGATCGACGCGGGTTCGCACCGTGCTGCCACCGATCGCGACGATGGTCACCAGTCCCATTCGATTCACCGGTTCGCGGCACACCACGAGGATGGGTACTTCGAGTTGAAGCGCGGCGATTCGAAGTCGCCGGGCATCGGCGCCGACGCCGTTGGGTTCGATCAGGTACACACCCGCCTCGACGGATTCGATCTCGCCGGGGACCGAGTCGAGCACGTCGACCTGACCGTTGGCGGCGTCGATCGCCTGGAGGGCCCGCTGACGGCGTGCTTCCTGGAGCGGAAGGCAGGCCCGCGCGGCGGACTCGTGGTCCCCCGACTCGATGGCGAGATCGAGGGCCGCGACCGCGTGGCGTTCGGCCTCGAACCAGGCCGTCTGCTTCATCGCGGTCTCGGTCTTCTCGAGGAGGGTCTCGATACGTCTGAGCGTCGTCTTGGTCGCCATGGTGTTCGCCGGATCTTCCTGATCAGGAGTTGGAATCGCCCGCATCTTCGCTGGCCGCTTCGAAGCGGTGGTGAAGTCCGTCGAGCAGGGTCCGCCATGCGGTGGTGGACTCCGGGAGTTCGTAGAGAAGACAGTCGCAGGTCGCCGAGACGTCCTCCGCGACCATCGCGTCCTTCAGTCGGCCGAGTCGCTTCTGGAGATCGACGATCGCGTCGGCGAGCCTGACGCCGTCGAATTCAACGTCCTCGGTGGGGATCTCGGCGAGCGAGAGGCCCTGGACGACGGCATCGCGAATGCCCGACCAGCCCTCGAGGGACTGCATGAGTGACGCCATGCCTTCGGCGGCGCGTCCGCCCTGCATGGCCTCCGCGGCGAGGCGTTGTTCGCGTTCGGCGGCGGTGAGCGTCTCCGCGGCCTGCAGGAAGGTGTCCCGCAGCAGCGCCTCCATCGTCGTGGTGAGCATCTGGACCTCTTCCGCGGCGTCCTGGAGGCGGGTCGTGGTCTGCAGTTCCTCGTCGGTGAGCATCGCACCGTCGACGCGGACTTCGACCACCAGCCGACCGGCCTTCTCGGCGGCTTCGGCGGCGATGGCGATGGCTTCGCCCACCGTGCCCGCGGGGATCTCGCAGGGATTCTCGTCGAGGAGGATGCGCATGGATCGGCTCCGGATGGAGGGTGTTGGAGGGCGACTTCCCGGTGACATCGGCATTCCCGGGCCGGTGGATCAGCGGAAACCGTCCCGAGTGGGTTGAATCAGGCATTCGAGAGACGCGGAACGTCGTCGGAGGGCGGTGCGGAGGGGTGACGGGGCCGCGGCCCGGGTCATTCCTGTTCGGCGTCGACGAGCATGAACTTGATGTCCGCCTCGGCCGCGATCCGATCGTCGACCATCGCCTTGCAGCGAACATGGCCCAGTCTCGCGCTCGCTCGGAGGCGTTCCGCCTCGAGGACCAGTTGATCGCCGGGGCCGACGGGCTTGCGAAGCTTGACCTTGTCGAGGCTCAGCAGCACCGCGATCTTGCCGGTGTGCTCCAGACGCTGGCTCAACAGCAGTCCGCCCAGCTGGGCCATCGCCTCGATGATCAGGACGCCCGGCATGATCGGGGTTCCGGGGTAGTGGCCCTGGAAGAACGGCTCGTTCATCGTCACGTTCTTGACGCCGACGGCGCGATGTTCGCCGTCCATCTCGATCACGCGATCCACGAGCAGCATCGGGTACCGATGCGGAAGCGTCCGCTGAATGGTGCGGATGTCCATCACCCGGCCGTGCTGGATGCTGAAGCGTCGATCCGCCGCCGCCATCTGCTCGCGGATGGCGAGACCGAGCCGGCGATTGAGACCGTGTCCGGATCGGTAGGCGACCACCCGGCAGCGCACCGGGCACCCGACGAGGTAGAGGTCCCCGAGCATGTCGAGGATCTTGTGCCGGACCGGCTCGTCCTCGAAGCGATAGGTGTTCTCGATGGGGCCGTCGTCGCCGATGACCAGCACGTCCTTCGGCGTCAGATGCCGGCCGATGCCGCGTTCCCACATCGCCTTCGCCTCTTCCTCGAGACTGAAGGTCCGTGCCGAGGAGAGGTTGCCGACGTAGTCCTCGACCGCGGTGTCCCAGTTGAGGACCTGTCGCTTGATGCGGCCGCCGAAGGCGTTGTAGTCGAGGTCGAACACCACCCGCATGCCGGGCGTCTTGTGCGGGATCGCGGCGATCATCGCGTCGCCCTCGTCGATCACGATCGCCTCCTGGAGATCGAAGAACCGACGTTCGGCGTCCTGTTCCACCAGCCCGACTTCGAGCAGCGGATCGACGAACGGTCGGGCGGAGCCGTCCCCACCGGGGAGTTCGGGACCGTGGATCCTGATCAGGGCGTTGTCGATGCCGAGGCCCGCGAGCGCCGACATGCAGTGTTCGACGGTCTCGATGGTGGCTTCGCCCGATTTGAGCGTGGTCCGTCGGCCGCGGGGCACGACGTTCTCGACCAGCGCGGGGATCCGGACCGGCGGGTCGAGATCGTTCCGCTCGAACACGATTCCGTGATCGGGATCCGCAGGCTCGATCGTCACTTCCACCGGCGCGCCGAGCAGCAGGCCGAGCCCCTTGACGGTGATCGGCGCCGCGAGGGTGTGCTGCCGCGACGAGACGGCCGGGGGCGTCGACGGATCGTCGGCGTCCTCGGTCCTCGGTTCGGTTTCGGTCTCTGGTCTCAGCATGACGGTGGGGGAAGGGCGTTCGGCGGTCAGCGGTCGTCGAGAAGTTCCTTGAGTCGTTTCGACCAGTCGGGCAGTCTACGGATCACGGCCTGTTCCTTCATCGCGATCCGGGCTTCCTTGGCGGGCATGCCCGCCCAGGTCTCGCCATCGGGAATGTCGTTCATCACCGCCGACCGGCCTGCGATCTGGCAGCCCGCACCGATCCGGATGTGGTCGCTCAGTCCGGTGCCGCCGCCGATGAGGGTACCGTCCCCGATCGTCGTGCTCCCGGCAATTCCCGTCAATCCACTGATCACGACGCACCGACCGATCCTGACGTTGTGACCGATCTGGCAGAGATTGTCGATCTTGGTGCCCGCACCGATGATCGTGGGCCCGAACTTGCCGCGATCGACGCAGCTGTTGGCCCCGATCTCGACCTCCTCGCCGATCTCGACGTGGCCGACGTGGGGGATCTTCCGGAGCCCGCGACCGTCCGGGGCGGGGCGGTAGCCGAAGCCGTCGCTGCCGATGACGACCCCGGCGTGCAGGATCGAGCGAGCTCCGACCACGCAGCGTTCCCGGATCGTGACGTTGGCATGAAGATGGACGCCGTCCTCGATGACCGCATCCGCGTAGATCCGGGCGCCGGACTCGATGCAGGCGTCGGAACCGACGCGGCATCGGGGGCCGATGACCACGAACGGCCCCACCGTCGCGTCGTCGGCGATCGTCGCCGTCGGGTCGACCCGGGCATCGGGATGAACACCGGCGGCCGGGTGGTCGGCGAGTTCGGCGGCGGCCGACTCGATCAGCTCCAGCATCTGGATCATGGCCTGATCCGCGTCTTCGACCCGGATCACCGATCGGCTGGTCGAATCCCAGTCCCCGAGATCGAGTTCGCGGGTGACCAGCGCGACCGAGGCCTTCGAGTCCGCCCAATGCCGCGCATGACGGGCGTCGCCGATGAAGGTCAGATCACCCTCGACCGCGTGTTCGACGGTCTCGATCCCCCGGACCGCGGCATCTCCGGCGCCCTCGATGCTTCCATCGACGAGCACCGCGATCTCCGCGGCGGTCCGAGACGAGTCGAGTGCCGGGCCGAGATCGTTCACCCGCCGCTTCCGGTCGCCGCGTTCATGCGGGCGAGGAGGAGGTCGGTGATGTCGAAGGCGTCGGACGAATAGATCATCCGGCGAGCGGAGATCTGCTTCTGCATCGCTTCGGCGGTGGACGGTTCCAGCTGCGGGACCGTGTCGTCGATGATGACCATGTCGATCGGCGGCGTCTGGGCCTTGGCGAACGCTTCGACCTCGGCGCGGATCCGCTCGTAGACGGTTCGCATCGACTTCGCGCGTTCCGCCTCGACCTTGAGTCGGGCGAACTGTTCGATGGCCTGGTACTCGCTGATCGCCGATTCGGCGTCCCGGCTGGTCTTGAGCCAGGCTTCCCCGCCCTGCTCGAAGTTCTCCAGCTCGGCCTGGAGGTTCTCGATTCGTCCGCGGAGCTGGTCGAGTTCCCCGTCGTACTTGACCGCGACGGCGTCGACCCGTTCGCCTTCGGTCTTCTGGACGTCGAGGTTGTTGAAGAGTCGCTCGAGATCGACCGTGGCCACGATGGGCGGGCTGGTCGGCACGGCGAACATGACCCCGGCCGCGCCGGCGAGAAGGGCGATCGCGGCGGTGCCGGCGACGAGGATTCCGAGTCGTGATGCGTTCATGGTTCGATGGTCCGGTTGCGGGGCGATCAGGGGGCGACGATGGCGTTGTTCATGCGGACGATCACCTGATCCGAGATGTCCGTGGTGTTGGACGCGAAGAGGATCCGGCGGTTCGTGATCTGCTGCAGCACCTGGGTCTGCAGCGGGACCTGCGTGCCGGACTGCGTTCGAATCTCGCCCGCGGAGTCGTCGACGAGGACCAGCGCGAAGCCTTCGGCTTCCGCGACGCGTTCCGCTTCACGCCGGAGGTTCCGGTAGATGCTCCGCCACATCAGGGACTGCTCCCGATCGACTTCGATCGCCTTCATGTTCGCCCACTGCTCGAGGCGAAGCTGCATCAACGCGACCTCGTCGCGGATGACCTGGCGTTCCTCGGGCGAGGAGGCGGCTTCGCTCTCGGCGAGTCGTCGTTCCATCGCCTGCTGTCGGCCGATGCCTTCCTGCTGGATCGAACCCTTCAGGGCCTCGATCTTGATCTCCCATTCGGACTTCTCGTCGATCTGCTCGAGCACCCGGGCGACGTTCACCACCGCGACCGGCGTCGGGTCCGCCTTCACCACCGCGGGGCGGGAGGCGTTCACGGACATCGTGTGGAGCAGGACGACGAGGCTCGCCACGAGGGCGGTGGGGCCGAAGAGGCGGGCGAGGCGGTTCGTTGACGTGAGTCGGTCCACGGGCATGCGACGGAACTCCGAGGGAGGAATGGGCGATCGATTGATGGTGGATTGTACGGATCCCCGACGACCCGGGGGGGTGGGCGGACGATCCCTCGTGGCGATTCAGAAGGGGAGGGCCGCGCTGAAACTGAACACCTGGCGTTGGTCGTCGGCCTGCTTGACCAGTGGGAAGCCGAAGTCGAAGGCGAGGGGGGCGGGTCCCAGGATCGGCAGATACAGCCGGACCCCGAGGCCGACCGAGACCCGGTAGTCCTCGAATCCCGGGGTATCGGTGACCGTGCCGGAGTCGACGAACACCACGCCGGCGAAACTGTCACCGACGAGCGGCACCTCGTACTGGGCGCCGGCGAAGAAGAGCCAGTCGCCGCCGATCGGATCGAAGTCGCCGTTTCCGGCGGGATTCTGGATGGTCCGGTCGGACTTCGGACTGACGGTCCGGAACTCGAATCCACGGAAGGTCTGACCGCCGAGGTAGTACTTCTGGAACGTCGGGGCGTTGCCCTCGAAGATCCAGGAGACGTCGGCCTGCAGGCTGAGGACGTGCTTGCGACCGAGGAAGTCCTCGTAGAGGGTGAGGAAACTCGCGAGCTCCACGTTGAAGGCCCAGTAGTCGACGGTCTCCGGTTCGGAGAATCCCGGAGTCGTCTTCCGATCGATGCTCAGCGGGATCGCCTTGGTGAGGCCGATCTGCAGCGCGGACCCCTCGGAGGGGCGGAAGGGATCATCGACGGTGGTTCGGCGGAGCGAGCCGGTGAGCGTCACGAAGCGATCGGGGCCTCGATCGTCGAAGACGGCGAGCGGTGTCGACGGATCGAAGTCGGTCAGTTCCACCTGCTGCAGGGACGCCGCGAGGTTGCCGACCCAGACATCGCCCAGTCGCTGGCCGAGATTCCCACCGGCCACGAACCGTTCCTCGGTGTACTGGTTGAAGATTCGATTGCGGTACGAACCGGAGAACTGGGCGGAGACGTTCGATTCGAAGAGATGCGGTTCGGTGAGGGAGATGGAGAACTGGCTCACCTCGGTGCCGGGGGCGACGGTGATGTCGAACGACTGTCCCGCCCCGCGGAACGCCCGCCCGCTGATCAGTTCCTCGGCGGTGAGCGGCCAGTCGGCGATGTCGAAGTTGGTCTGCCGGAAACTGAACTCGCCGAAGATTCCGCTGTCGGATCCCAGTCCGGCACCGAAGTTGAAGGAGCCGGTGTTCCGTTCCTTGACCTCGATGATGATGTCACGCACCCGCGGGGCGTCGGGCGTGGGCTGCTGGATCGAGATCCGGGCTTCGTTGAAGAGCTGCGTCCGTTCGATCGCGATGCGGGCCTCTTCGGTCAGCGTGCCGTCGAGCGGGCGTCCCGGCCGGACCTTCACGAGGCGGCGGATGACCTTGTCCTTGGTGAGGAAGTTCCCCTGGATCATGATCAGGCCGGCGGTCGATGCGCGGCCCTCGACGATCTGGATGATCATGTCGACCTCGGCCTGCTCGCCCACGCGAAGGCTTCTGGCCGTGGCCCGGGCGTCGACGTACCCCATCTGCAGGTAGGCGTCCCGGATGGCGTCGATCGTGGCGTCGACCTTGGGGCGCTCGTAGGGATCGCCGGGCCGCAGATTCGCCAGGGCGAGGAGCTGCTCGTTCGAGAACACGTCGAGTGGGGAGTCGACGCCGCCGCTCGCCGCGATCTCGATCTCGCGGAGACGATACTGACGGCCTTCGTCGATCACGAAGACGACCTTGGCCTCCTTCGAATCGGGACCGAGCATCACGCGGCTGTCGACGCGGACGTCGATCCAACCCCGGTCCTTGTAGAAGCGGTCCAGCGTCGCGACGTCGTCGATCAGGATGTTCGGATCGAGTTCGCCCTTGCGGAAGAAGAGGATCGCCGGTTTGGTCGCGATCCTCGATCCGAGGATGTTCGCGGGATAGTTGCGATTCCCGACGAACTCGATCTCCTTGATCCGGACCCGGGGGCCCTCGACGATGATGAAGATCAGGATCCCATCCTCGCTGAGCCTCGAGTCGTCGACCGAGATCTCCGCGAGATAGTGGCCCTTGGTCCGGTAGAGATCCTTGATGCGGAGCAGGGACTGTTCGACGAGGAAGTCGTCACGAGGCCCGCCGGCGTAGAGGGGGATCTGGCTCCGGAGTTCCTGGTCGGAGACGAGGGTGTTGCCCACCGTCTGGACGTCTCGGATGATCGCCTGTTCGGTCACCCGGTAGATGACCTTGACGCTTCCGTCGGGAAGCAGCACCGCGTCCGCGGTCACGGTCTGGAACTGGCCGAGTCGATACAGCGTCGCGACGTCGTCTCGAAGCGAGCCCGCCTCGAAGGGCTGGCCCGACGCGGTTCGGATGTTGTTCTGCACGAGTCGGATCTCGACCCGCTTCAGTCCCTTGAACTCGACTTCCGCGATCGGTCGGTCGGCGAACGTCTCGTCGTCGATGTCCTGGGCGGACGCGGACGGGTCGGCGGCGAGGAGCGCGGTCAGCAGCAGGGCGAGCGTGAGGCTCCGGACGAGCGTGAGGATCCGGACCGGCACCTCGATCGGGACGACGAACCCGCCCCACGATCGTGGGGCCGTGCCTGGTCGGCGGAATGTCGAGGGGCCCGTCTGCATGAACCGTGCAGAATACCCCGGTGGCCATGGAGACGCCCCGTCGAGCCGCCGTGAAGGCGGTTCGACGGGGCGGTCGATCACCGGTCCGTCCGCCCTCGGGCGATCACGGATGCTCGGTGGTTCGAGCGGTGGTCAGATCAGGATCGAGAGCAGCAGCCCGATTCCGGTGGCGGCCATGGCCAGCCGGAAGAAGACGTCGCGTTCGGAGCCTTGCGTCGTTCTGGTGGTGGTCTTGGTGGGCATCGTTCTTCCTCCTCGGGTCCCTGGAACCGTGCCGCCGATTGCGACGGAAAGAGCGTCGAATCCAGACATCGCGATGCAAGCCGGGATCCATCGATCCGTGGCTTCTCCGCCGGCACGACCGGCACGATCCGCAGAATCGGAAGTGACTCGGTGATCTCCGGCAGGTGGCGGCGGACACTTCGCACCGCTACCGTGCGGAGATGGCCTCCAACACCACCGCAACGCGTTCCCCGCTCCACGACTTCCACGTCCAGCACGGGGCGAAAATGGTCGATTACGCCGGCTGGGAGCTTCCGCTCCACTACGGTTCGATCGGGGACGAACACGTCTGGACCCGGACCAGCGGCGGCCTCTTCGACGTCTCCCACATGGGGCGGCTCCGGATCTCCGGAAGGCATGCGCGTCGCTTCCTCGATCGGGTCTGCACCCGGCTGGTGCGGGGCATGGCCGTCGGACAGTGCCGGTACGGCCTGATCTGCAACGAGACGGGTGGATGTCTCGACGACGTCCTCGTCTACTGCTTCGCCGACGACGACTACATGGTGGTGTGCAACGGGGCGAACCGGGCCAAGATCGTCGCCCACTTCGAGCGGGTGAAGGCGGAGGAGAGCCACACCTTCAAGATGGTCGATCAGACCGAGTCGACCTGCATGGTCGCGATCCAGGGCCCCAGGGTGATGGAGCTCCTCGGGACGGTCTCGACCGAGGTGCCGACCCTGAAGCGATATCGCTTCACCGTGAAGAACGTCCTCGTGATGAAGATCATCGTGAGTCGGACCGGCTACACGGGAGAAGACGGCGTGGAGGTCATCCTCGGTGCGAAGTTCGCGAAGCAGGCCCTCGGCATGCTGCTCAAGGACGTCGGCGCCGACGACGCCGCCGTCC
>MDTG01420625.1_pt1 | contig 11624 bp, 10 predicted proteins | sample 811421 | NCBI WGS metagenome assembly MDTG01 (sample SAMN05326645, study PRJNA326480) | marine metagenome | isolation source: seawater | place: Pacific Ocean: South East | collected 2011
GGCCGGCCGGATTCGCCCCACCAGGTATGCCAGCCAAACAACAGGATCATGGGTCCCTCCACGTCGATTCCGCGAAGCTCGGCTGAGACGGTTAATGGCCGGTTAACCAGTGGCCGCCGCGCGCACCGGGGCGAAGCTCATCCGGTGGCAGGGAGCCGGGCCCAGGCGGGTAAGGGCTTCAGCGTGGGCGGCGGTGCCGTATCCCTTGTGTTTGGCAAGTCCATAGCCGGGGTGCGCTGCGTCCAGCTCCTGCATCAGCGCGTCGCGGACCGTCTTGGCGAGGATCGAGGCGGCGGAGATGGCGGGCTCTTTCAGGTCGCCCTTCACGATGGCGCGGGCCTCACAGGAGAGGCCGCCGGGCAGGGCGTTGCCATCGATCAGCGCGAGAGACGGCGCATGCTGCAGCCCTTCCACCGCCCGCCGCATGGCCAGGAAGGTCGCTTCGCGGATGTTCAGCCGGTCAATCTCCTCAACGCTGGCATGGGCAACGCACCAGGCCATGGCACGCTCGCGGATGAGCGGAGCCAGGGCGTCGCGCTTGGCTTCGGAGAGTTTCTTGGAGTCCGTCAGGCCCTCGATCGGGTTTGCCGGATCGAGGATCACGGCTGCCGCTGTCACCGGTCCGGCCCAGGGGCCGCGGCCGGCTTCATCCACGCCGCAGGTGAGGGTTCCAAACAGGTCCATGGGCTTAAGCAGATCGCGAGTCGGGCTTGCGCTCCACCGCGCAGCACGGTTCAACTGCCGCAAATGGCGGCCAACCGGGAGACCATATCATGACGGAACTACTCGCCTCACCGGCCTTCTGGGGTAGCCTCGCCACCCTGACCTTTCTCGAAATCGTGCTCGGTATCGACAATCTCCTGTTTGTGTCCATCGCGACCGGCAAGCTGAAGGGCGATCAGAAGCAGACCGCCACGCGCATCGGCGTCTGGGGCGCCATGGTGCTGCGGATCGCCATGCTGGGCCTGATCTTCTGGATCCTCCAGCTCGACAAGTCGCCGCTGTTCCACCTGCCGCATGCGCTGGCCGTGTTTGTGGCAAACGGCTCTACAGAGGTCATGCATCATGTCGAAGAGGTCACCCTGAAGGACCTGATCCTGTTTGGCGGTGGTCTGTTCCTCTTGTGGAAGGGTACGCAGGAAATCCACTCGGCCGTCGAGGGGACCGGCCATGAAGAGACGACCGCGCAGAGCGGCTTCACCAGCGTGGTCATCCAGCTGTTCGTGATCAATATCGTCTTCTCGCTCGACAGTGTGATAACCGCCATCGGCATGACGGATCTGTTGCCGGTGATGATCGGGGCGGTGATCCTGTCGACCTTCGTCATGGCCGTCGCGGCCACCCCCCTGGCGAACTTCATTGCAGACCACCCGACGACCAAGATGCTGGCCCTCGCCTTCATCCTTCTTGTCGGCGTGGCGCTTGTGGCCGACGGTCTCGGCTTCCATATTCCGAGGGGTTACCTCTACTTCGCCATTGCATTCTCGCTGGCGGTGGAGCTGCTGAACATTCAGGCGCGCAAGCAGGCGCCCAAAGCTGGAGGACACTGACATGCACGAGCCTTACCGGATCATCATGAACGAAACCGGCGGCACGGATGTGCTGAAGGTGGAGCATTTCGAACCACGTCAGCCGGGCCCCGGCGAGGCGCTGGTGAAGCAGGCCGCCTCCGGCCTCAATTTCATCGACACCTATTTCCGCACCGGGCTCTACCCGGTGAAGCTGCCATTCGTGCAGGGCTCCGAAGGGGCTGGCACGGTTGAGGCCGTCGGTGAAGGCGTCACTCAAGTGAAGCCCGGTGACCGGGTCGCTTATCTCGGCAGCGGCACCTATGCGACGCATTACACCGGCCCGGCAGACCGGATGGTGAAACTGCCGGACGGTATTTCGGAAGAAGACGGCGCGGCTGTTCTGCTGAAGGGCCTGACGGCCTGGATGCTGCTGTTCGAGATCCGCCCGATTACCGACCGTGACACGGTTCTGATCTGGGCGCCGGTCGGCGGTGTGGGCAGCGTGCTGACGCCATGGGCCGCCAGCCTCGGCGCCCGTGTGATCGCCGTCACCTCGACGCCAGAGAAAGCCGAAAAGGCCGAAGAGCTTGGCGCCAGCGACACGATCGTCGGTTATGACGATGTCGCCAAAAAGGTACGTGAGCTGACAGGGGGCGCGGGCGTCGATGTCTCACTCGACAGTGTCGGCAAGCGCAGCTTCGAAGCCTCGCTGTCCAGTCTCACGAAGCGTGGCTGGATGATCTCCTATGGCAACGCATCCGGCGCCGCAGACCCGATGCCGCCCGGCCGCCTCGCCGCAGGCGGATCGCTGGTCCTCACCCGGCCGACCCTGTTCAGCTTCATTGACCAGCCGGAAGACCTCGCCCGCGGTGCGCGCCACCTCTTCGCCGCCATGAAGACCGGCACGTTCGGCGCTGACATCGGCCAGCGCTTCTACATGAAAGAGGCGGCCAAGGCCCACGAAGCCCTCGAAAGCGGCAAGACCACCGGCGCAACCGTGCTGTTGCCTTAAGCTCAACCGGCAGACGTTCTGAAAACCGTCCGGTTTGCGTCGATGAAAATTTCGGCGCCGGGGCGGCGTTTGCCGTCCAGCATGCGGCGGGTGAGGCGTTCATAGTGCTGGATGAAGCGGCGGACCCAGTCGCGGCGTTCCTTCGGCATGGCCTCGCCGCGAGCTTCCCACAGCGCGGCTTCCTGTTGCAGGCGCCAGCCGAGCACGCAGTCGAAATCTGGCGGCACGATGTGACAGAAACCGTCCGCTGCGTTCCACAGGTCGCGATAGCTGCCGGCGAGGGCCGTTTCCTGGTGGCGGCGCCAGGCGCCGGTGCGGTCTTCGGCCTCCACCGGATTGAGCGGCGCCTCCCACGCCGAGGCGTCGTGCGGCAGCACCCCCATCAGCCAGCCTTCGATCACGATGGCGGCGGGGCGGCCGGTAAAGCTGCGCCAGTCGGAGACCGGCGCGCGATTGTCCTTCAGTTTGTCGAATACGGGCAGCGGCGTTTCTGCCGTGTCGCCGGCCGCGCGCAATGCGGCGACCGTCATCGTCAGCAGGGTCAGGTCGTGCGTGCCGGGCGGGCCGCGCGTCATGAACAGCGGGCTGATACGGCGCGCCAGGTCCATCCGTTCGGCATGGGTGAGGTAGAAATCGTCAATACTCGCCCCGGCGACGGGGTGGGAAATCGCTTCGATCGCAGCCGCCAGAGCGGTCGACTTTCCGGCCCCTTGCGGACCTGACAGGAGCAGTAGCGGCACATGACCGGCAGGCGCCGCGGCGATGGCGCGCTCGATCCATGTCTGCACTGAACCCGCAATGGTTTGCACGATGCCGTCCCCCTGATCCGTCCGGTCCTGCGCCCGGCCCGGTCTTCTGGCTTGAGTCTTTCAGCATGGCGCCACCTGACGGCCATGCTAAGGTTGATGCGAACCAATCTCAAACAGAGCCTTCTGCGCGCGGTGCGCACAGTCAAGGGCCGGGAGGACAAGGAATGCCTGGGGTGGAAACGAATCTGGAAACTGCCACGGCTCTGGACACCGCTGCGCTTGTTCGAAGCGGCGAACTGAGCGCACTGGAAGCCTGCGACGCGGCGATCGCACGGATCGAGGCGAAGAATGGCCCGCTGAATGCCGTCATTGTGAAAGACTATGATCGCGCGCGGGATGCGGCTCGTGCCATCGACGAGAACCGCACGCCGGACGATCCCCGTCCGCTGCTCGGCGTTCCCATGACGGTGAAGGAGGCCCATGACGTTGCGGGCCTGCCGACGACCTGGGGCTTCGAAATGTTCGCGAACTTCCAGCCGCAGGAAGATTCCCCGCCCGTTGCCCGGCTGAAGGCGGCTGGCGCCATCATTCTCGGCAAGACAAATGTGCCCGTGGCGCTCGCCGACTGGCAGAGCGTAAACCCGGTCTATGGTCGTACGGTGAACCCCTATGACCACAGCCGCACGCCGGGTGGTTCTTCCGGCGGGTCAGCCGCGGCACTGGCCTCCGGCATGGTGCCTCTGGAGTTTGGATCCGATATTGGCGGCTCGATCCGGTTCCCGTCGAATTTTTGCGGCGTGTGGGGACACAAGCCAACCTGGGGCATCGTGCCGCTGAAAGGGCATAATCCGCCGGGTACGGACGGGGTGGATGTGCCATTGGCCGTTGTCGGGCCCATGGCGCGAAGCGCCGCAGACCTGTCCGCGGCGCTGGAGGTTGTGGCCGGGCCCGTGAATGCTGGCTGGAAGCTGGACCTGCCCGCTGCCCGGCACACCGCGCTCAAGAACTTCCGCGTGCTTGTTCTCGGCGCTGACGACATGCCGCCCGTGGACGATGCCGTCACCGGCCCGATCGAGGCGCTCGCCGGCGCATTGGAAAAGCAGGGCGTGCAGGTGGTCCGCAAAATGCCTGGCCTGCCGGACTTTGCCAGCATCCACGAAAACTACCTACGCCTGCTCAATACAGCGATCACGCGCGGCACGCCCGAGGCTCGGCCGGTTGACGCGCATGTCTACATGAACCTGCTGGATGCCCAGCTGAACCTGCAGCGCCAATGGGCAAACATTTTCCGCGACATCGATCTTGTGCTGTCACCGGCCTTCAGCACTGCGGCCTTCCCGCACACGGACGAGCCGGACTGGAGCAAGCGCACGCTGACCGTCAACGGGCAGGCGATCCCGTACGCGTCTCAGCTGATGTGGGCGGGGCTCGCGACCTTCCCCGGCCTGCCATCGACCGCCGTACCCCTGGCGCGTACATCGGAAGGCCTGCCGACCGGCATGCAGGTGGTCGGCAACCTCTATGAAGACCGCACGACGCTGGCCTTTGCGGAATTGCTTCAGGCGGAAGGGCTGTCTGCCTAGTCTGTTACGGGCAGCGCCAGCAGCAAGGCCGGGTCGATATAGAAATCGCCGCCGCGGTCGCTGGCTTCCGGGTTACGCCACTTTACCGCCCAGTGCAGGTGCGGCCCGGTTGTGCGGCCTGTATTGCCGGACTTCGCCAGAAGGTCGCCGCGGTCCACGACGTCGCCGGCTGCCACGTCAACTTCCGACAAATGCATGAACACCGAGACGAGGCCATGGCCATGATCGAGGAAGACCGTGCCGCCTTCATAATAAAGGTCAGGGTCGGCAAGGATCACGGTGCCCTTGGCCGGGGCAACAATGGGCGTGCCCACAGGCGCTGCCATGTCATAGCCCCGGTGGACCGAGACGGATTCGCACGGCTCACCGGTCACCTTGCTGACGCCGATATATTTCCGTGCCGGGCCGAAGGGGGATGAGGCCGGAACATCTGCCGGCTTGATAAAGCCCGTCAGCGCGCCGGGGCCGTCATGGAATGTCGCGAAGGCGTCCTGTTTCTTGACCCAGGACCGGCCGGCATGGGCCTTTTGCGCTTCGCTGCGCGCATCGACCTTGTCGCAGTCAAAGCCTTCGATGACGCGGAACTCATCGTGACGTTCTTCAATCGGCAGGTCGCCATAGGCGCCCCTGTCCGATGACCAGCCGATAACCGATGGGGCATCCGTGGCGATGCCGAATTGGGCAGAGCCGGATTTTCCGGCGGTCAGTTTCCGGCCAGCGACAGTGAACACTGTGCCCGGCGCGCCGTGACAGATAACGAGCCCGCCCTGTGTCAGCGCGCCGTCGCAGGTTTCTTCCGTGGCGGGCATCGGCGTGACGGCTGTTTCAGCGCCGGCCATCGGTGCGGCAAGGCAAGTGCCTGTGCACATCACGACCATCAGGAGGAGGTCACGCATCATGCGTGCGTCAGTCCTTCGCCGGAACCATGCGGGACGAGGCGGCGTCGGCGTCCCAATAGGCTTCCTGCCGGTCGACGCTCCAGTAGCGCAGGGCCTGGACCGGAATTTTCCGGCCGGTGACGGCGCAGACGACATAATCGCCCGGCGAAATGACGTCGATGTCGGCATCGAGATAGCGAAGGCGGGCTTCACCGGCGGGCTGGCTGGATCGTGTAAGCATGAAGAGAGCATGCCTGAAACGCGCCCTGAAGAAAAGAGCAGCCTGCACAAAGTTTCCGCTTTGTTCCGCGGAACAAACATGGTACATACGATTCAGATGAGGCGACCGGGGGCCTTGCCAAAAACACCCCTATAGTGGACCTAAGGAGACGACTCATGGCGAAACCAGCGCTGCAACTCGTGGACAAGGAAACCGGCGTGGACAAGCAGAAGGCTCTCGAAACGGCGCTCAGCAATATTGAACGGTCCTTTGGCAAGGGCTCGGTCATGCGTCTGGGCGACAAGAAGGCCATGGATGTCGAGGCCGTTTCGACGGGTTCGCTCGGGCTGGACATCGCGCTTGGCATTGGCGGCCTGCCGAAAGGCCGCATCATCGAAATCTACGGTCCGGAAAGCTCGGGCAAGACGACGCTGTCGCTGCACAGCGTGGCCGAAGCGCAGAAGAATGGCGGCGTGTGCGCCTTTATCGATGCCGAGCACGCGCTGGACCCGGTCTATGCCGCCAAGCTGGGCGTGGACCTGGACGATCTCCTGATTTCCCAGCCTGATACGGGTGAGCAGGCGCTCGAGATCGCCGACACGCTGGTGCGCTCCGGCGCAGTGGACCTTCTGGTCATCGACTCCGTAGCGGCCCTGACGCCGCGCGCTGAGCTCGAAGGCGAAATGGGCGACTCGCTGCCGGGCCTGCAGGCCCGCCTGATGAGCCAGGCCCTGCGCAAGCTGACCGGCTCGATCTCCAAGTCGAAATGCATGGTGATCTTCATCAACCAGATCCGCATGAAAATCGGCGTCATGTTCGGCAGCCCGGAGACAACGACGGGCGGCAACGCCCTGAAATTCTATGCCTCCGTCCGCCTCGACATCCGCCGCATTGGCGCGATCAAGGACCGCGATGAAGTGATCGGCAACCAGACCCGCGTCAAAGTGGTGAAGAACAAGGTCGCTCCGCCCTTCCGGCAGGTCGAGTTCGACATCCTCTATGGCGAAGGCATCTCCAAGACCGGGGAACTGATCGATCTCGGCGTGAAAGCCGATGTGATCGAGAAGTCGGGCTCCTGGTATTCCTATAATGGGGAGCGGATCGGCCAGGGCCGTGAGAAAACCCGCACCTTCCTGAAGGAAAATCCGGCCATTGCGGACGAAATCGAAGATGCCGTCCGCCGCAATGCCGGCCTGCTCGCCGACGAACTGCTCGCGGCTGGCATGGATGGGTCCGAAGAAGACGATACCAAGGATGCGGCCGAGGGCTGATCGGGGCTGACCGGCCCTCTCTCTCGCGTTTTCCCTGCAGAAAACGTCCTCTCAGGGCCGGTTTCCACTCTCTCGTCCGGCAAACTGGCCCCTTTGTGGTGCGCCAATCTTGGCGCGCGGCAAAGGGGCCTTTATATCGCGCGTAAAGGCCCGGCGCCGGATTCGGCGTTTCGGGACAATTTTATACGCCGAGGACCCTGAGATCATATGACCAGCGTAAACCAGATCCGCGAAGCATTTCTCGCCTATTTCGAGAAGCACGGGCACACCCGCCGGGCGTCCGCGCCGCTGGTGCCGCAGAACGATCCGACCCTTCTGTTCGTCAATGCCGGCATGGTGCCGTTCAAGAACATTTTCACCGGCGCCGAGACCCCGGACTCCCCACGGGCGGTGACGTCGCAGAAATGCGTCCGCGCCGGCGGCAAGCACAACGACCTCGACAATGTCGGCTATACGGCCCGCCACCACACTTTCTTCGAGATGCTGGGGAATTTCTCCTTCGGCGACTATTTCAAGGACGAGGCCATCGCCTTTGCCTGGGAAATGGTGACGAAGGAATTCGGCCTGGACCCGAAACGCCTGCTGGTGACAGTTTATTCCGAGGACGACGAAGCGGCCGCCATCTGGAAGAAGGTCGCCGGGTTCGACGACTCGAAAATTATCCGCATCAGCACGTCGGACAATTTCTGGTCGATGGGCGATACCGGTCCGTGCGGCCCGTGCTCCGAAATATTCTACGATCATGGCGAAGACATTCCGGGCGGCCCGCCCGGTAGCCCGGATGAGGATGGCGACCGGTTCATCGAGATCTGGAACCTCGTCTTCATGCAGTTCAACCAGCTGGCTGGCGGCAAGCGCGAGAATCTGCCGAAACCGTCGATCGACACCGGCATGGGTCTGGAACGGATTTCCGCCGTCCTGCAGCATGTGCATAATAACTATGACATCGACCTGTTCCGTGGGCTGATCGAAGCAGAAGAAAGCGTCTATGGCGCGAAGGCCGCAGGCGACAAGCTCGCCTCGTTCCGCGTGATCGCAGACCATCTGCGCACCTCCGCCTTCCTCATCGCCGACGGCGTGCTGCCGTCCAATGAAGGGCGCGGCTATGTCCTGCGCCGCATCATGCGCCGCGCCATGCGCCACGGCCACCTGCTGGGCGCGCGCGAGCCGCTGATGCACAAGCTGACCCCGGCGCTGATCTCCGAGATGGGTGAGGCCTATCCGGAGCTTGGCCGCGCGAAGGCCGCCATCGAAGCCGCCCTGGAACAGGAAGAGGCCCGCTTCCAGCGCACGCTGGGCAATGGCCTGTCGCTGCTGGAAAAGGAAACCGAAACCCTGGCCAAGGGTGCTGCCCTGCCGGGCGAGACGGCCTTCAAACTGTATGACACTTACGGCTTCCCGCTGGACCTGACGCAGGACATCCTGCGCACGCGCGGCATGACCGTCGATGTTGACGGTTTCGATGCGGCCATGGAAGTGCAGCGTGAAGGCAGCCGCGCCGCGGGCTTTGCGTCCGGCGATCAGGCAACGGATGAAATCTGGTTCCGCGTCCGCGACAAGGTGGGCGCGACCAAATTCACCGGCTATGGCAACACCGAAGGGACCGGCAAGCTGGTCGCCATCGCGGCCGGCGGGGCACTGGCAGACACGCTGTCGCCGGGCCCGGCTGAACTCGTCTTCGACACGACGCCGTTCTACGCCGAGTCCGGTGGCCAGGCGGGCGACCATGGCGAAATCGTCTTTGAGGATGGCGCGCGCTTCATCGTTCGCGATGTCCAGAAGCGTGCCGGTGACGTGCATGTGCATATCGGTGAGCTTGTGTCCGGCGCGGCAAAAACCGGCGCCACGGCCCAGCTGCATGTCGATGCCGTCCGCCGCAAGGCCGTGATGGCGAACCATTCTGCGACGCACCTGATGCATGCCGCCTTGCGCAAGGTGCTCGGTGAGCACGTCACGCAGAAGGGCTCCCTTGTGGAGGCCGATCGTCTGCGGTTCGATTTCTCGCATGGCGGTCCGCTCAGCGCCGCCGAGATCGAAGCGGTGGAAAACGAAGTGAACGCCCAGATCCGCGCGAACCTGCCGACCGGCATTCAGGTGACATCGCCAGAAAAGGCCATCGAGGCAGGCGCGCTTGCCCTGTTCGGCGAGAAATATGGCGATGAAGTCCGTGTGCTGTCCATGGGGACAGGCGACGACCGGCGCTATTCGGTGGAGCTGTGCGGCGGCACGCATGTGGAACGCTCCGGCGACATTGCCGTGTTCGTGATCACGTCGGAAAGCGGCGTTTCCGCCGGGGTGCGCCGGATTGAGGCCGCTACGGGCGCCGAAGCGCTGGACTGGCTGAAAGGCCGGGCGCAGATCGGCGCCGACATCGCCGACAGTCTGAAAGTGCCGCTGAAAGACCTGCCGAAACGCGTTGCGACGCTGGGCGAGGAAAAGCGCAATCTGGAACGCGAACTGGCCGAAGCCAAGCGCAAGCTCGCCATGGGCGGCGGCGGTGGCGCGCCGGCCGGCCCGGAAGAGATCAATGGCGTGAAGCTGCTCGCCCGCGTCGCTGAAGGCGTCGGCGGGAAAGACCTGCGCGCGCTGGTCGATGAGGCGAAAGCGCAGATCGGCTCCGGCATCGTGGCCTTTGTGGGCGTGGCCGATGGCAAGGCCGGGGTTGCCGTGGGCGTCACCAAAGACCTGACGGACAAGTTCTCGGCGGTCGATCTGGTCAAGGCTGCGTCCGAAGTTGTGGGCGGCAAGGGCGGCGGCGGCCGGCCCGACATGGCCATGGCCGGCGGGCCGGACGGCTCGAAAGCCGAAGAGGCCCTGAACGCTGTGCGTGCCCTGCTGAAAGGCTAGGCTGCTCAGACCAGAAACGTAAAATGCAAAGGCGGGCCGGATATTCCAGCCCGCCTTTTTCTTTTGTTCCTGGCGCTATTGTGCCGGGCTGTAGGCGGGGCGTTCCGGCGCAGACTTCAGCACCGGGATTGCCAGCACGACCGCCATGATCACGGCCAGACCGTCCGACAGCGGAAAGGCAAACCAGATCGCCTGCGCGCCCCGTGCCGCAGCCAGTGCCGCGACCAGTGCGGGCAACAGCACGAAGGATTTTGACAGGGTCAGCAGCCCGGCCTTTTGCGGCTGGCCTATGGCCTGGAAGTAAAGCGCCAGCGAGAGCACAGGGCCTGTGAACAGGTAGAGCAGGCCCATCAGATGCAGGATGCCGGCAACCTGCGTTATGACGCGCGGATCGCCGATAAAGGCCGATCCGATCGCCGTGCCGCCGGTCAGGAAGATGACTTCCATGCTGAGGCTGTAGGCGAGGGCGGTCAGAAGGGCGATTTTCAGGACGCTCCGTGCACGGCCCTGCAATCCTGCGCCCCAATTGTTCCCCGCAATACTCTGCAGGGCCAGCGCAAACGCCATACTCGGAAGGAAGGCAAAGCCCAGCACACGGGTGACGATGCCATAGGCGGCAATCGTGTCAGCATAGTCTGCCCCGGCGGTCAGGCGCAGGGACACGATCACACAGGATGAGACGAGCGCCATGCCGATGAAGCTGAGGCTGAGCGGCGCACCAAGCCCGGCCAGCCGGCCCCAGTTTCCGGTCCAGCGATGCCGGCGCAGGGCCTGAAGCGGCACGATGCCTTGGCCGCGGCACCGCAGCCACAGGAGCAGGCCCAGCCCGAACACCTGTGCCAGTGCCGTGCCCCAGGCGGAGCCCGCCACGCCAAGGCCCAACTCTCCGATCAGGACATAGTTGAGTACGATATTGGCCAGTGTCACGCCAACGGACAGGAGCGCGACCAGTCCGGCCCGGCCCTCATTCCGCCATGTGTCCGCATGCAGACCGAGGGCAAACTGGACCGGCAGGGCCAGCACAGTGATCGCCATATAGGTGAAGGCCATGTCGGCAATGGCCGGGTCAGAGGCGGACAGCTGGCCTGCGACGGCCCGTCCGCCGCACAGGAAGGCAATCATCACCAAGGCTGCAATGGCCAGGGCGAGGCCATGGGCGCTGGCCAGCGTCGCGCCGGCACCGTCGGTATCGCCCGCGCCCAGCTGGCGGGCCAGAAGGCTGGACATGCCGCCGCTGACCAGCGTGGACAGGGCGATCAGTACCATGATGGCCGGGAAAACCAGGCCAATGGCCGTCATCGCCCCGGTGCCCACGAAGTGGCCCAGGAAGGCGGCATCGATAATGTTCAGCAGCCCGTTCATCAGCATGATCAGCATCATGGGCAGGGCGTTCGCGGCGAACACCCGGCCGGGCGGCCGTGTCAGGAATTGATTGTCGGGCGATGGTCGCAAAGACATCACACACTCCTCAAAAGAGGCATTCCGACTGGGATGGGGGCCTGCATTACCCACCGTCGAAATGCATCGAGGGTGAGGGAAGAGATGTCTTGAAA
>MDTG01424266.1_pt1 | contig 11624 bp, 6 predicted proteins | sample 811421 | NCBI WGS metagenome assembly MDTG01 (sample SAMN05326645, study PRJNA326480) | marine metagenome | isolation source: seawater | place: Pacific Ocean: South East | collected 2011
CATGGCGATGGCTCCAATTGATTTAGCAGTGTTTCACGACAACGGCTATATCAGAAAGCAATGCCGAGTTACCGATTTGTGGTTTTGGACTGCAGACCATACAAGGGAAACTTGTGGTGATACAAGTGAGGATGAATACACTTTCATCGGTAGCCCTCTAATCAGTGGCTATGATATGCGTGGTAAGGAACTAAAGGATGCGATGAGAGAAGCCTTCCTTGGGTTTTTTGAAGCAAAGGAACATTCTAGAATTGACCCTTACCCAATCTTAGCAAGATGGCGAGATGATATTCATTTGACCATCGCCTCAATTGCTGATTTTCAACCACACGTAACTTCTGGTTTGGTCGAGCCACCTGCGAATCCACTAACCATCTCTCAACCATGTATTCGGCTAACCGATGTAGACGCGGTTGGTCGTAGTGGCCGTCACTTGACTACCTTTGAGATGATGGCTCACCACGTATTCAATCGCCCAGATGAAGGACGTATGTATTATTGGATGGAAGAATGTGTCCAATATTGTCACGAAATGTTCACTCAAACTTTTGGTATTGACGCTAATGAAATTACCTATGTGGAAAATCCATGGTGTGGCGGTGGCAACGCCGGACCTGCTGTTGAGGTAATCGTCGGTGGATTAGAACTAGCTACACTGGTTTTCATGAATCTTGAAGAAGATGAAAATGGTGATTTAGAAATCAAGGGAGATAAGTATTCAGAAATGCCGTTACAAATAATCGATACAGGCTATGGGCTTGAAAGATTTTGTTGGGCAGCAGCAGGTACTCCAACCATTTACGAAGCCATATATCCAGAAACTGTGTCTTGGTTGAAGAAATTAGCCGGTTTTGATGGCATTACCAAGCAATGGCCTGAATTAAATTTAGACAAGATTCTTGGAGAGATGAGCCGATTGAACGGAATTATGAACATCGAAGCAGGTGTTGATGGCGACCAATTACGTAGTATCTTCATTGCCAAATTGAGCGAACGAGGCATCGAAATTACCAGCGAGCAATTCACTGCAATAACAGATCCATTAGCTAGAATATATGCTATACCTGACCACCTTCATGCGCTATGTAATATGCTTGGTGATGGTCTTGTCCCATCAAATGCCAAGGCAGGTTATTTGGCAAGGATGTTGGCTAGGAGAACACTTAGAATGCGAGATGAGCTTGGTGTTGACGTTACTCTATCCGACTTAGCACAGCACCACATAGATGTCAATCTAGGTGGCAAGGTTATGAAACAAACACATGATGGAATTGGGACAATTTTAGACCTTGAAGAGGAAAAATACTCTGAAATGCTAAGAAAGGGTGAGCAAGTAATCAAGACAATGCTATCTGATGTAGACAAGGAGGCTTTAGAAATGGCAGATGAATTACTATTTTCTCTCAATGATTCGCACGGCATAGCTCCAGAGATGGCAATATTATTGGCACAAAATTCGGGTTGGAAATCAATGACTTTGAGGACTGGTTTTACTGCCGAATTGGCAGAAAGACATGCTAAGATGGCTAAGGAGGCGGCCAAAGAAGTTACTAAATCAGCATTGATATCAGGTCTGGATAATCTTCCTGCAACAAATTCGTTGTACTATGATGATGTATATCAATCACAATTTGATGCTAGCGTGTTACATTGTACTCAAGTGCAATCAGATGATTTGCCTGAAGGAGTAACACATGGAGTGATTCTTGACAGAACTTGCTTCTACCCTGAGGGTGGTGGCCAGGAAGCAGATTTCGGTACATTAGCAACAGATTCAGTACATTGTCGCGTTTTGGATACAAGGAAGATTGGCGAACACATCGTTCATTTTACTGATTCAGCATTAAGTAACGGGGATGTTGTTAGAGGCAGTGTTGACTGGAATCGTAGAAAACAATTGATGGATCACCATACCTCAGTTCACATTGTTGGCGGGGCTGCTCGTAGAATTCTTGGGCCACATATATACCAAGCCGGTGCGAATAAATCTGAGGAATCTGCCCGACTTGACATAACTCATTACAACAGGCTTTCGAGACAAGATTTGGATGAAATCGAAAGAATGGCAAATCAAGTAATTGTACAGGTTCATAAAACTGAAAAGACGATTTTGAACCGAAAAGATGCAGACCGTAAACACGGCTTTGATTTGTATCAGGGTGGTGCACCTAAAGGTGATACGATTCGTATTTTGAGAATATCTGACCACGATATCCAGGCATGTGGTGGCACACATCACGATGAGCCAGGACAGATTGGCTCAATTAGGATAGTTCGCTCAACTGCGGTTCAAGATGGCGTGGAGAGATTACATATTGTCGCAGGTCAAGCCGCCTTAGCTTATGCTCGAGAACAAGATGGATTACTACGACAAACAGGAGATGTATTCGGGGTAAATGTCAACGATGTGCCACGAACTGCAGAGCGATTTTTCACTGAGTGGAAAGACCAAAGAAAACGCATTGAACAACTCGAAGCCGAAATAGTTAGACTGAAAACTAGTGGTGGCGATGATTCTAGTTTCTCTAAAGACGGAGTTAGAATAGTTATCATGGAGTCTGATGGTGGCCTAAAGAACATGTCAAAAATGCTGAAAGAGTTGACTCTAGATGAAACCAAACCAACTCTTGCCATATTAGGTTCTAAAGATGGTGGAGGCAAATTGATGGTTGCAACAACAGAGAACTCCATTGCTAGTGAAAGATACAATTCTGTTGAGATTCTACGCACAATCATACCGCATATTTCTGGTGGTGGTGGCGGCAGGCCAACATTCGCTCAAGGCGGCGGCTCTAACCCAGAAGGTCTGCAAGACAGTTTTGAAGCGGCAAAAACGCTCCTCGAACTTTAGTCTAACCTTCTAATAGCTTCGAGGTCAAAATAGGATATTGCATTAGATAATGCCTCATCTTTGCTGAACCACGCAGCATCAGATATCTCTTCAGTCAACAAATTCATATCAGATTTGGCACCATTCCAAGTTGATTGATATGTGAATGATACGAATGATATTCCTTCATCATTGAATATTTGCTGTGTTATTGTTGGGGGTTTATCATCAAGCACTATATCTATACCCAATTCTTCCAAGGTTTCCCGAACACAGCCTGATGTGGGGTGTTCATCGTGATCCATATATCCACCTGGAAGTGTCCAAAAACCGGTGAAATGACCTCGCTTAACTTTGGCCATTAGGATTTCATCGTGGTCATTTTTGATTATCACCTTTGAGACCAATCTGTGAACACTACGATAAATCGACTCTCTTGCCACAGGGTGAACACAGTTATCAGAGATTAGATTGTCCTTCAACGCCCAATCTTTGGGCCATTCAATTTTTGGATATGCCTTGATTACCTTGACAACTTGATTGCCAAAAATGATTCTAATGTCCATTTTATGTTCGTATTCGATTCCGTAATTTGTTACTTCATCAATCGTTGGAAAGCGGATTGTGTTATTTGTTTCTTGCCTGCCCTTGACCGGTAGTTGTGGCCCTACACCCCTTTCATTAACCAACAAAACCTTCCCATCGTGTTCTAAATAAACAACTGTGTCGGGATGGCTCATAATTTGGCCAAAAACTCATTTGGTTTAATCATTGAGAATTGGCCCAGTTGTTGCTGAATTTCAAGTACTAATTCATTTTAGGAGTATCAATGCAGATGTTACAACTCAATGACACTGGTTGGGCTAAGACCTATTTGATTTATGACCAAGATAACGGAAAAGCTGCAATAATTGACCCAGTGTACGATTATGTTGAATATTATTTAACAACTATTAAACAAATGGATTTAGACCTTGAAATGTGTATTGCAACACATACTCATGCAGACCACATTACAGGATGCTTCACCATTGCAGAATCAGTCGGTTGTGACTATGTTATGTGGCACAGTACTCCATCACTCGGAGTAACAAAGTATGTAGATGAACAATCACAGTTACAGTTGGGTAATGAGAAAATTTCTTTTCACCATGTTCCAGGTCATACCGAAGATTCAATGCTTGTAGTCACAGCTAATCATGTCTTCACTGGAGATTTTTTGTTCACTGGTGATGGAGGAGTTGGCCGAGATGATTTACCTAGTGGTAGAATGCGGGCACATTTTGATTCACTGAAAGTAATGTCACGGCTCAGTGGTGATTTGTTAGTTTGTACTGGTCACGAAGCACCTGGAGTTGAATTTCAAACACTTTCATGGAATCGTTTGAATAATCCAGTTCTGAAAATGTCAGATTACTCGGAATATGTAGAATGGCAAAATAATACTACGGCACAATTAGGCTATGTTTCAAAAATTAAAGTTGCTTTACCAGCAAATTTATTCGGAGAAATACCTGAAGAAATACCTTGGTTATAATCACTTAATCGGGTTTTTAGGTATCTTGCCGCTATTTTTGCTCGTTGGCAATGCTTGTAAATCAGCAAAGGTAAGTTGCTTGGCTGGTGCTTCATTCAAGACCGTCAGTCTTTCATCCATCGACATTTGAGCAATAAATTCGATTCTGCCTCTTGTCCTTGTTAAATCATAAGATAGAGGCTTTAGATTATCAACGATTTGTACCTCAAATTCTTGTTTAACTTTGTCACCACGCCAAACTGAATAGCCCCAACGATAAGCAATACCCACTATTGCTGCACCGTATAATAACATTAACACTGTACCAGCAAAGACTACAGGATTGCCATCTCTCGCATTGTCTAACAGGTTTCTACCGATCAAGAATAACAGACCAATTCCAACAACTGGTTTTAGTATGCTCTCTAGCCATTGGTCAACCGGAACTAGCCTTCCTTTAGCTGGGTCAACAAATACTAGGTCTGATTCAAAAGCGGTGTTGAGAACACCCAAAATTCCTAGCATGATAATGTATAATCCTGAAGCGATTATTAACTCTAGAGCAGTCGAGTCTAACTTGAAAATCCAATGCACAATCAGCCATGCAAATAGACCTAAGAATGCTCCTTGTGGAACATAATTAAAGTGGATAACATGGTTGGAAAATTCATTCACTTTGCCTGCCTTTTCTAGTGCCCCTCGATGTGGTTTAGGGATGTGAATTACTTGCCAATGCAATATTTTCTCCATTTGCTTCAAGGTGTAGATTAGTAGTTTTTTTCTAATCAATAGATATTCAATTAAGATTAGCATTGGTAGTCCGATTATGATAATTGGTAACGCCATAATAACTGCTAATGGAAAAATGATTAATGCCGGTAATAGTAGGAAATGAGAGATGGTTAAAGGGTGGAATAAATCAGCTTCAATCAGTCTTTGTTTTGATGGCTTGATATTTAATCCACGGGCTAAGTCATTCAATGTGGTTCTAAACGGCGATACTTGTCGGCCAGCATCGACTATTTGGCGTACGGAATTGCGATATTGGGACTCTTCATGACCAACTCCGATAAAGAAACTCCAAGCTAATCGCATGGGTAATGCCATAACGATTGGAATGGAAAGAATTGCTGTTGCCCACAGCAAACCCGAGACATCCAACTCTGCAGCCATGTTCCGCTCAACTTCACCTAGTCACTAATCCGGTTTGAATCGTTTGCTAGAATTTTACATAGATGTCAAGTTTATTGACCATCAAGAATTACCAACAACATGGCCAGGATAGCGGTGACTGATGGACTTTCTAATGAGGCTAAAACTCTACTAGAAAAGCAAGGTCATGAGGTTGTTGTCAAGTTTTATTCGGAATCAGAGTTGGAGACGGGTGTTCTCAACGACTTCGAGGCAGTGATAGTCAGAAGTGCTACGAAGATAACAGATTTAGTCGTTAAGAGCTCACCTAATCTCAAGGTCATAGCTAGAGCAGGTGTTGGCGTTGATAATATCGATTTAGCAGCGGCAGGCTCGGCAAATATCCCGGTAGTTAATGCGCCACGTGCATCGACCCAATCGGTAGTCGAATTAACAATTGGTCATCTGTTATCGTCCGTTAGGCATGTCGCAAAATCAGACCGTTCGATGCGAGAAGGAAAATGGGAGAAAAAGCAGTTTAAGGGTTCAGAATTATCCGGGAAAAATTTGGGCTTGGTTGGTTTTGGCAGAATTGCCCAAGGTGTAGGATCAATCGCTCAATCCTTAGGTATGACTGTACATGCATACGATCCATATCTACCGACAAAAATCGCTAAGAACCAAAATACTCGTTTGCATAGAAGTGTTGATACACTATTTTCGAACTGTACTCACATATCCATACACTGTAACCTTACAGAGGAAACTCATCACCTTGTAAACTATAATCGAATCAGTAAAATGCCCGGAAAATCAACTGACGGAATTCGATGTGGCAACCATATCGTAAATTGTGCTAGAGGAGGTATTGTCAACGAATCCGATGTTCTAAAGGCCTTGAATGACGGAATTTTAGGTAGTGCTGCACTAGACGTGTTTGAGGAAGAACCGGTGCCGGAAGGTTACGAACTTTGTCAGCACCCAAATTTCCACTCAACGCCACACATTGGTGCATCCACAATTGAGGCTCAAAGACGAGTTGGTCTAGATATTGCTAGAAGTGTTATGTTGATTTTATCTAATAAGAAATGTGACTTCATCGTGAATAGGGATTTTTTGAAATAATTAACATACCCTTGGCAATTTTATTCAACATGAGTGATATGATGGAAGATTCTCGCATCATTGTTCACTGTGATTTAGATGCGTTCTATGCTGCAGTGGAGACTCTTCATCACGGATTTGATGATAATATTCCACTGATAATAGGTTCAGACCCTGAAAACGGCCGAGGTAGAGGTATTGTCTCAACATGCAATTATGCAGCAAGAAAATTTGGCATTAGGTCGGCGATGGCGATTAGTGAAGCGTGGCGTAGATGTCCAGGGCAACCATATGGTAATGCAATATACATCAGAGGCAGCAGAGGCCTGTACTCACGAGCATCTCGTAAAGTAATGAAAATTCTAAAACCTCCAGCAGAATTTTTTGAGCAGGCTAGTATCGATGAGGCATATTTAGACGTGACTGAATTTGTTGAACATGACTGGGACAAAGCAGTCGCATTGTGCAGAACATTGCAAGAAGATATTATGGCTGAAATCGGATTAAGCGCTTCATTTGGCATTGCATCAAATAGAATTTTGGCTAAGATGGCAAGTGAAATCAATAAGCCAAGGGGGATTTTTCGGATTTTGCCAGACGAGTTAGCTGATTTTTTCGATGGAAGAAATATTCGTGAGGTTCCTGGAATTGGAAAAAAAAGGGCAACGCAATTACATGAATGGGGAATAACTACGGTAGACGAAATGTATGCCTATGGCGAATTATCACTTGCACGAATCACAGGTGAACGATTTGCAGCATGGATTACCAAAGTTTACGAGGGTAAGACCTCCAGTGAAATTAGTCCATTAAGAAGTAGGAAGTCGATTGGAAAAGAGCACACGTTTGATTACGATCGAGAGAATTTTAACTTGGTTTTGGAGGCTCTTCTTAGTATAGTTAGACGAGTGATGAAATCTGCTAGAGATGTTGGTGTATCAGGAAGGCTTGCTGAAGTTAAGATTCGCTATACTGGATTTGAGACTCATACCCATGGGCGCTCAATACCAGTGTCAATGGAGGATGACGAGGTATTTACTAGTCTGGCAGCGAAACTTTTTGCTAACAATGTTCAATATGGTAAAAAAATCAGATTGATTGGCTTTAGGCTAGGTCAATTAGATACCCCTGCCACCAAACAAACGAGGCTCAAAACACATTTAGATGAAGAAGAATGAATACAATCACTCTAAGCTATGCATCGAGGTTAATATTTCAGTAAACTCACTAAGATTATCAGGGATAATAATGCCACTAATAGGTTGGTTTAGCGATATACCGTTTTCCTTTTTTGTGCTCCAAACCTCACCGTTGAAAGTTTGTAAATCGAAGGTTTTTGACTTCAATAAATCCCCTCTTGCTTGGTCATATTTTGTATCCAATGGGTTGTGAGGAAACTTGTCAATATCAACAGCAGAAACGCCATAGATTGTTTGTGAAATATGATGGGTAAAAAATGGACATATAGGACTGAACGCACTCAAGAAATCTCTAACTATCCGATGAATCGTCCAAGCCGCTTTAGCATCACCATCATACAATCTTGATTTTACCATTTCTAAATAGTGGCTTGGAAGGATTCCAGTGCCGAAAGTTTTCAGTGCTTGAGTTGCGGTATAGATGTCCAGATTTTCCCAAGACGATCTCACTTCGGTCATTATATTATTGAATTCATATAGTATCCATTCATCTTCTATATTCAAGTCATCTGGGACATTTTCCAAGTCACTTGGCACATCAAACTGAGATGCAAAACGTGCAACATTGAATAATTTAGTTAAAACACCAAAGTATCGTTGTTCAATCTCTTCTGGATTTATTTGGAAATCATCACCTACTTGTGCATCACAAGCCTTCCACAATCGGAAACATTCGCTACCAATTTTATTGGCTTTTAGATTGACAGTTTTCTCGGGACCCTTGACTTTCCATGAGCCAGTTCTTCCGCCTGCGCCACACTCTAGAACAGAGTCTGCATCTATGCCGTTGCCTAATGACTTACTCATTTTTCTGCCCCATGGATCCATTCCTAAACCATCAATCCAAACATGTTGGAACCCAGGTTTGTCTAGTAGCAATGCAGACTTCAGCAGAGTATAGTAGAGCCAAGTTCTAACAATCTCTTTACCCTGAGGTCTTAATGCAGTCGGGAAAGACTTCTCAAAAACGTCGGGTTGATTCAAATATCCACTAACAAAAAGGTTCGAATTAGATGAATCCATCCAGGTATCAAATACCTTTTCCTCTCCGGTAATTTCTCCAAGTTCATCGCTCAAATCTTCAAACGAGCCAACATCTTGTCGTGTTTCTCTGTCTAGAACTCTGCTACCAGATGGTGGCTGTTCTCTCCAAGGCTGAACATAGCAGCCAGATTGTGGTACAATGACATACTTCTTATCAGCGCTATACCAAATCGGAATCTCCGTGTGATACCATCTTCTTCTGGATATAGGCCAATCAATACTTATATTGTCCATCCAATCTAACAAAAATTGACGATTTCTAACTGGGTGGAAGGTGATCTCTTCAATGAGCTCTTTCATCCTGTCTTGAATATGGGTTTGTCTTACATACCATTCTTTCAGTAGGATAATCTCTACAGGATTCTTGCCTCTTTCAGACACAGGCACTTCTTGTTCTCTTTCAACAATTTGGCTTATTTGACCGTTTGATTCGAGGTGGTCAATGATTGCTTTTCTGGCTTCAATGACAGTTAGACCAGACCATTGTCCAGCTAAATCAGTCATGCATCCTTCCAAGTTTATTGCTTGGAAAGGAGTTAAGCCTAATTCTCTAAAAACCGCTACGTCGTTTTGGTCACCAAATGAACATACCATAAGTACCCCAGAACCGAATTCTGATTTGACTGATGGATGAGTTTTTATCTCAACAAAACCATCTCGGCCAGATACTGGAATTGGTAATTTTATTTTCTGACCGACTAAATGCTGATATCGTTCATCATCTGGGTGAACAACGACTACACCACATGCACAAATTAGTTCTGGTCTAGTGGTTGAGATAACTAACTCTGAACCATTATCTAACTCCCACTTTACGTCAACAAGTTTAGTTTTTCTTTGTAACCTTTCAACCTCAGCATCTGCAATTGTAGTTCCTTCGACAGGGTCGTAAATATTTGGTCGTAAATCCTCTATGATTGTACCATTCTTAAACAATTCAACGAATATTGATTGTGTTACCGAACGATAATCAGGCGCATCAGTTAGATACTCTTTATCAAAATCACATGACAAACCCACTCTACGGGCTGTATTCCGCATGGCTTGGGTGAATTCTTCAATGGTTTGCTCGCACAATTGCAAAAATTCAGCTCTGTCATAACTTTTCATTTTCCTTTTCGTATTCTTCTCAACGGTAAACTCGATGTTAATTCCGTTTCTATCTACGCCCCATGGAAAATAAACCTCTTTGCCGAGAAGTCTTTGAGATCGAGCGATAACATCAATCATAGAATATTGCGCGACAGCGCCGATATGCCACGTGCCAGAAGGATATGGAGGCGGTGTGTCAATGACGAATATTTCTTTGCCAGAGTCGGGATTGAAACCATATCTCTTAGAATATTCTTCATGGTTGGCTGAATGCTCAGATTGTATCTTCTTTTCTAGGTCAACAGACCAGCGTTTTTCGTTAAGTCTCGGAGTTGGCATGTGCCTCACCAGCCCCATGCTCGTTAACAGCACGGGTCCAACCCGCCCACTACTTCCATGATATCAAACCAACGCTCAAGGATAGGGAATATGAATATTCCAATCATTATGTCGGTAAACATTTCAAGCGGCACCTTGTGGGACTCGTAGGGAAGGCTATGTCTGATGGAAAGGAATCCTCTGAACCATCAATGGAAAGTCGGAAATTTTCCAAGCGCATTGCAGCATTGGCAGATTACAGCAAATCCAAGATTCAATCGGGCGCAGTTGATCTTACTGCAAGAGTCAGAGACTTCCGGGCTAAGTCCGCGATTGATGCTGTATTAGAAGCACCTGACCGGTTCAAGCGAGAATGGCAAAAACATGGCGCAACAGGAGCAATAACCAAATTTCCAATCGCAACAATAGTTGTATTTTTGCTATTGACAGCATTCTTTGTGTCTCAATCTGGTTTTTTGGATGATACAAGATTCGATGATGAGCCAGGCGAACCTGCATTAAATGTCAACGGAGATCTAGAAGTTTACCTCCCCGAAGGGAGCCAAGTGGCAGAATTAATCGCTCTAGTGGAGGATGATTGGTCTACCAATGTAATGATTATCTACGTGGAGTCGGGGACTAGAAATATTACAGACCAAAGAATCTTACAAGAAATGAGTTATGTCGAGAAACAACTCAATCCCTATTTGTCTGACTCAGTCAATGACGATGTAATCTACATCCTATCACTCTCGACTGTACTGAAAGAAGTCAATTCGAGTGCACCGCGAGTTCGTGAGGCTTTCATTAACGAGCTTGGACAATTAGGATGTGCAGCTGGTCAAGAAGAGTGCGCTAGTGCCCAAGCCGCAGAAGCATTGAACGATTTAATCGCTCAAACAGATGACCAATTTGGAGGTTCTTACGAAATACCAAGCCAACCAACCATAGATCTCGTGTTGGGTGAAATGTACGAAGATGATGGCTCTCCAACACCCGGTTTGGATAAACTAGCTAGAGACGTTTGTACTACAGGCGAAAGGGATTGTGGAGGTCCAGATGGATTACTTGATAGAGCCATAATGGCGGTAGCTGTGTCTGATGAGGTCGAAGCCAAGGATTTGATTGCAAAGACCCAAGCGCAACTTAATGAATTTAGCAAGCAAGAGCGATATTGTGATGATGTCAACAATGATGGTGTACCAGACCCTGAAACTGGTGTTTGCACGTGGGATGACTTGAATTTGACAATGACGCTAACTGGGCCAGTTCCAATTACCAACGCAGTAACGGAATTTTCTTTCAAGTTGTTTTGGGAGATTTTCCCAACCGCTATTGTTCTAGTTGCACTTGGGCTATTCGTTTTCCACTCTGATTTACTACAAACAGG
>MDTG01118856.1_pt1 | contig 11623 bp, 11 predicted proteins | sample 811421 | NCBI WGS metagenome assembly MDTG01 (sample SAMN05326645, study PRJNA326480) | marine metagenome | isolation source: seawater | place: Pacific Ocean: South East | collected 2011
CCTTGTGCATTTATTGAAATGATAAAAGATAAACCAACAAGCGAGAGAGAATTGATTGAATTTTGTAAAGAGACTCTTGCTGGTTTTAAGGTACCTAAAAAAGTAATTTTTTGTGATTTACCAAAAACATCTACAGGTAAAATTCAAAAATTTGAACTTAGAAAAAAATTCAAGGAAAATTCTTGATATTTGAAATAAATAAGAAGATTGTTCACGCCTCAGATTCAGGTCAAGGTATTGAAGTAAACAGGGATACCATTGTTTTTTTGCATGGCAGTGGTCTAACTCATATTGTTTGGTCTTTGACTGAGCAATTTTTTTCTTCAAAAAAATTTAATGTTTTATCAATAGATTTACCAGGTCATGGTAATTCAGAAGGGCCTTGTTTAGAAAGTATTGAGAAAATTTCAGATTGGCTAGAAGAGGTTTTTATAAAATTAAACTTAAATAAAATTACGCTCATTGGACATTCTCAAGGCTGTTTAGAAGCGTTAGAATATTCATTCAAGTATAAGAAAAGATTAAAGAATATTGTTTTTATCGGTGGATCACATCGTATGCCCGTTAATAAAGACTTAATTGAATTAGCTGAGAATGGAGATAATGATGCTGTAAAATTAATGATGAAATGGGGTTTTGAAGGCTCAAAAAAATTTATTGGAGGAAATCCTGTAGAGAAAATTATTCAATCACCAAGAGATATAAGTGAAATATTAGCAGTAGATTTAAAGGCCTGTAATAATTACTTAAACGGTGAAACGGCGGCAAAATCACTTGATTGTCCTTCATTAATGATTTTTGGTGAACTTGATAAGATGAACAATCTAGAAGCAGCAAAGAAATTTTCTAATTTAGTTAAGAATTCAAGCACACATATAATTAATGGGTCTGGACACATGATTATGATTGAAAAAGCATTCGAAATGCGAGAAAAGATCTTGGAATTTTTAATTAAATGAAAAATTATTCAATAGCAAAATCGAGAAGATTAAGAAGTACTCCATATACTTCAAGAATAGAAAAACAAGGTGTAACTGCTTATACAGTTTATAACCATATGTTACTTCCAGCTGCTTTTGGATCAGTTGAGGAATCGTGCGATCATTTAAAAAAAAAAGTTCAAGTTTGGGATGTTGCTGCAGAAAGACAAGTTGAAATTTTTGGTAAAGATGCAGCTAAACTTGTTCAACTAATGACGTGTAGAGATTTATCAAAATCTAAAATTGGAAGATGTTATTATTGTCCAATTGTTGATAATGATGGAAATTTAGTGAATGATCCAGTAATATTAAAATTAGCAGAAGATAGATGGTGGATATCAATAGCTGACTCGGATGTAATTTTTTTTGCCAAAGGACTCGCGGCAGGAAATAAATTTGATGTAAGAATTAATGAACCTAACGTTGATATTATTGCTGTTCAAGGTCCAAAATCATTTGATTTAATGAAAAAAATTTTTGGTAAAAAAATTACTGAATTAAAATTTTTTGGTTTCGATTATTTTGATTTTAAGGGAGTGAATCATTTGATTGCAAGATCTGGTTGGTCGAAACAAGGAGGTTTTGAAATTTATGTTGAAAACACTAATTCTGGTCAAAATCTTTATGATTATCTTTTTGAAGAAGGTAAAGAGTTTGATGTAAAGCCTGGTTGTCCAAATCTAATTGAAAGAATTGAAAGCGGTTTGCTTTCGTATGGAAATGATTTTGATAATAATGACAATCCATTTGAATGTGGCTTCGAAAAATATGTAAATTTAGACGCTGATATAGTTTTTTTAGGTAAAGAAAAATTAAAAAAAATTAAGTCAGCAGGCATAAAAAGGAGGTTAATGGGAATTAAAGTAGATTTAGATAGAATTAGCCTTACAAAATCTATAAAAATCAATGATGAAAAGGGCAATCTAATTGGAGAGCTAAGATCGGCCTGTTATTCACCCCATTTTAAAAAAGTAATAGGAATTGCAATGATAAATGAACCATATTGTAAATCATCAATAACTGGAAATTTAGTAATTGATGGAATTTCTTATACTGTAAACATTTGCGATTTACCTTTCATCTAGTATAAAACTTACATCATGGATATAGCAATTGTAGGAGCAACAGGAAATGTTGGCAGAAAAACGATAGAGGTTCTCGAAAAAAAGAATATTTTTATTGATAAATTATATTTGTTGGCGTCATCTAAAAGTGTTGGAAAAAAAATTTCTTATAAGAATAAGGAATACGAGGTAATTGACTTAGAAAGTTTTGATTTCTCGAAAGTGAAATTATCTTTTTTTGCTGCAGGTGGAAAAATTTCTGAGCAGTTTGTAGAAAAAGCAGCACAAAAATGCTTTGTTATAGATAATTCTAGTAAGTATAGAATGGATCCAGATGTACCTTTGGTGGTACCACAGGTAAATTCTGAGTCATTAAAAAATATAAAAAAAAATATTATTGCAAATCCAAATTGTTCTACTGCTCAATTAGTTATAGTCTTAAAGCCATTACACGATTTATTTACAATTAAAAGAATTGTTGTCTCAACTTATCAATCAGTATCAGGTGGTGGAAAAAATCCTATGAATGAACTGATTGAACAAACAAAACAAGTTTTAGATGGTAAAAAAGTTAAATCCAAAAATTTTACGAAACAAATAGCTTTCAATGCCATACCCCACATAGACGTTTTTGCAGATGATGGATATACCAAAGAAGAGTTAAAAATGGTTAATGAAACCAAAAAAATTTTAGATACAAAAATTGATCTCACCGCAACTTGTGTGAGATTACCAATATCTGTCTCTCATTCAGAGTCAGTAAATATTCAATTTGAAAAATCTTTTTCTTTAGAGTCTGTGAGAAAAGTATTAAATGAATTTGAGGGATGCAAAGTAATCGATGACAGATCAGATGGAGGATACTCAACTCCCATAGAGGCAGAGGGAAAAAATGAAACATTTATCTCAAGAATAAGAGAGGACAAAACAATACAGAACGGACTGAATTTATGGATTGTTTCTGATAATCTTCTAAGAGGTGCTGCATTAAATTCTGTGGAAATTGCAGAAGCTTTGATAAAAAATAATTTCTATGGAAAATAAAAAACCTTTATCACCTCACATTCAAATTTATAGATGGCATATTTCATCTTTAGTTTCTATTTCACATAGAATTACTGGAATCATAAATATTATTGGAATTACATTTATTTGTTTATGGGCTTCACTTCTACTTTTAGGGGACAGTAATTATTTAGTTATAAATTCATTTTTAAATTCATTAATTGGAAAATTTTTAATTTTAGGTCTTACCTGGTCATTTTCTTTTCAAGCTTTAAGTGAAATAAGACATTTAATTATGGATTTGGGATATGGATTTGAACTTCAAACAACTAAATTGACTGGTTTATTAGTGATATTTGGATCATTAGTTTTGACAGTTACTTTTTATCTAATTGGGAAAAATCTTTTTTAAATGATTAGTGCAACAAAAAAATGGATTTTTTTAAAGATTAGCGGAGCCTTATTAGTTCCTTTAATGATCTGGTTTATAATAAATTTGATAGCTATTTATGATAAAAATTTTCTTGATATAGTTAATTTTTTTTCTAGCTCTACTTCAAAGTTTTTATTCAGTATTTTCATTATTAATGCATATTTCTTTTCAGCATTAAGTATTAGTGAGGTTTTTGAGGATTATATTAAAAATGATAAAATAAAAAATGTCGCAAACAAGCTTTTATTCATCTCAGCAGTGGTAATTCCGTTAATTACAATTATATTAATATCTTTATTATGAGTTCATACGAAATTATAGATCACGAATACGACGTTGTAGTATTAGGAGCAGGTGGGTCAGGTCTTAGAGCTGCAGTTGGTTTAAGCGAGGCTGGATTAAAAACTGCATGTATTTCAAAAGTATTTCCTACAAGGAGTCACACTTCAGCCGCTCAAGGTGGAATTTCAGCTGCACTAGGTAACATGGGTGAAGATGACTGGCGTTGGCATATGTATGATACTGTAAAAGGTGCTGATTGGTTAGGCGATCAAGATAGTATTGAATATTTATGTAAAGAGGCACCAAAGGCTGTTATTGAGCTAGAAAAATACGGCGTACCTTTCAGTAGAACCGAAGATGGAAAGATTTATCAAAGACCTTTTGGTGGTATGACAAAAAATTATGGAAATGGTATAGTACAAAGAACATGTGCAGCAGCAGACAGAACAGGGCATGCAATTTTACACACTTTGTATGGACAAGCTTTAAAACATAAAACAGAATTTTTTATTGAATACTTTGCATTGGATTTACTCATGAAAGACGGAGAGTGTAAGGGTTTAATTGCGTGGAACTTAAATGATGGAACAATACATAGATTTAGAGCTCATACAGTAATAATAGCTACCGGTGGTTACGGAAAAGTTTATTATTCAGCGACCTCGGCCCACACATGTACTGGAGATGGTAATGCAATGGTTTTAAGAGCAGGTTTACCACTACAGGATATGGAATTTGTTCAATTTCATCCAACTGGAATTTATGGCCATGGCACTTTAATTACTGAAGGTGCAAGAGGCGAGGGAGGATACCTTACAAATTCGAAAGGTGAAAGATTTATGGAGAGATATGCACCTAAAGCAAAAGATCTTGCATCTAGAGATGTGGTAAGCAGGTCAATGTCTATAGAGATTAATGAGGGAAGAGGAGTTGGTAAAGATCAAGACCATGTTCATTTAAATTTAAGTCATTTAGATAAAGAGGTTATTGAAAGTAGGTTACCTGGAATTACAGATGCTGCAAGACTGTTTGCAAATGTCGATGTTACTAAAGAGCCTATACCAGTAGTTCCAACAGTTCACTATAATATGGGTGGTATTCCTACTAACTACAAAGGTGAGGTTTTAACAGTAAATGGTTCTGAAAAAACAGTGCCAGGATTGATGGCAATTGGTGAAGCAGCATGTGTCTCAGTTCATGGTGCAAACAGATTAGGGTCTAATTCTCTAATTGACCTTGTTGTTTTCGGAAGAGCTGCAGCTAAACGAGCGTCTGAAATAATAAAACCTGGAACACCTCATGAAAAATTAAGTGAAATAGAAACACAAAAGTGTTTAGATAGGTTTGATAAAATAAGAAATTCAGAAGGCAGTATCGGAACTGCTGAATTAAGACTATCTATGCAGAAAACCATGCAATCAAAATGTGCTGTTTTTAGAACTGAAAAAACTCTTAAAGAAGGTGTAGAAGAAATTAAAAAGACATACGATGGGCTTGAATCATTGTCAGTAAAAGATAAATCATTAATTTTTAATACTGATTTAGTTGAAACTTTGGAATTTGATAACTTAATAAGACAAGCTGTAGCAACAGTTGATTCTGCATATCACAGAAAAGAAAGTCGAGGAGCTCATGCAAGAGAAGATTATCCAAAAAGAGATGATAAAAAATTTATGCAACATACTCTCGCTTGGTGTGATGGAAAAAATACAAAAATAACTTATAGAGATGTTCACAAATCCACACTGACTAATGATGTTCAATATTTTCCACCTCAAGAAAGAGTTTATTAATGGTGCAGATAAATTTACCTCAAAATTCTAAAGTTTTAAAAGGTAAATATTTTAAGGATAAAACTGGTTCAAAAAATATAAGAAAAGTAAATATTTATAGATGGGATCCTTCAACAGAGGAAAATCCCAGAATCGATACATATGAAGTTGATATGGATAATTGTCCATCGAAAGTTTTAGATATTTTAAATAAAATCAAAAATGAAATAGACTCTACTTTAGCTTATAGAAGATCGTGTGCTCATGGAGTTTGTGGCTCTTGTGCCATGAATATGGGTGGAAAAAATGGCTTGGCTTGCACTAAGCCTCATTCAGAGATTGATGGAGATATAGATATTTACCCCCTACCTCATTTAAAAGTTAAAAAAGATTTAATAGGAGATTTAGACGGTTTATATAGACAATATCAATCCATTGAACCATGGCTGAAAACAAATGCAAAATCTGAAAACAAAGAAATTATACAATCAAAAAAGGACAGAGAGAAGCTTGATGGAGCTTACGAGTGTATAATGTGTGCTTGCTGTTCAACATCATGCCCAAGCTATTGGTGGAATGGTGATAAGTATTTAGGGCCAGCTGTTTTGCTTCAGGCTTATAGATGGATTGTTGATAGCAGGGACGAAGAAAGAGAAGCTAGATTAAAAAAAGTTGCTGATGAATTAAAATTATATCGTTGCCATACAATCTTAAACTGTACAAGTGCATGTCCCAAAGGCTTGAACCCAGCAAAAGCTATTGCTGAAATAAAAAAAATGTTAGCAACTGCCAATATTTAAACAATAGACTAATAAGCGTTTTTAATTTAAAAGATCGTATTCATGAAATTAATCGAACATTTCGTAGGTGGAAAAATAATACCTGGCAAATCAAATAAAAAAGGAAAAGTTTTTAATCCTGCGACTGGTGAACAAGAAAAAGAGGTCAAGTTAGCTTCTAGAGCAGATTTAGATCAAGCTGTTACAATTGCCCATAAAGCTTTTGAGGAGTGGTCATTAAAACCATCCTTAGTAAGAGCAAGAATAATGTTTAAGTTTAAAGAATTAATAGAAAAAAATTCAGATGAGCTTACAAAGTTAATAGTATCAGAGCATGGAAAAGTCTATGAAGATGCAAAGGGATCTTTAACAAGAGGTTTAGAAGTTGTAGAATTTGCTTGTGGCATACCTCATTTGCTGAAAGGTGAATTTTCAGAAAATGTTGGAACAAATGTTGATAGTTGGTCACTACGTCAGCCATTAGGAGTTGTAGCAGGAATTACACCTTTTAACTTTCCTGCAATGGTACCAATGTGGATGTTTCCTATAGCGATTGCCTGTGGAAATACTTTTATACTAAAGCCATCAGAAAAAGATCCATCATGTGCAATAAAATTAGCAGAATTACTTAAAGAGGCTGGTCTACCAGATGGAGTGTTCAATGTTGTGAATGGAGATAAAGAAGTTGTTGATGCCATTCTTACAAACAAAGACATCAAAGCAGTAAGCTTTGTAGGTTCAACACCTATTGCAAAATATATTTACGAGACTTCAGCTAAAAATGAAAAAAGAGTTCAGGCACTAGGAGGTGCAAAAAATCATTTAGTAGTAATGCCAGATTGTGATTTAGATGGGGCAGTCAATGGTTTAATGGGTGCTGCGTACGGTTCTGCAGGAGAAAGATGCATGGCACAATCGGTTGCAGTAGCTGTCGGAGACATTGGAGATGAATTAGTAGCAAGATTATCAAAAAAAGCAGAAGCTCTAAAAGTTGGTCCAGGTATGGATCAAAGTTCTGAAATGGGACCCCTGGTAACAAAAGAACATCTTGAAAAAGTAAAAGGCTATGTTGATTTGGGAGAAAAGGAAGGAGCTAAATTGATTGTAGACGGTAGAAACTTAAAGTTACAAGGTTATGAAAATGGTTTCTATATCGGCGGCTGTTTATTCGATCATGTAAAAAAAGAGATGAGAATCTATAAAGAAGAAATATTTGGACCAGTTTTATCTGTAGTAAGAGTAAAAACTTTTGAGGAGGCTGCAAAACTTATTAACGATCATGAATATGGTAATGGAGTAAGTATTTACACTAGAGATGGTGATGCCGGAAGAACTTTTGCAAGCAAGATACAAGTTGGTATGGTTGGTATTAATGTCCCTATTCCAGTACCTATGGCTTTTCATAGTTTTGGTGGTTGGAAACGATCATTGTTTGGTGATAGTGCCATGCACGGTATGGAGGGAATAAAATTTTATACAAAACTTAAAACGATAACATCAAGATGGCCCTCTGGAATTAGATCAAATGCTGAATTCGTAATGCCCACAATGAAATAAGGAGAAATAGAAATGAGCAAAATATCTTTAATTGGTGCTGGTCAAATAGGTGGAACTCTTGCACATCTAATTGGTACAAAAGAACTTGTAAAAGAGGTTGTTCTTTTTGATGTAGTCAGTGGAATAGCTAAAGGAAAAGCACTAGATATAGCTCAATCGTCATCGGTAGATGGTTTTAATGTTAAATTTTCAGGCACTGATGATTATAAGGACATTAAAAATTCTGACGTAATTATTATTACAGCGGGTGTACCAAGAAAACCAGGAATGAGTAGGGATGACTTGCTAGGTATAAATTTAAAAATTATTAAACAAGTTGCAGAAGGGATTAAACAAAATGCCCCAAACGCTTTTGTTATATGTATCACAAATCCTTTAGATGTGATGGTTATGGCTTTTCAAAAGTTCTCAGGATTACCTGCTAATAAAGTAGTTGGTATGGCTGGAATTTTAGATAGCTCAAGATTTAAATTATTTTTATCTTTAGAACTTAATGTTCCTGTAAAAGAAATAGATGCAATGGTAATGGGAGGACATGGAGATACTATGGTTCCAATGCCTAGATTTACTAAAGTTTCAGGAAAACCTTTACTTGATCTGGTCAATGAAGGAAAAATTTCTCAAGAAAGGTTAGAAGAAATTAATCAAAGAACTAGAGATGGGGGTGCTGAGATAGTGAAATATCTTGAAAAAGGATCAGCATTTTACGCTCCTGCGGCTTCTGGAGTTCAAATGGCAGAGTCGTACCTAAATAATGAAAAAAAATTATTACCTTGTGCCATCCAATTAAATGGGGAGTATGGAGTAAATAATGTTTACGCAGGTGTTCCTGCAATTATTGGAAAAAATGGTGTCGAAAAAATTGAGCAAATTGAATTGAATGAAACCGAAAAAAAAGAGTTCATGCATTCTATTAATGCTGTTAAAGCTTTATGGGAAGCAGCATCTAAAATAGATTCTGATCTTTTAAAGTAATTAATGAATATACACGAACATCAAGCTAAACAAATCTTAAAAGAATATGGAGTAACTGTTCCAGAGGGAGTATTTGCTCTTTCTGTTGACGAATTATTAGAAAAAGCAAAATTATTAAAAACAAAAAAATATGTTTTGAAAGCCCAGATTCATGCTGGAGGAAGAGGTAAAGCAGGAGGTGTAAAAATTTTAAACACCATAGAAGAATTAGGCAGTGCTGCAAAAGAATTAATGGGGGAAACTTTAGTAACGCATCAAACTGGTCCAGAAGGTAGAAAAGTAAAAAGATTATACGTTGAGGAATCTTCAAATATAGAAAAAGAGTATTATCTCTCTTGTTTAGTCGATAGAGCTAGTGCAAAAATCGCTTTCATATCAAGCGACCAGGGTGGTGTAGATATTGAAGTAGTTGCTAAAAAAACTCCAGAAAAAATTATAACAACAAAAGTCGATATAAATAGTGAAATTTCAGAACAAGATTGTGAAAAGATTATAAAGATTTTTAAATTAAATAATGATTTAAGAATGCAAGCAAAATTACTTATAAAATCGATTTATAAAATGTTTGTCAATACTGATGCAAACATGGTTGAGATAAACCCATTAATTTTAACAAAAGAAAAAAAAATAGTCTGTTTAGATGCAAAAGTTAATTTTGACTCTAATGCTCTTTTTAAACATCCAGAGATTCAAAGTTTAAGAGATTTAAATGAAGAGGATCCTACTGAGATCGAAGCTAGTAAACATGACCTTGCGTATATAAAATTGGATGGAAGTATTGGTTGTATGGTTAATGGCGCTGGTCTAGCTATGGCAACAATGGATATAATCAAGCTTTATGGTAAAGAACCAGCTAACTTTTTAGATGTCGGAGGAGGAGCATCTAAGGAAAAAGTTTCTGCTGCTTTAAAAATTATTCTCTTAGATAAAAATGTTAAAGGTATTTTGATAAATATTTTTGGTGGAATAATGAGGTGTGATATTCTTGCTCAGGGCGTAGTAGATGCAGCAAAAGAAATGTTAATAAACGTACCATTAGTTGTAAGACTTGCAGGAACAAATTTTAAAGAGGGTAAAGAAATATTAGATAGATCAGGTTTGAAAATTATTTCAGCTGAAAATCTTGATGATGCAGCTAAAAAAATAGTTGAGGCAGTTAAATAATGTCAATCCTAGTAAATAAAAAAACCAAGGTTATTTGTCAGGGTTTTACTGGAGGACATGGCACTTTCCATTCAGAGCAATCAATTAAATATGGAACAAATCTAGTAGGTGGAGTTACACCCAAAAAAGGTGGTCAGAAACATCTTGAAAGACCTGTATTTAATACTGTAGAGGAGGCAAAAGCAAAAGTTGGCGCAGATGCAACCATGATTTACGTACCGGCAAAGTTTGCTGCAGCAGCAATAGAGGAGGCGATAGATGCCTCAATAGAACTTATTATTTGTATTACAGAGGGGATACCAATTCAGGATATGCTGAAAATAAAAAAAAAATTGAAAGGATCAAATAGCAGATTGATAGGACCTAACTGTCCAGGGATTATTACTCCTAATGAATGTAAAATTGGTATAATGCCGGGTAATATTCATAAAAGAGGTTCCGTTGGTATCGTATCGAGGTCCGGAACTTTAACTTATGAGGCAGTTGCACAAACTACAGAAAATGGTTTGGGACAATCAACTTGTATAGGGATTGGTGGTGATCCGATAAATGGAACCAATTTTATAGATTGTTTAGACTTGTTTTTAAATGATGAAGAGACCAAATCAATTTTAATGATTGGTGAAATCGGTGGTACAGCTGAAGAGGAAGCAGCGGAGTTTATAAAAAATCACAAAATCAAAAAGCCTATTGTGGGTTTTATTGCCGGAATAACAGCGCCTCCAGGTCGAAGAATGGGACATGCAGGAGCAATTATTTCAGGAGGAAAAGGTGGAGCAAAAGATAAGATAAATAAAATGGAAGATTGTGGAATAACTATAGCAAACTCACCGGCAAAAATTGGCAAAACATTATTTGATAAATTGTCTAATTGAAATTTTCATTATAAGTTTATATTAGTATAGATAATGTCATCATCAAAAAATCTTGAATATTCAAAAACTGCTTTTTTAAGTCAATCAAATAGTACTTTTATTGAAGAAATGTATTTAAGATTTGTTAATAACGACCCAACTTTACCTGACAGTTGGACAAAATATTTTGAAGAAATCGGTGATGAGGAAGATATAATTTTGAAAGAGATTAATGGACCATCATGGAGTCCTTCAAAAAAAATTTCAATAGATAAAATTAAAAATCAAACTGATACTAAAGGTGTTCAAATAGATAAAAATGAAGTTAAAAGATCCAATGCAAATTCGATTAAAGCTGTAGCATTGATAAGGTCTTACCGTCAAAGAGGACATTTGATTGCGAAATTAGATCCCCTGGGATTATTAAAAGCTGATTACCTAGACGAACTTCATCCAGAATCCTATGGATTCAAAAAAGAAGATTATAACAAACAAATTTTTTTAGATGGTGTAGCAAATAAACAATATTCAAATATCAAAGAAATATTAAATTTTTTGCGAGAAAAATATTGTGGTTCTTTAGGCTATGAATACATGCATATTTCAAATCCCACTGAGAGAAAATGGTTTAGGGATAGAGTTGAAAAAACTGATGATTTTAAATTTACTCAAAATGGAAAAGAAGCTATTTTAAATAAATTAATTCAAGCAGAAGGATTTGAAAAATTTCTTCATACAAAATACGTTGGAACAAAAAG
>MDTG01201367.1_pt1 | contig 11623 bp, 7 predicted proteins | sample 811421 | NCBI WGS metagenome assembly MDTG01 (sample SAMN05326645, study PRJNA326480) | marine metagenome | isolation source: seawater | place: Pacific Ocean: South East | collected 2011
GTTCTGTAAGTTTTCATCACCTGCTCCGAATTTATCATTGAGCAGGTATTTTTAGATAATCAGAACATCGATGCTAGGTGTGGTTCGCTAGACGCTTACGAACTATTAATATCATTCAACACTACATCATTAAATAAATGTAAATCCTCCCCTTGTCTTTCTTTTGTTATATTTGACCAGCAACCATATATAAATTCTGCGTCATCTCCGCCTCTTATATATAGTTCATCTCTTATCCAAAGGTAACTTGAATCTTTATGACGAAAGCGATATTCGTGAATCAACTTTCTATTTTTCTCCAGTTCACTAGACATGCGAACCACTTTCTGAACATCTGAAGGATGAATATTTGAAAACCACCATCCCTCATGCAGAGCCTCTTCTACTGAATAGCCAAGAATTCTCTCAACGTTTTTGCTGATCCAAACTGGAGTATATCCTTTCTCTAAAATTTTCAATTTATAGTTAACGGGGTTCTAGGGATTTTCCCCTCTAAAGTAACATAAATCGCCATACTCACCATATTTAAAGGCATACAAAGGTGGGTTACTTCTCCAAAGTATGGCAAATTATGAGGTTAACAACCCCTTAAACTTAATTTAATTCCTATGGCTATAAAAAACGAACTATCAATTCTTACCAAAGCTGAGCAGCTTGATCTATATTCTCCGCCGCTATTATCACTTGAACAACAACGATTGTATTTTACGCCAAACGAGATCGAGTTAACAGAGTTGAAAAGTATTCGCCTAAGGAACCACCGATGCTATTTCATTGCGTTATTAGGGTATTTTAAGTCTAAGCCTGTGATTCTTTCACCTAGCTTTAACCTCATCTTTGACGATATGCAGTTTATTTCAACGCAAGTTCAAGGAGGCAAAGGGATCAGGCCTTTCAGCATTAATAAGATGCAGCGTGACCGTATATATCAAAGAATACTGAGGTTATTAAACTATCAGAAATGGGACGAAAGTCTGCACTTTGCGCCGCTGTACGAACATCTTGTTATGGTCGGCAAAGCTTGGCTTGAGCCTCGTTATCTATTCGATGCAGCCGCTGAATATCTAGCAACGCATAGAATTGCCATCCCTAAATATACTGTCTTACAAAAGCTTATCAGTCGTGTTATCCAACAGGTCAAGAAGGCGTTAAATAATAAGCTTCGTATTCATGTTTCATCTGAACTACACGGATTTCTAAATACTATTATCGATGACAAAGATGGGCTCTCCTTAAGCCAGCTTCGAGCCGGTGCAAAAAGCGTTATGGTGACAGAGCTAAAAAAAGAACTGACGGTGTATCATCAGTTACAGCCTTATACAAGACAGATTGATAATGCTGTTAAGGGCTTAGCCTTATCGTCTAAAAACCAACAACACTTCGGTGAAATGGTGGATTATTATGGCAGTAAACTAAAACGCTTTAAGCGTCCACAGCAACACCTATGGTTGCTGTGTTTTCTGACTCAACGCATACGGCAAAGCCTAGAGCGATTGGCTGATGGGTTTATTCATCATATCCGTAAACAACAAGAAGCTGCGCATGCGTTTGCCCAACAGGCAGTGTTTGACTCATGGAGGTCAGCTGCAGACAATGTCACCAAAGCCGCAGAATTACTGCATCTGTTTGTTGATGACAGTATCGACGATAATCAACCATTTGCAACGGTTAGGCAACAAGCATTAAGTGTAATGAATAACCAAGATATAGAAACGCTATGCCTGTACTTAAAAAAGCAAAAACGCACGGTAGAAGAATATCAATGGCAATATTATGATGATCAAAACGGGTTAATTGAGCAGTTATTAAGGCCCGTGTTTCTATGTCTTGAATGCCAAGCAGGTAAAGGCTCAGAAGCATTAGTGACCCAGCTCAAAACCACAAAAACAGAACTATTAGCAGGTAATACATTGCAAACAATGGATAGTACACTTATCCAACAAAAACATCGTCCATGGTTAATTAACAAGGATGTTGTTCATCCACAGCGATACGAATGGTTGCTTTACCGTCAACTGGCTTCTCGGCTTAATGGTCGAATTTACTTATAAAAGTCACTAAATATCGTGCGCTAGAAGACGACTTAATTGCATCGTCAATACAGCCTGATCTATTGGCATCATCAACATTGGAAAAGCTAAAGCAGCCGATTCAGAAGCTACTGCAAGTAAAACAAATACGCTTAACAACATCCCTAGAAGATGTTGCTCGTCACATTGATAATGGTGATAACCGCAATGTGATCATGAAGAGCCGAAGTGGCACACGATGGCGACTGCCAGTTAAAGGCTCCCAATCACTTGTCAACAACCCTTTCTTTAAACAAATGATCCCCGTCAGTATTGCTGATGTGTTGCGTTATGTTGAACAAGAAACCAACTTTATGCAATGCTTCGCACACGTGCTGCCAATACAAAAACAAGTAGGCGCCAATCAGGATGATTTATTGGCTATTCTAATTGCGAATGCGACACATCGCGGCGTATATGGGATGGCACAAATATCTGATCGCAGTTATGAGCATCTAAGCACTATACAAGCTAATTATATTAGGCCTGAAACCTTGCAAGAGGCTAGTGATATCATCAATAACGCAGTAGCGGCACTCCCTATTTTCCGCCACTATCACATCCAAGAAGACGTCCTGCACGCCAGTACCGATGGGCAAAAATTTGAAACTCACCTTGAGACTTTTAAAACTCGCTACTCCTCGAAATACTTCGGCACCAACAAAGGTATTACGGCCATGACGTTAGTTGCCAATCATAGTGCGTTAAATGCCCGTATCATAGGATCTAATGAGCATGAGTCCCATTATATTTACGACTTACTACAATCTAATACTAGTGATCTTAAGCCAGATGTCCTCTCAACCGACACCCATGGTGTTAATCATGTTAATTATGCCTTATTGGATTTATGCGGTTATAGTTTTGCGCCTAGGTATGCTCAGTTCACCAGTGTGATCAATGACCTATTTAACGTAACTGAAAGCGACGACGGAAACACGCATCTGGCGCTGAAAAAGCCGATAAAAATGAATGTGATTGAAGAAGGCTGGCAGGATATTCAGCGTATTGTGTTATCCCTTCAAGAAAAACGCACAACACAGGCATTGCTAGTACGCAAATTATCTGGTTATCCATCTAGACACCCTATATTACAAGCATTAACGGAATATAATAGGCTCATCAAAGCCCAATATTTACTTGATTATATTGATGATGCAAGTCTGCGCCAATATGTTCAACGAGCACTGAACCGAGGCGAAGCCTGGCATTTCCTCAGGCGAGCTATTGCATCGGTCAATCGTGACCAGTTCCGTGGAAAAAACGAATCAGAAATAGTCGTCTGGAACGAGTGTGCCCGTTTGACGGCAAATGCTATTATCTACTTTAACTCGATGATCCTAAGTCATCTATTACTGCACTTTGAAGAAGTTGGTGACGAGGAAAAAGCAGCAATAACTCGACAAGTATCACCCGTTGCATGGCAGAACATTAATCTGAGCGGCACTTATCAGTTCGCTAGTAACCGCAAACTACCTGATTTACAGGAAATAACTAGGCCTATTGTTGAAAATGAAGTCTAAAATGAAAGGTAACCCAGCTCCACAAGCCATTAACTGCGAGGGTTGTGGCGATTTATGTTACTTTAGAGGGGAAAATCCCTAGAACCCCTTATTGGAAGAGGTTGTGAAGACAGGGTTCTTAAATCAATGCCAAGCAACATTAATAAATACACAATACTAAGCCGAACTGTACGCGGCGTAATCACTCAAGCCCTCATAGCAGCTACAGAGAGAAAAAAACTATACTGGGTTGGCGGTGTTAATGCCTACCAATTATCTGAGCTTGAAGACCTGTTTTGGTTTTCTAAACAACAATACAATAAAGTTAGAGACAAAATGATAGTGAGAGAGTTTGATGACTTTAATGACTTTAAATCAATAGCGAAAGCAACTAAAGATAACGAAATGTCACGAGCTATAACGCTTTTAAAAAATTTTGAAAACCCCCCTAAATGCATAGAATTGATACTTCAACAAACTGTAGACGATGAGCATGAAGCAGATATTACACTATCAACTGCACATCGGTGTAAAGGCTTACAGTGGGACGCTGTTATATTGAATAATGACTTCCTGGATGTACTAGATCCAGAATTAAAAAATGAAGATAGAATTGATGAAATAAACCTCCTTTACGTGAGTAGCACTAGAGCTAAAAAGCTACTGGTCATAAACGATTCAACTGCCCAAGTTTTACGTTATGCAAAAGCTGTTGCAGCCAGTAAAAATGAAGTGGTATGAGCTAAAGATTTTATAAATTTACACTTAGAAGGCTCTATTGCCCCTTTTTGGGCTGCTTTGCATGCCTACTGTTCACTTAAAATCCAGTAACATCCAATGCTACCCCATAAATATGTATTGGATTTATGTTGAGATTTAACAAAAAGATTTTATTTGCATTAGGGCTCGCAATTCTTACGCCTCCTGTACTTTCACAAGATCGCGAATCAAACTCACGATTTTACGAACGAAAAGCTGAGGGTTGGTTCTGGTATAAGGAAGAAATTCCAGAGGAAAAACCCGAACCAGAAATAGTGGAGCCAAAGATTGTAGCCACAGCGCCAAAAGCTGAGAGCCCTATTGAACCAAAAGAAATTATTCAGGGCCCATCGGTATTTTCAGCTGCTTGGTTTCGGGAAAATCTACCTAAATACAAAGATAAAGCATGGAACGACCCAACAATTGAAAATGTTAGGGTTTACATGTATCTCCAACGTTATGCAATGGATAGAAGTGAGCAGTTTGCAGATACAACCGAACTAGCTGTTGTAGGTGACCCATTCCTAGATGAAGAGACAAGACGCCCATCAGCTACATTCGCATCCCAGAAGCTTGACCGCTGGGCTGGTCAAGAAAAAGACTCACTAGCACGCAGTATTGCAAAGAAAGCTGGTGTTTTCTTCTTTTTCCGCTCGGACTCAGGAACAAGCCGGACTCAAGCACCTATATTAAAAATGCTCGCTGTTAGGGATGGCTTTACTATTTTACCAATATCTGTTGATGGCAAACCACTTCCTAATGATGTTTTTCCAAATTTCAAAGTAGATGATGGTCAAGCTGAGAGGCTTGGGGTGAGCGCATACCCGGCGCTTTATTTAGTTTCTGAAAATCATGAAATAGAACCAATATCTCAAGGCGTACTTTCCCTTGCTGATATAAAGCACAGAATAATTTTAGTTGCTAAGCGTAGAGGCTGGATAACTGACGAACAGTTTAATAAAACTAAACCAATTCTTAATCTGGATAGCAATATAGCTGCGCTTTTAGATGAGCAATCTTACGAGTTATCTAACATAGCTAAAGATACAAACAATCAAGAAACAAACTTTATACCCCCAGAAAAGCTGGCCGAGTTCATAAAGCAAAAACTTTACGAGGATAATTAGTATGAACCATTGGATTTATTGGAATAAAAGAATGAAAAAAACAGCAGTGGCCGTTACGTTTGCTGTTTCAGCCTTAACCTTCCCCAGCCTAAGTCATGCCGGGCTACAGGATGAACTTGATAGTATATTTAGCAGCATGAGCAACACAACCTCACCAGGTGTGTTTAAAACACAAAGGCGAGGGGTTTTATCTGGGGGACGTTACACAGAAAAAACAAAAATATTCAATGAAAATTTAATCAGCTTCGCTCCACCCTCTTGGAAAGGAGGCTGTGGAGGGATTGATATGTTTAACGGTTCGTTCAGTTTTGTGTCATCAGAACAGATAGTGCAGCTTCTTCGGCTGGTTGCCGCAAATGCAAAAGGGTATGCATTTCAACTGGCGCTCGATAACGTATGCCCAGACTGCTCTAAACATATTGAGTCATTTCAAAAGAAAATACAAGCTTTAAATCAGCACTTAGGCAACTCTTGCCAGTTAGCTCAAGGTATAGTTAACGATGTAACCTCTGCATACGAGATGAAAGGGAAAACAGATGCTTCTATCACTGCAACCGGTAAAGGGTTAGTTAAAGATGTTTTCAGCTCGCGTGAGGAGGTTGAATCTGGATAGTCACCTGAGTCAATGCTTGGCGAAGATGAGCTTCTAAAATCAGAATTAATTGGAAATATAGTATGGCAACAACTTAAGAGGCAGAACGCAAAGTCATGGTTTACTTATGGTGATGAATCACTTTTAGAGACAATGATGAGCCTGACAGGGACTATTATTAAAATGCCTCCCGAAGTTGATCCTATGCATGCAGGCGATCCTGCAGACGCTGAAAAAATAATGCCACTCATAACTAAGCCGGCTAAACCTGATTTGTTAGGTTATATTTTAGATGGTGGCTCTGTAAAAGTTTATAAGTGCGATACTAGGGATAAATGCTTCAACCCCACGGATGTAACAATCACGTTAAAAGGGCTGGGTAAGCAAGTAGAAGATATGCTTTTAGGGACAAACTCTAACCCAGGCATCATAACTAAATACGCGAGAAACCAGGGGACTTTGACTGATAAGGAAAAAGCCTTTGTCTCAAACTTACCCTCCGGTGCGGGCACTATTGTAAGAAACTTAGCTATCCTCTCGGAAGATGCAGCTCGAATTTTTGCCCTTAAGGCATCTAATGCAATTGCGCTCACTATGGTGTACACAACTACAGAAGAGCTTTTTAGGGCTGTAATTCTTGTGGTCAGCCAATCAAAATCACCCCATCAAAACACTGCATTTGAATTGATTAGCAACTCACAAAGAAAAGTTCGCAGTGACTTCATGGAATTGCGATCACAACATGGCGATGTAGCTTTTTTAATAGAACATTATAACACTTTGCTTAATAACATCAGGAAACAACGATACACATTAAGTAGTTTGACAACGAATAAGGCATCACAGGAGTAATTTATGTTTGAAATATATTCAACCGGCGATGCTGCTTTCCTAGAACAGATTCTCATGGCCGTAGCAATGGTTACGTCTATGGCTTCATTTGAGAAAATGGTAAGCGTTGGCTTGTTGCTTGGTGTTATTTTGATTTTTGTTCAGAGTGTTTTTCAAGGCGCTAAAGAAATAAATTATCATCAAATTTTTGTTGGGTACATCTTGTATGCCGCATTTTTTATACCTACTACGACTGTCGTTATAGAGGACTCGTTTTCGGGTCAAGTTCGAGTAGTTGATAATGTCCCTATTGGTGTAGGGGCTGCCGGTGGGATTATCTCATCAATTGGGTATAACATTACCAGCCTTTTTGAACAAGGTTATGGAGTTATTGTACCTTACGTGACAGAAACCCACTTTGCTGAATCATTGCAAATAATAAATAACACCCGGCGAGGTGTTTCTTCAACACCTGTGTATACAGCTATGAATATGGCTACAGGTGGCGATGCAGATATGCGCCTATCGTGGAATAATTATATTCGAGAGTGTGCCCTAACAGCGATTGACCTTAAGGAGAAGTCATTAGATAGCATAATGAGCCAAAAGCTACCTGATGCATTAAGGTTTAACTCTGACCTTTACGGCACTCGACTTTATGTAGGAACCGCTGGTGGTGAAGATTATACATGCTCAGAAGCTTATCCATTATTAGTAAGTAAAACCACCCAAGCCATCAATAGCGCTCCTATGTCCGATGCTATACTAAATGTACTTGGTATTGATAATACATACACTGGTAGCTCAGGTCAGGCATATGTTACCAACTCCTTAGGGGTTCTAGGTGTTACCGCTACCGCAGGAACAGAGTACCTAACAGCAGCAGTGTTGGAGCCTATCTACTATGAGGCGGCACAAGGTCGTTATGCGGATTTTCAGGATATGGCCTCTGCTACAATGATTAATCAGGCAATTCAACAAAGAAATACTCAATGGGCAGCAGAGCAATCCATGTTCCTAACAATTGTACGTCCTATGATGACTTTCTTTGAAGGCTTTGTTTATGCGATAACTCCTCTAATGGGGTTTCTGATTGTTTTAGGTAGCTTCGGTATTGGTTTAGCAGCAAAGTATTTTCAAACACTACTTTGGATACAATTATGGATGCCAGTAATGTCCATAATAAACCTCTACATCCACACTGCAGCAAATAAAGAGATGAGCAGCCTCGGTAGCGATTTCACTTCTATTTATGCCTTGAATGCTGGAGCTGATCAGCTTCAACATTGGATAGCCACCGGCGGCATGCTAGCAGCAGCTACACCGATAATATCATTATTCGTAGTTACTGGTTCAACCTATGCACTAACGAGTTTAGCTGGAAGAATTAGTGGTAAAGATCATATTGATGAAAAAATCCAAAGTAAAGACTTGGTATCTAATGGCCCAATAGTTCAGGCGGCTTCATCAAATGAGTATAGTGATTTAACAGGCATGGCCTCTTCTGGTGCTGCGGGTCTAATGGGCTCTATTTCATTTGGTTCTGGATTAAGCAATATGACCACCTCAGCCAAGCAGAATATGACACAGGCGCAAAACAGCTTTGCACAGTCGCTAGGGACTAACTTTTCTAGCGGCACAATGAGTAATGAAAGCTATGACAAGGCTGCCTCCATTGGTAGAACTCATTCTGCTATGCATGGAACTTCTGAAGGCATCGTCAATGAGAGAGCTAATCAGATAATGGAAAACACATCTATAGGCACACAACATTCAGATGCTGTGAAAGGTGTTGTTTCCGCAGTTGCTACTGGAGCGATTTCGGCTAAAGCGGGTACTACTCTACTTGAGCAAATAGCGAATAGTAATACAGAGGGAGAAAGCGAAACACAAGTAACCCCACAAAAAACATCACCTAACGCAAGCCCTGACGCCAAGGCAAGCCGAACCCAATCAAGATCGGAAAATAATACAAGCGGTAAATCTAAATCAGGGAAAGTAGCAGCTGATGTAGGAGGCGATATTAAAATCTCAGCTGGTGCCAATAAAGAAACTTCAGATGCTAGAACTACGGCAGCAGGGCAAAGTAACGCAATATCAGACGCTCTTCGCTTTAGCCAACAGGAACAATCTCAAGTTTCAAATAACTTAGCACGAGCAATATCAACAGGTAGCGGTCAATCTTTAATCAAGAGCTTAGGCAAAAATGAAGCAATGTCGCTAACTGAAGCTTCCCAGAATCTCAATAGTACCAGCAACTCATTTTCGGAAGCTATGTCTTTGAATAATCAGTTTGGTAACCTAAACAACCTCAGGCTACGTGATGTTGGTTCTCAAGTAGCAGGGAATAATGAAGCTATGTCTGACTTGAATGATTATTGGAATAGCGGTGGAGTAAGCGCCGAAACCAAGCAAGAAGCACAGCAACTATATGAACGCTATAGCGCGCCATCAACAGAGAGTGGATATAGTTTAGATAATAACTCTGCTCTTGCAGCAGCAAGAATAAAAGCGTTACAAAACTCAAATAACCATGAAGGGACAAATGACACGCAATATCAAAATAACTTTAATGCTGCTTTAGGTGCTGTAGGTAAAAGCTTAGGGCTTGCAACAGGGAATGCTGGTGGCTACAACGACAATTCAGGCATTGAAAAAACTGTTAATAATGGCTTGACTGGTAAAGTAACAGCAGCCACTAAAGGCGTTGAAAGCGCAACAGCCCCTGCTAATGGTATTGTTATTCCTGAAAATGGCTATCCAACACATTCTGACCCTGTAAGCAGTAGAAATGCGCCACCTGCAATTACAAGTGAAGCAGATGAAAACTCATCAACCATTGCAAACCAAGCGGCAGATTGGCAGACAGAAAGAAATCAAGCAGCTGAAATGCCTGCTCGACAAACACTTATGAATAACGGGCCTGAATACAGCCGAATGGGCGCAGCTGAGTTTTATGGCGGCGTTGAAAATGCTGCAGGATGGGTTGGCCGCAGGATGGAGGAAGCTCATAACTTTGGTGAAAGTGTTTTCAAAGCTGGCAGTGATGGTCTTACTGTTGCGTCTGCAAATTTCGACCAACGGGTTAATGATATGGAAAACAACCCTGAATTAAGAAAAGAAGTAATGCAAGCAGCTCGCATGGATGATGCGGCACTGGAGGCGTCAGGGTTTGGAGGGTCTGTCTTATCAGGACTTTCAACTGCAGGGCGCTCTATAATGGGTGCGGCAGCAGCAGGAATGGAGCTAGTTAACGGCGATATAGGGTTTAGTGATCTAAAAAATATGTCACTAGAAGAGAAAGGGATGGTGTATCAGTCAGCGATGAGTCACGCTTATGACACAGGTGGTGATGCTGCAGTAAAAGCGTTTCAGGAAAATTATGGCACAGACTTTAGAAGTGATTTTTATGATGAAGCTAGAAGTCGAGGCTTAAATGATGAGCAGGCTCAAGTTTACGCCCACTCATTTGATCAAAACACCTTCAGTGACAGTCCTGAGCGTGAAGCTGCAATCCAAAATTTAGCATCCACTTATGCGGAAAGAGATGACAATGGGGTTATTATGCGTGATGAAACTGGTGCGCCAGTATTGAGTGAGCAAAACCAAGAGTTTGTAGATTATCTAACAGGCACTATTACTGAGTCTGCACGAGCTGGTTCTGAACTATCAGGCGCTTACTTAGGTGGCATCGCACACTATAATAACAGCACAGGCAGGAATGGGTCTGGGGTCATGTAACAGATCCCCTATGGTAAACAAGGAAATAAAAAAGGCAGTTAAAAACTGCCTTTTTCTTTTGTATTTACAGCCAAAAACCATGGGGGTCATTATCTTTATGGATTGGGTTTATTCCGCCGCGACCATTGACGCCACCACGACCTGTAATTCCCCAACCAAAGTTATCAGAGTGGTAGGCGGGGTCGCTTGATTCATAGTTAGGGTTACCTGATGCTGAATCATAGGAATAACTCATCGACTCTGGCTTTTCTAAGTCAATACGAGAGGAAGTAAACCCTTTTATCATTTTCTTAAACTCTTTTATAAATGCAAGTACAGCATAAATAAAACCGATAACAAACCCAACTACCCAAAATACAGGTAAACTTTTATCCACTCCAAAATGAATCTCTAGCATCCCCAACGCGAATGAAAGAAACAAAATTGCTAGTAAACTTTTCCTCACTACATTTAACGCTTTCAGAGCAATGTAAGCAGCCAGTATGATAATGAATATAGTTGCTATAACTGGATTTACATTATATAAAAACACTCCTGCTAGCATCATTAGCATCACACCGGAATATACAGCAAAATTTTTAGGCGTTGTTTTTTTCACTTTAGACTCTATCATTATTATCCCCACCTTTATTTAATGCTTTAAGTATAACACCTACTCAAATAATGCAACCTGGCTACTTCAAAAACTTTCACATGTGAAAGTTTTTCTTCAATATATAACTAGCAATTTATCACTACTGCTTTATATGCTATTTAGTTACATATCTTTACAAATTTCATTAGTTGTCACCTATTTACAGGGTTGACTAAAGTTTGGGTTGTCAATAATATACTGTACAGGCAAGTGTTGTACGGCACTTGCCCTCTTTTAGCATGACACTCATTAAAAAGCAGAAGTGACTCAAACCAAAACTTCTTTACCCCTTAAATTTCTATTCTAAATATTCCCTTAAATTTCTATTCTAAATATTCCCTTAAATTTCTATTCTAAATATTCCCTTA
>MDTG01319982.1_pt1 | contig 11623 bp, 10 predicted proteins | sample 811421 | NCBI WGS metagenome assembly MDTG01 (sample SAMN05326645, study PRJNA326480) | marine metagenome | isolation source: seawater | place: Pacific Ocean: South East | collected 2011
TATGTTGGTGGTTATATTAGCAAAGGTGTTTACATATCAGAAACGGATAGATTATATGAAAAAGCAAAAATTTTTGGAGTTTAAGATTTCAGAAGAAAATATGTTTTCTTATGACAATACTATTCTCGGTAATTAAAAAATATTCTAGTGATAAATTAAGTTTTAGAAAAATTACAATTTTAAACTATTATTTTTAATGAAACAAATCACAAAAAAATATAAAAACTTTTTATTTAACTTGAAACGAAAAATTATTATTGATGAAAGTCTAAATGGTAAATTATCGTTAGATGAATTGTTTAATTATTATGGAACTGACAAGGGGTCTAATGTTAAAAATCCATATTCAGAGGATTCAAGTGAAAACCATGGGCATGGATTTGCAAAATTTTACGAAAAAAAGTTTTCTGATTTTAAAAATGAAACATTTAATTTACTGGAGATCGGAACCTGGGAGGGCGCTTCAACTGCTGCGTTTTCTAATTATTTTATTTCATCAAAAATATATGGAATAGATAAGAATTTCAAATTTAAATATAGATCAAATCGAGTTGAATTTAATAATTGTGATATTACAAATAAAAAAGACTTAGATAAATTTGAAAATAAATTTAGAGAAAAATTATTTAAAGTTATTATAGATGATGCATCCCATATACTCTCTCATATGATATTTAGCCTGAACTATTTTTTTAAATATTTGGAAAAAGGTGGTTATTTTGTTTTAGAAGATTTCAATGCACCTAAATATTTTCCAAGTCTTAACGATTCAAATAATGAGGAGATTTCAATTGGAGAGTTACTAGAAAATATCAAAAATAAGAAAAAATTTAAATCAAAATTAATTTCATCTTATGATCAAGACTTTTTATTTAAGAATATATCTAAAATTGAAGTTTTTAAGGGTAAAACAGAAATTTCAGATATTGCATTTTTGAAAAGAAAATTAGAATAATTCTAAATTAACTTTGTTTTAATATTGTAATAATTTTTAATTGAGTCTAATATTATATAATTGTTGAAATTATTAGATATTTTAACATATTAAGTGATGTGGAGATTCTTAATTATTAAGCTAAACACTGTTTATTTATAAAGATCTCTTTATTAAATTTAATGAAAGGATTTGAATTATGGATGATGTAAGTAAATGCCCAGTAATGCACGGCTCAGCTACAAATAATAATGGAGTAAGCACTTCTAATAAAGATTGGTGGCCGAACCAAATTAACGTAAACATCCTTCATCAACACGATAAAAGATCAAATCCAATGAGTCTGGAATTTAATTATCGCGAAGAATTTAAAAAATTAGACTTTAAGGCTTTAAAAAATGATTTGAATGATTTAATGACAGATTCAAAAGATTGGTGGCCCGCTGATTATGGTCACTATGGTCCATTTTTTATCAGACTTACATGGCATGCTGCTGGTACCTACAGAACATGGGACGGAAGAGGTGGCGGGGGCACTGGAGACCAAAGGTTTGCTCCTCTTAATAGTTGGCCTGATAATGGGAACCTTGATAAAGCAAGAAGGCTTCTTTGGCCTTTAAAAAAGAAATACGGAAGTAAGATTAGTTGGGCAGATCTTTTTATATTAGCAGGAAATGTCGCAATTGAATCTATGGGTGGTAAAACATTTGGTTATAGTGGAGGAAGACCCGATATATGGACTCCTCCAGAAGACATTTACTGGGGCAAAGAGAACGAGTGGCTGCAAAACAAAAGATATACTGGGGAAAGAATTTTAGAAACACCCCTTGGTGCAGTTCAAATGGGACTAATTTATGTTAATCCTCAAGGCCCTGACGGAAAGCCTGACCCTTTGGCAAGTGCTCACGACATTAGAGAAACATTTGCAAGAATGGCAATGAATGACGAGGAAACAGTTGCTTTAACTGCTGGAGGACATACTTTTGGAAAAGCACATGGAGCTGCAGCAGAGAGTAATGTCGGTCCAGAGCCAGAAGGTTCGCCAATCGAAGAGATGGGTTTTGGATGGAAGAATGTGCATGGTGTAGGAAGAGGTGGAGATACTATCACTAGTGGAATTGAGGGGCCATGGACTTCCAATCCAACTAAATGGGATAATGGCTATTTTGATTTACTTTTTAAGTATGATTGGGAACTGGTAAAAAGTCCTGCAGGTGCATTTCAGTGGCATCCAATCAACCCAGCTAAAGAAGATTTAGCCCCAGATGCAGCTAACCCTGGGAAATCAGTAACTACAATTATGACAACTGCCGATATGGCGATGAAAGAAGATCCGAATTATAATAAAATTTCAAAAAGGTTTCATGAAAACCCCGATATCTTTGCCGATACATTTGCAAGAGCGTGGTTTAAGCTTCTTCATAGAGATATGGGTCCAAAGTCCAGATATATGGGGCCAGAAATCCCTAAAGAGGATTTGATATGGCAAGATCCAATTCCTGCTGGCAACCCTTCATTCAACATTGATGATGCTAAGAAACAAATAAGTGCCTCAAACCTCTCCATTCAAGAACTAATTGAGACGGCTTGGGCAAGTGCATCAACATACAGGCATACTGATATGAGAGGTGGTGCAAATGGGTCAAGAATCCGACTAGAGCCTCAGCTTAATTGGGAAGCTAACAAGCCAAGTCAACTCAAGAAAGTTTTAGATATATACGAAGGTATCTCAAAAAAAGTAGAAGCGTCTGTTGCTGATTTAATTGTTTTAGGAGGTAATGTTGGAATTGAAAAAGCATCAGGTTATGATGTTCCTTTTTTATCAGGAAGAGGTGATGCAACTCAGGAACAAACGGATATTGATTCTTTTGGGGTTCTTGAGCCTCTAGCTGATGGCTTTAGAAACTTTCAGAAACAGGACTTTTCTGTAAGCCCTGAAGAAATGCTTTTAGATAAAGCTCAATTAATTGGATTAACTGCCCCAGAAATGACTGTTCTTGTAGGTGGCTTTAGATCGCTGGGAATAAGCGGGGACAATAAAGGAGTTTTTACAAACAATATCAATGAGTTATCTAATGATTTCTTTATCAATCTATTAGACATGTCTACTCAATGGAAGCCCACTGGTAAGAATAGTTATGAGGGAATAGACAGATCTACTGGAAAAAAAATAAAAGATGCTAGTCGAGTTGACTTAATCTTTGGTTCCAACTCTCAATTAAGAGCTATTGCCGAGGTTTATGCATGCGATGATTCTAAAGAACTCTTTATAAAAGACTTTATAAGTGCATGGAATAAAGTAATGAATGCGGATAGATTTGATTTAGAAAAATAAATTAGCTTAATAAAATGCAGCTTAATCTAAGCTGCATTACCTACAATATTACTTTAAAACCTTCAAATACTGGGTGGCCTAGATAGATATCCTTATGCTTGCCTGTGTTTTTATGTGCTTCTCTGAAGGACTCTGACTTAGTCCAGTCTATGAAATGCTCTTCAGTTTCCCATGTGCTATGAGAAGCGTACACAACATAACCTTCTTCCTCTTTGCCTTTTATTAAATTAAAATTTATAAATCCAGCTACTTTGCTTAAATGAGAATCTCTATTTTCCCATATTTCTTCAAAATATTTTTCATTGCCTTTTTTTATTTTAAATCTATTCATTGCTATAAACATTTAATCTTCCTTTATGATTGTTAATTATCTTTTAAGTAATAAATGGCAAATCTAAAATCTTTGTTATATTTATTATATGAATAAAATAAGTTCAAACAATAAATTTTACAAATAATAATATTCTATATATTTTTCTTTTAAACATATAATTTATCAAAAGAGAAAGGAAAGCTATGTTTAAAACAGTGATTTTTATTTTAACTTTAATTTTTTGTATAGATATTTTCGCAGACGACAAAATGAAAATTGGAAAAGAGTTAACCTATTTGAATTTATTGAATAGATTTGAGTGCAACCTTGGTTCTAACATAAATAATCCTCAATGGATCTGCAATGAAACTGCGCCTAGAGGTTGGGGTGCTTACTATGGTAACAAACTGAAGGCCGAGAAAATTAATAGAAAAAAGGTTGTTAGAAACTAGTATATTAATTATTGAAACAGTTAAAGTTCAATTATAATTTTTCAACTTCAACAAGATTATCGGAAAATGTTGGTGCATTGCCCATATCGGCTAGATTTGCTGAACTTATACTGTTTACTGTTCCTTTGTGTAATTGTCTCCAATATCCTAATGATGAAACAATAATACCTTCTGACACGTCATCTGTAATTTCAGCAACCCCTTCATATGAACCTCTATCATTAAAAACCTTAACTTTATCTCCATTAGCAATTTGTCTTTTACTAGAATCATTTTTATTAATTAATACAAACTGTTCCCCTTGAACTCTTTGTTTATCAAGCATATTGGCATAACATGAATTAAGAAATGCATGACTTTTTGGTGAAATTATATTAAGTGGATATTTTTTAGCTAATTCGGGATTAGTATCCTTCGATTCTAATTGAGGAACATAATCTGGGAGAGGTGGTAAATCCTGGCCTGGTTGATAATCTTCATACATCTGCCTAAAGGGACCAGCAACAAAATTTTTTGCATCTTTGAGTAAAAATTCACATTTACCAGATTGAGTTGGAAAGTTTCCATTTCTATGAGGTGCTCTTGTATCTTTGCATCCTACATTAAGCCTTGCAAAACCTTTTTCTTTTAGAGTATCCAAAGTAATTCCCTCACAAGCTGGAGCATCCCAATCTACATAATTTTTTAAACACTCCTCATCTGACCATGAAAATTGTTCGTGTGTAATTCCCATTTTTTTTGCAAGTCTTCTAAAAATCTCATAGTTAGGAATGGCTTCGCCAGGTGCTTTAACACATTTTTCATTATAAGTTAAATATAAATGCCCCCATGAAAGAATCATATCCTCATGCTCTGCGCCCATTGTTGCTGGTAAAAGAATATCTGCGTATGAAGCTGTATCTGAAATGAAGTGTTCAGCTGAAACTAAAAATAAATCTTCTCTTTCTAGACCCTTTATAATTTTTTCCGTTTCGGCCGCTTGTGTAACTGGGTTGGCATTCCAACACATCATTGACATAATTGGATTGTTTTTTTCAATGTTCTCGCCAAGTAATGCCCGGCCTATTTGCAGAGCATTTATTACTCTTGTTTTTTTAGGAATCAAATCTGGCCTACAGATTACATCAAATTTATATGGATGTTCCCAAACAGGAAATTGTGTAATACCTCCACCAACATGTTTCCATGAACCTGTAAGAGCTGGAATGCATGTTACTGCTCTTATCGTCTGCCCTCCACCATAATGTCTTTCTAATGCCACGCCAATTCGGATACCGACAGGTTGATTAGTTGCGATTTCATAAGCAAGCTTTTGAATATCACTAGAGTTAATGCCCGTAATCTTTGAGGCCCATTCTGCATCTTTGCCAACAGCATGATTTTTTAACTCATCGAAGCCAATGGTATGATTCGCTATATAATCTTCATCAATTAAATCATTAAAAATTATGTGATTTATAATTGCCATTGCTAAGGCACCGTCTGAACCCGGTTTTGGCTGTATATGCCAGTCAGCTTGTTTTGCTGTTCTTGATTTATATGAGTCAATCACTACAACTTTAGCACCTTTCTTTTTAGCATCTTGGACAATGGCCCAATGATGAAGGTTAGTACTCACACTATTACACGCCCAAATAACAATATATTTGCTGTGAATATAGCTTTCTGGATCAAGCCCTGCAGTAGGACCAATAGTTGAGAGCCATGCTGTGCAGGAACCTTCACCACAAAATGTTCTCTCGCAAACAGTTGCACCAAGGGCATTAAAAAATGAATCACCACCATTTAATCCATGAACTAATCCCTGGTTGCCTAAATAACTATATGGAATTATTGATTGAGGGCCATATTCTTTAATAAGGTTTTTCCATTTATTAGAAATAGTGTCTAAAGCTTCATCCCAGCTAATTCTTTCAAATTCGTTTTTTCCTTTTTTACCAACTCTCTTGTGAGGATAAAGGAGGCGGTCTGGATGATAATGCCTGTTTTCGTAATCTTTAAGCTTAACGCATAACACCCCATTAGTCATTGGATGTTGATCATTTCCTTTGACGCTTATCAACTTTTCATTAGCTACTTCATAAATCATAGCACACGTGTCTGGACAGTCGTGCGGACAGCCCCCGTAATGCTTTTTTACCGAAAAATCATCCATCTACTTCTCCACATAATTTAATCTTACAATGATTTTTGTAAAAATTGCAATGAATTTTTTTTTTAATTTTTAAAAATTTCTAATATATTTCTTTTAAGTATCTTTGAGTAATATGATTTTCGTAATATTTTATATTAAGCTTTTCACCTGTTATGAGTTCAAGAAGATCATTTATTTTATAAAAATTACCTTTTTTGTGAAATTTTTCTTTAAGCCATTTTACAATTAATTTAAAATCTCCATTTTCCAACTTTAAATTAACATCTGGTACTTCCTCTTTAATTTTACTCATCAACTGTGCAGCTATAATTGCTCCAATACTATACGTTGGAAAATATCCGAAATCACCTCCATACCAATGAATATCTTGTAAACATCCATTATTGTCAGAATCAACATCATAATTAAAGATTTTTGAAAACTCTTCATTCCACAAATCTGGAAGTGATTCGACATCGGCATTTTCTTCTATTATTTTTTTTTTCAACATTAAATCTATGAATAATATGAAGTGGATAATGTACTTCATCGGCATCGACTCTGATAAAACTTTTTTTGACTTTATTCCTAAAACTATAAATATTCTTATAATTAAACTCTCCTAAATCTATATTCATTTTGTTTTTTAGAACTTTTTCTATAAACCTACTTGTCGGAAGAGACTTAATTAACTGCATTTCAACAAATAATGATTGACTTTCATGTAATGACATTCCTCCAGCAGAACCTAAAGGTTGATGCTGCCACTTTTTAGGTAAATTTTGTTCGTATAAACCATGACCTGTTTCATGCATTAGTGCGTCAAAACATGAAAATGAATCATTTTTATTAAATCTTGTAGTGATTCTTATGTCATTTGAACTTCCTCCACAGAATGGGTGCAAGCTTTTATCTATTCTTCCTCTGTTAAAATCAAAACCTAACTTATTCATTAAAACTTTAGAAAGCTGAAATTGTTCCTCCTCAGTTAGATTTTTGCTTATAAAATATTTATTGCTAGTATTTTGTTTTTTTAAAATTAAAGGAAGTTTTCTCTTGATAAACTTTTCAACTCTATTAAATATTTTCGTTATTTTTTCACTATCCAGAGACCTATCATAGTTCGTTATTAAACAATCATATTTTTTTTTTTTTTTTATTTGAGATAGAATTTCAGATTCTTCTCTAATAGTTTTTACTAATTTTTTGAATGATTTTTTTACTATATTAAAATCGGATTTAATCTTTGCATCTCTCCAGTATCCTTCACAATCGATTGAGAGTGATGCTCGTTCTTTGATTTTATCGTAGGGTATTATTTCAAAATATTCTAATTTTTCCTTCATTAAGTAAAAATTTAATTCTTCGCTTGAATTCAAATTATCTTGCTCTGCTTTTTTTAATAACTCTTTTGATTTTATTTCATCAAAAATTTTTTTTTTATAGTCGTATATCTTCTTTATTTGTTTAATTCTTTCACCTCTTGACTTTTTAGGCATATATGTTGCCATATCCCAATTTAGCAGACCATTGATATCGTTTAAGATGCTCTGTTCCTCAAAGAGTTTTTTTAATTTTAAGTAGCTCATTGTTGTTTTAAAAAGTAAGAAATACCATTACTTAATATTTATATGGGAAGTCCCCATTTTTTTTAATCGATTTTTTTTATTATTTCTTTAGCTTCTTCTGAATCTAGCCATTGTAATGCACCGTTATCCTTTATAGCGTTGAAGAAAGATCTTAGCACTTTTGTTTCTTCTGCTCCGATCTTTAACCATAATTCATTATGTTTTTTTCCAAGGCTTATTGAATTTTTTGTGATTTTAATCATTTCGAGCTCACATAATTTTTGGAGTTTTCTTCTCGTTGTTTCAAGTGGTAGTGAGCAAACTCTTGATATGCTGCTGATTGTTAATTTATTTTTTTCATTAATAATTTTTTCTGAATAATTAGATGATGCTAGGGAAAAAATATCATTCCATGAATGTTGATCCTTTTTATATTTATCTTTTTTTTTATTATAAATAAAGTGGCTATTAATTACTTGCATAATTATATAGCCCTCATAATCTCCAAAATGTAATTTTTTGACTTTTCTAAAATGTTCAATAAGAAACATTTCCCAGCAGTAAGCCATATTTTCAAATGATTCACTCATACTTTATTACCCATTTTGGGTGATTAGACTCTAACATACAGTCTTAGACTTGTTAACATAAGAATATTAATTTTAATCTTTTGGAAAAGTTATTTAATATGATTTTTAAAAAATGTATTGTATGTAAAAGTAAAAGGTTAGACTTTTCCTCAAAAAAAAAGACAGTTTCTAGCACTATTTCTAATTTTGAAAAGTTTGGACTTAACCATGTTCTTGATAACAACCAAGTTGAGATTATTAATTCTCATAAATGCAGAAGATGTAAGCAAAGAACGGTAAAAATAAAAAACCTAGAAACCAATGAAACACATGAAATTTGGTTGGAATACTTTTCTAAACTAAAATTAATTGAAAAAGAATTATATGATATTCAGCATGCCATCAAAGATTTACAAGATTTAGATAAAAATAGTGATGTTATCCGGAAGAAAACTCAATTGTTACACCAAAGCCATGAAGTTTATAAATTAAAAAGGGATAATTTAAAGCATGATATGATGGCAAGCATATCAATAAAACTTCAAACTGTAATTTCTTAAAAGAAATCTTTTAAAAATTCAAATTTATACTTAAAGTCTAATAAAGATTATTTTTCAAATAATTTATTATACTAAAAATGTAATGAAAAAGGTAATTTTAGTTTGGAAATATAAGTGCAGGATACTTTTTTACCAATTTTAGCGTTTTCACCAATTTTTTTTGCTGGTTTACTTCTTATTGGATTTAGATTGCCTGCAAAAATAGCTATGCCTAATGTTTTTATTTACACATGTGTGATAGCATATTTTTTATGGGGTATGAGTGATACCAGAATCATTGCTTCAACTTTGCAAGGGTTGGTTATAAGTTTAGGTATTTTATGGATCATCTTTGGTGCCATAATGTTATTGAATACCTTAAAGTATTCGGGAGCTATAAACACAATAAGGAGCGGGTTTAGCAGTCTAAGCTCTGATAGACGTATTCAGGTGATTTTAATTGCTTGGTTATTTGGTAGTTTTATAGAAGGAGCATCTGGTTTTGGAACACCTGCGGCTGTAGCTGCTCCTCTTATGGTTGCAATAGGATTTCCTGCTTTAGCATCGGTTGTGTTTGGAATGATGATCCAATCCACTCCTGTTTCTTTTGGTGCAGTTGGAACCCCATTGATAGTTGGAGTTCAAGGTGGTTTGGATAAAGAAAATTTGACACAGCAATTATTAGAAAATGGAACGGAGTGGAATGTATTTTTTAAAACTATAGTTTCAGAGGTTGCTATAATCCATGCAATATGTGGAACTTTAATGCCTGTATTGCTGATAATGATTATGACGAGGTTTTTTGGTAAAAATCAATCATGGACTGAGGGTTTGTCAATTTTACCGTTTGCAATTTTTGCAGCTTTCAGTTTTACAATACCTTATGTTTTATCAGCAGTTTTTATTGGCCCAGAGTTTCCTTCAATAATTGGAGGTTTAGTTGGCTTAACAATAGTTACTTATGCAATAAAAAATAATTTTTTAACACCAAGAGATTCGTGGGATTTTGAATCATCCGAAAAATGGCCATTTTTCTGGAATGGGAATTTTAAATCATTTTCAGACAATAAAAATAAAAGAAAAATTGGTAGTGCTAAAGCATGGTTACCATATCTTTTACTTGCATTTTTACTTGTAATATCAAGGATTTTTGATCCTTTGAAGGAATTATTGCAATCATTTAATTTAGAGTTTTTAAATATTCTCCAAGAAGATAAAATTAATGCAGGTTTTCAAATATTTTATCTTCCTGGTGGAATTTTAATTTTTATATGTCTTATCACTTTTTTTCTTCATAAAATGAATTCGTCGGAGATAATTAATACTTTTAAAGATTCAACAAAAACTTTAGTGAGTGCTGGCTTTGTCCTTATTTTTACTGTGCCGTTAGTAAGAATTATGATAAACTCTGGCGTTAACTCAAATGAATTTTTTAGTATGCCGATAGTAATGGCTCAAGGTGTGTCTTCAATAATGGGTCGAATATATCCATTTTTTGCACCTTTGGTTGGTGGTGTAGGAGCTTTCTTAGCTGGTTCTAACACAGTAAGTAATTTGATGCTTAGTCAATTTCAATACGAAACTGCAAATATTTTAGGTGTTTCTGGGGCTTTGATGGTTGCTTCTCAAAGCGTTGGTGCGGCCGCAGGTAATATGGTTGCGATTCATAATGTTGTTGCAGCATCTGCTACTGTTGGCTTGATTGGCAAAGAGGGGATAATTTTACGAATTACTATTTTACCAACTATCTATTATCTTATTTTCTCGGGTGTAATTGTTTCTTTTTTAATTTATTTATAAATATAAAAGTCATTATAGTATCTAAATTAAAACTTACTTTGTCTTCAAATTGGATCAACCATAAAAAAAATAAGAAATTTGATTAAAAATAGGTTGTAAGAAGATAGTTACGGTATAATATTAAGATTATGTTTGTGATTTCACTTTTCTAGGAATATCGAACAAACAGCTTATATGAACTTAGTTTATTCGCTTGGAGGAAGCTTATGAAAAGTTTGATTTTGGGAGTAGTCTGTTGTTGTTTTTTTACAATCTACAATAAAACACTAGCAGGTGACATCAAAGCAGGCGAAGCCCGCTACGCGCAAAATTGTGGCAACTGTCACGGTCCTGCCGGAATGGGGTTAGCAAGTTATCCAAAATTGAAGGGTAAAGAAGTTTCGTATCTTAAAGATAAACTTGAGACTTACAGAGCTGGTACTAAGATTGGTCCAAATTCTGACCTTATGATTATGATGGCGATGCCATTGTCAGATGTTGAAATCGCAAATTTAGCCGCGTACTTAAATGCGCAAAAATAATATTAAACATTAACAATAATAAAGGGAGATTATTTAAATGATTAAAAAATCTAAACTTTTATCAGCAGCTGTTATTGCAACAGCAGCATTAATGGCTTCACCAAGTCATGCTGATACTATGAATACCCCAAATATTAGTGCAATGTCTATTATGAATGGGTTAGAAAATCCATGGGATATGGCATTTACTAGTGGTGGAGACATGTTTTACACAGAAAAATGTAAAGGTTTATCTGTAAAAACAAGTTCTGGCGCAGTAAACGCACTAGCTGGTATGAAAGGTGCGAAAGGATACGCAAGTTCAAACAACGATCTTTTCTGTTCTGGACAAGCTGGTATGATGGGTGTAGCTGTAGATCCTAACTTTAAGAAAAATAGAAGGATTTATGTAGCTTCAACTTCTAACAAATATCACGGAAGTGGTTGTAAAACTAACTTTGAAAGATGTGATGGTAACA
>MDTG01422833.1_pt1 | contig 11623 bp, 10 predicted proteins | sample 811421 | NCBI WGS metagenome assembly MDTG01 (sample SAMN05326645, study PRJNA326480) | marine metagenome | isolation source: seawater | place: Pacific Ocean: South East | collected 2011
AACTTTTTCTTTGTTTCAACTAATTCACTTCCAAGTCTTACATTTTCTTCTTGATAAAAATCAACTCTTGAAATTGAATTATGACCTAAGTTTTCTGGTACAGGATTTTTTACAAAATTTTCTGGTTTATCTAATATCTTGGATAAAGCTGAATTGATTTTACCAATCTCATTTTTAAGTTCCTGATTTTCTCTAATATTAATTTTTATAAAACTCTCTTGATCTTCTAATTTTTTCTCTAATGCTTTTGATTTTAAAACTAATTTATTTGAGTTCTCGTTTATTTTGGAAATAGAACTTATTAATTTTTCAAATAAAATTTTTATCATTTTTAATGTTTCAATTGATATTTTTTTTAATTCTAATTTATTATTAATTACTAATATTAATTTTTTAAAATTTACAAAACTATTAGCTAAAAAGATATCAAATTGATTTTGCTCATAAACAAAATGATTTTTCTTATTTAGTTGATTTGATTTAAAAACATTTATTCTATCTTTAAGGTTTTCGCTTAATTTTTTAAAATCATAACTAACAGTTTCAAAACTCATAATACAACTGTAGGTTTATTTATTTTATGTTTAATGTCCAGATACAAAAAATAGTCATTTTGACTCATTTTTTAATGAAAAAAAAAATTATTTAAATTTTTTCAAACCAGTGATTTGAAGAAATAGCAAAAAAATAAATAAAAAATTTGTTGAAAAATATCTCCAAAAAAGACGTCTAGGCTCTGTTATTAATCTAAATAGCCAAGCTAATCCTAGTTTTTCTAAAAATTTTGGTGCTAAGAGTTTATTACCAGAGATAAAATCAATAGCAGCACCAATTCCTATCATAACTAATTTTAATTTAAATCTATTTGAATACATCCAGTTTTCTTGTAATGGACACCCGAGACATACAAAAAGTATATCAACCTTTTTTTTATTAATGGTTTTGATTGTTAAGTTATGTTTTGTATTGCTTACAATAGAATGAGGATGGGGTTGTGAAAATACAATATTCAAATTGTTATATTTCTTTTTTACTACCTTTTTAAAATTTTTTATTACATTTTTAGTACTACCATAGATACCTATTCTAAGATTTTCTTTACTTGATAGTTTGAGCAAATTCTCGGTTACAAGATAACCAGGAAGATGGGTAGATTTATTATAACCACTTAATCTTAAGATCCAATATAATGGTCTTCCGTCGGGCACTGAAATATCAGAGGTATTGTGTGATTTTAAAAATCTTTTACTTTTAAAAGCCTCTATACAGCTATGGACTGCAGAAACACAAATATAGAAACTTTTTCTTTTAATTTTTTTTTTTAAATAATTTAATACATCAGCATTTAAATTTACTAAATTAGTAATACTAATTTTTGATTTAAGAATTTTTTTTTTCATAAATATTTTAATTATTTTCTTTTTATCAATTTCTTATAGATATTGAATAAAATCTTATAATTATTCTTTTCAGTATAATAATTATTGAAATCAGACTTGGCATTCCTAGCAATGGTATTACATTTTTCAGGATTATCTAAAACCCAATTAATTTTATTTTTTAAATCATTGACGTCTCCTGGCTTAAAAAGGATACCATTATTCATATGTGATATGATATTTGAAATACTACCAATTCTAGAAGCAATAACTAATGTGCCTGCCTTAAAAGCTTCTAATATTACCATCGGCATACACTCATACCATTCAGATGGAAAAATTAAAAATTTTGAGTTGTGAATTTCTTTTTGCATAAATTTATATTTTCTTGGTCCATATAACTTATAATTTACTTTTGGATCAAAATTTTTTTTTAAATTATTTAAAAGTGGACCATCTCCATAAATTTTTATTTTAGCTTTTAAACCATTGCACGCTTGAATTAATGTTTTTATACCTTTGTCGTAAGACAACCTTGAGGCATAAATTCCAAAATTTTTATTTTGGATTTTTTTTTGTTTGAAATCATATTTTTGTTTTTCAAATAAAAAATTTGGTTTAATGATAAATTTATTTTTTTTAATTCCAGATAGTAAATTTTTTTGTTGTGTAAATTCAGAAAATGTTATTATTTTATCTATACTTTGAAGAAGTTTGAAATTTTTATTAAAAATTTTTGATATAATAATTGTTTTCATCTTTGAATTTTTAAAATAACCATATTTGTAAAAATTTTTATCAAAGAAATTTAATTTACTATGTACAAGACGGTAATTGTGTATTGTCATAACAATTGGAATATTTTTTTTTTTAAAATAATCCAGGACAGAATACGTCCATAAAGGAAAAAGATTGTGAATATGGACAATATCAGGAAGTTTATTTTTAAGGAAATACTTATCAAGAATTTCGAGACTTGATTTGGAGTATGATAGATTTTTTAAAACATTTATATTGTCTTTAAAATTTTTAATCTCTAATTTATTATCTCTAAAGATTTGTGAAACATTGTGACCCTTTTTTTTTAAAAGAACATATTCGTTTCTAACTACTGTATCTTCACCTCCATAATAAAAATACTTGTTATGTAATTGCAAAATATTCATTTATTTACAAGTATGACAATAGAATTTTTTTGTAAATATTTTTGTGAAATTTTGTTCTTGTTAAATATGCCTTATCAGTCATAATCCTTTTTTTAATTGAAGTTTTTATTATTTTTTCAAAAAGTAATATTTTTTCGAATAAATAAAATATTAATAAACTTTTAAAAAAAATTTTTGAAATTTTTTTATCTATAAAAATTTTTATATAAAAAAAAATAAGTACAACAACTATATTAAGAAGAAATTTATAAATTAATTCTGAATTTATTTTGAATGTATATAATTTTTGAACAACAGGTAAAAACAACCAGTGAACAATGTCAAAATAAATAATTCTGTTCTTATTCATATACTCTAGATCAATTACATAACCTTTATTTTTATAGAAAAGAGTATTCCAGTGAATAAAATCTCCATGGGAAATACTTGTGGGTATTTTAATTAAATTTGAATATTTAATGTAGCGTAAAAGATTTTTTATGAGAGATTTATATTTTATTGCCTCATTATTATGATTTTCAATAATTTTAGAAATATATTTTTTAGTAGAAAATAATTTATATTTTTTTTTTTTATATTCATTTATATTTATGAATTTTTTGATATCTAAATAAGTTCCTTTTTTATTTCCTAAATAATCTAATTTTAAAATAGATAAATTATTATTGTCAGGTTTTATATAATTAATTTTAGGTAATAAAAAAATTTTATTATACTCATGAATTTTACTATATGCTTTAAGTTCATTATTTATAAATTTTTTACCTATATTATCGTAACCAATTTTAAATATTTTTTTTTTTTTATTTTTTTCTGCAAAAAAAATAAGCTTATTGAGATTTAGTATTTTATATTCTATTACCCTATAATTTTTTTTAACGAAAAAATTAATTAATTCTGAAATTTTTTTCTTTTTCATTTATTCCAATCAATCTTTAAATTTTTTTGAAAATACCATTTCTTATTTTTAATAATTATTATTTTTAAATGATTTTTTTTTTTGAGTTTTAATAAAAAATATTTATTAATATTTTTTTTTATTTTTTGGTAAGTTTTAAAGTTTACCTCACCCTTTCTTTTTTTTGATAAATTATAACTTATATCAAAGTATAAAATGTACGCTTTTGTAAAAATTAAATTAATTAGCAAATTAATAAATTTAGGATAATTATTTAATCTATACCTATCTGGGTCAATTAAAATATCTCGTAAAGATCTTTCAAAAATTATTATTTTTTTTTTTTTATCAAAAAAAATATTTTTAAAAAAAAAAATAGCTATATTAATAAATAAATAGATTTCTTTTAAATATGATGTAAGCAATCCATAATTTTTTTTTGTATATGGTCTAGATTTTTTTTTTGTATTTTGAATTTTCCACAAATGATATATTTCAAATTTGCTATAATGAACTAATGTCTTTGATAGATTGTTTGCAAAAAAGGTTTTTCCTGAACCGTCAACACCTAATAACTCGATTGTAGTAACTTCTTGTTTAATTAAAGAATACAACCTCCAAAAAAACTGATTTTTTATGTTTATAATTAATTTAATTAAATTCTTAAAGTTCAATGAAAAATTAACTTTGTCAATTTTTTTCATTTTTTTGCTTTTAGAAAAATTGTAGAAAAAGGGATTTTTTTCTCTACCGTTAATAAAATCAAAGCTATAAACTTTGCATTTTTTATTAATAATATCATAACGTAGTCCAGTTCTATGATATCTCTTTGAAATAATAACTTTTTTATTTTTTAAATATTTTTCAAATTTAATTCTAATTGTTTTTTTTTTTATCAAGAATATCTAGGTCACCTTTTTCATATCTTCTATCTGATAAAATATATTTTTTATACTTTGATGCAAAATTGCTTAAATTCATATAAAGATACAATATTCAATAATAAATAAATTTTTAGATATAGTAAGAATATAATTTAAAAATGGATCTAAGAGGATATATCATAAAAAATAAATGATAAATTTGCTATTAATTGCAAACGATATAGAAAATGGTGCAATAAATAAAGATATTTTATACTCTAAAGAAATTTTACAAAAAAAATGTAATGTCTATATTATTCATGATGGCAATTTAGTAGACAATAAAAGAAATATATTCAGTGTAAAAAAATTTAATCTTATAAATAAGTTTTTTTATATTAAAAATTTTTGCAAATCTCATAAAATAAATGTTGTTCATATAAAAGGTTTAATTTCCCTATGGCACTTATATTATTTTTTTCTCATACATTTACTTAAAATAAATTATGTAATTTCTCTATTTTCACAATTAAATAGTTATAATTTAAATAATAAATTATTTTTTGAAAATCCTGATATAAAAAGAAAAAAAATAATAAAAAATAACTTTAAAGATTTTTTGTTAAGATTTTTTGGCCCTTTTTTTAAAAAAATATTTTTAATAATTTTTGGCAAATTTATTATATCAAAAGCCAAGTATGTAATTTGTTTTTCAAAATATGAGGAAAAAATTGCAAAAAAGTACACAAATAACACTATAATTATAAAAGAACCTTCTTTTATAAATAAAGTTAATTTCAAAAAAAAAAAGATTGGAATTTATAATAAAAAAATAATCAATGTAATATATTGGGGAAGAATAGATTTTTTATTAAAAGGAATAGATAGAATTCTAAATTTAGCATTATCTTTAAAAAAAAGTCAGTTTAGGAATAAAATAAAATTTTATATTGCAGGACCAGATTACAACAAAGGATTGAGTTCATTAATTAATAAAATTGATAAAGATAATCTTCAGGGACATGTAAAAATTTTAAAAAAAAAATATTGGAAAAATATAAATACATTTAAGAATGCAGATTACAATATATTACTTTCAAGATGGGATGGTTTCCCTAGGAGTTTAAGAGAAAGTTTATATTATAATGTTCCTTTAATAGTTTCAGATGAAACAAATTTTAGTGATATTATTAAAAAATATAAATGTGGTCTAATTATAAATAAATTTGATAATGATCATAAAAATAATCTATTTTTTAATGAAATTGTTAAAAACAAAAAAAACTTTAAAAAGTCGTGTTATCTAGCATCAAAAGAAATTCACCCTAAAAAAATTAGAAATACATTAATAGAACTTTATAAAAAAGTTATAAATTAATTTTTGGAAAATTTTTCTTAAAAATAAAAAAAGATATCCCCATACCAGATAAAATATACATTTGGGAAGATATACTTCCAACAGATAATGCTGACGTAGTAATTCCAGCAGATATAAAAACGAATAAATAAAATATTATAATTAAAATTAATAAATTTTTTATTTCATCATTTCTAGTAAATTTAAAATATTTATACGCATTGAACAAAATATTAAATATTTTAATATGAAGTATTAAAAATAACATTAATCCAACAAAACCTGTTCTAGCAAATACGGTTAAATATAAATTATGTGGTTCTCTTATCTCAATTCCTTGTGGAGTTTTAAAATCAACGAGTAATAATCCATAACCTTTTCCAAAAAAGAATAATTTTAATTCACTCGTCATTTCTTGTAATATTTTTTCTAAATAAAAAGTTCTCCAACTTACTGTTGAACTTGTAATTTGAAAAATTTCCTCGTCAGCAACGTATCCTGGAAATGACGATAAAATATGATTGATATAGAAACTTAATGGTTTTAGATTGATACCAATATAATTATAAAAATTTAAGTAAGTTAAAAGATATAAGAAAATAAATATTAAAATTATTAATGGATTAAAATATTTTTTTTCTTTATCAATAAAAAAAATAAAAAGTAAATTTACTATTACAAATAAATAAATATACCTCTTTGACATTATGGTTATGCTTAAAATCAAGAATAACCAAAAAAAAATTTTTTTAGAGTTATCATTTTTTAGAAAATATAAGCAATAAAAAGCTAAAAAAACAAACAAATATCCAATTGTTGAAAAATTAAATAAAAAATTTGTTTTAGATCCAGTAATTGAAACTATTTCAGGTGAGTATTCTCTTAAATTATCTCTAAATAACCATAAAATTAAATAAATAAAGCTGGCTTTAAATAAAAAATCAAAAAATTTTTTTAAATTATCTACTGAAATATAATTTTTTGATGCATAAGCAACTGTTGTTATTATAAATAAAGTATCAATTATATAATTGGCATCTCTAAGAGCAATAATCCCATTTTTTGAAATGCCAAAATATAAATGTACGAGATTATAAAAGAGATATAGAAATAAAATTAGTGAAATTTTAACCTCATTTAATAATTTAATTACATCATGAATTCTGGTCATTACAATTAAAAGAAATAAAAGAATATATGTCACTGGAACTATACTGATTGATAAGTTTTGAAAGCCCAGACCTAGAATAAAGTTACTGAAAATAAGTAGAAATATAATCAAACTATAAAATGTATAGTTTTTAACTAAAGGCATCTTAGTTTTTAAATATAAAAATAAAAATTAGAGTACTATTCATATATTGCACTGTATTTATAATCTTCACTCATAAAGTTATTCAGAATAACTTTATAAAATCTTTTTTTATTATAAAAGTTAATAATTTTTTTTGTAAAGAGGTTTGATATTTGCTCTATAGTCTTATTATGAATATTAATTAGACCAATCTCATTTTTTTTAATAATCGATAGTGGACCTGCCGCATTTGTGGTTATAACATTTATATTATTATTTAATGCCTCAAGTATAACATAACCGCCAGAATCTCGTAAAGTTGGAAAAATTAATAAATCATTTTCTCTTATTTTTTTAAGAAGATTATTTTGTTCAATTTGACCATAAATTTTCACATTGTTTGATATTTTGTTAGTCAAAATAAATCTACTTAAGTTATTTTTTAAATATCCATCACCAAAAATATTAAACGAAATTTTAAAATTATTTCTTTCAAAATTTAAAATAATTTTTTTAATTATTTCTATACCTTTCCAATCAATTAGCCTACCTACATAATAAATTTTTCTTTTTTGAGTGCTTTTTATTTTGAAAAATAATTTTTTATTAAATAAAGTAGGTACAATTAAACTTTTTTTTAAAAATCTGTTATTAATTAAATTATAAGTCTCTTTATTTGCCAGTAAAATTTTACTTGAATTAAAGAAACATTTATTTATTAGGAAAGAGTATTTTATTTGCGTATTTGATAATTTTCTTAAAAACTCAAATAATCTTGATCTAAATGAGAAGGTTTGAAGCAGTAATTTTGGAACTGCCTCTCCTCCAGCCAAAGGTCCATAAATAAATTTTTTATTAGTAAAACATAGAAAAGACGGTATTCTTATTGACCCCAAAGTAACATGGTGAATTAAGTCAATTTTAGATGAATTTATAAAATTCCTAAATTTGAAATATATGCCAACCTGCCATAAAAAAAAGTAGATATATGATTTTTTTTTTTTAAATTTTAATATTTTTAGTAATAGGTCAGGCAGGTCATAGAATAAAAAACTAACATTTTTAATTTTTTTTTTTTTTAATTCTTTATATATTTTTTTTTTATTTGACTTTCTTGTTATTACATAAATTTTGTTTCTTTTTCTTAGATGTAATTTTATCCAGCTCCATCCGATTTCATGTTCTGAACCTGTGTTAGGTTCACATGCGTAGGCAGAAATTAAAATTTTCATTTACAAACTTTTATAAAACTAAAAAAAATATAAATAACGATAATTACTTGCGTTATCATTAATCCATATATCAATCCATTGATATTAAACATACTAATTACTACATTTGAAAATAAAATACTTATTACCAGTGAAAGAAAATAAGAAAAAAAAATTGGTTTTGTATAACTTAAAGTTCTTAAACCATACATAGCTGGATATTGAAAAAAAGATATTAGAGCCGTTAATACAACTAAATTTAAAATATAATTATGGCCATTTAGCTCTTTTCCATAAAAAATTGTTAAAATAAAATCTGAAAAAATTATTGTCATCAAAAATATACAAAGGGAAACAAATCCACCAAGTTTAGTAAAATTTTCAAGATAATTTTTCATTTCGTTTTTTCCATTTTTTTTAAATATTTTAGTTGTCTGGATTGGTACATAATTATCAAATGATTGAAAAATTATAGTTAATATATTCGCAACATTGAAGCATGCTCTAAAAATTCCAAATATATAAGGTCCTAAATATAATGCTCCATTTATTTGCCAGAGATTAGAATAGATCCATTGTGTAATTGTGGTCAAGGTTAACCATTTAGAAATTAGCCAATTTTCGCTAGATACACTTATGATTTTATTAAATTTTGTATTTAATAAAATTTTGAATTGAAAACCATATATAAAACCCACTAAATTTGAAATTAATATTGCTAAAAATAAAGTTTCAAAAGTAAATTTTTCATTTTTAATCAAATAAAATAAATAAGTGTATAAACTTAAAAAGGTTAATATGCTCTGGTAAAACCCTTTTTTATATTGATTTTTACAGAAATATAATTTTTTTAAGAAGATTTGATTGTGTAACAAAAAAACTACTAATATAAGATAAAGTTCTATCTCTTGAAAATTATATATTGATGAAAAATTATTTAATATTTTTATTATTATCAAAATCGCAATTGAAGAAAAAATAGATAATAAAAAGTTAATTATAAAAACAGATGATAAATAAAAAATATTTTCTTTATTTGAATATTTGGGAAATATAGAAAACATAGGATTGATGATCAATGAAAGTTGTAGAGAATTTAAAAGTAATACAAATAACCAAATAAAACTAAATATTCCAAAAGTTTCAGTTCCTAAATATCTTAAAATAATAATTCCTAAAAAAAAATTTGCTCCACTAACTAAAATCTGATCAAGCAAAGCAATAAAATAATTTTTATTCCCCTCAAATTTTGCATAAATATTGTTTTGAAATTTCATTAAATACTGTTAAAGAAAATTAATCTTTTGAGCTAAGCTTTAATCTCCTTTATATTTAAATAGTGCATAAAAAGTCTTAAAAATTATGTAAATATCAAGCCAAATTGTCCAATTGTTTAAATACCATAAGTCATATTGCATTCTTTTTTTCATAATTTCAGGTTTGGGTGTTGCTCCTCTAAGTCCATTTACCTGTGCCCATCCCGTAAGTCCTGGGTTACACTTGTGTCTTTTTAAAAAACTATTAAACAATGATGAATAATGTATATCATGTTCAACCATATGGGGTCTGGGTCCTACTATAGACATATCTCCATTCAAAACATTAAAAAACTGTGGTAGTTCATCTATACTATATCTTCTTATAATTTTGCCAAATTTCAAAAGTCTTTTATCGTCAACCGTAACCTGTAATGTTCTATCAAATGATGTTTTTTTTAACGATCTTAATTTATAAATTTTAAATCTTCTACCATCCCAACCTGTTCGATTTTGAGTAAATAATATTGGTAAACCATCCTCTAAGTAAATGGCTAAAGTTGACATTATTAAAAAAGGAGAAGATATAATCAAAAAAATTATTGATAATATTTTATCAATCAAAATCTTTAAAAATAAATTAATACCATAAAATCTTGACTTTTCATAATATTCATAATCATATTTATTCGCTAAAAGTTGTTTTCCTTTAATATTTAATGTTTCATCTAATTTTACATTTAATGTGTCTACAGAAAATTTAAATATTTTTGATATGATACCTGATTTATTTTTACCTCCGTTAAGTATCCAAATTTGTCCTAAAGAATGATACTCAAGTATAGATCTTATATCTTCATTTTCATTAAATATTGGAAACTTTATTTCACTCTTTAAAATCTTTAAATTATATTCGGAAATATCTGTTATCATACAACATTTAAAAATTAAAATTTTTTCAAATTTTTCAGATAATACTTGTTTAATTTCCTTATAATTTCCTACAAGCATAATATTTTTTTGGATAACATTTTTGTCAATTAAATATTGATATAGAAAATTAAAAAATAATTTTAATAAACCTAAATTTAAAACAAAAAATACAATCAAATAAAATAATTCATTTTCTAAATTGAAATTTATATTTAGAATAAAAATAATTGAAAATGTAAAAATTAAAGATGCTATTAAATTTGAAATATCTTCTTTTAGAAACGAGATAAAGTTTTTTTTAAATTGATAATTATGTTTTAAAAAAAAAGAAATAACAAAATAAGTAATAGTAATAATTATTGAAAAAAAAAAATAATTTGAATTTTTAAAATAAGAAAAATTAATTAATTCATAGATTGAATTTTTTGATAATATAGAAAAAAAATATGAAGTTATAAATAATGTAATTGATTTAAAAAAATTTACAAATAAAATATAACCAGAATCATCGTTTTGAAAAACCTTTTCAAGCTTAAACATTTTCAGCTTTTTGTATAATACTCTGGAGAATAACTATAATAATAACTGTAGTAACTATCTTTTGAGGTATCTAAATCATTTATTACTATTCCATTAATTTTTGTACCAACATTTTGGATTTTTTTTATAGATGACATAAATGATGCAGTTCTAGTTTCTTCAGATCTTATAACAAATAAATTATAATCTGATGCTTGAGTTAAAATAAGTGTATCAGAAACTGGTTGGACCGGTGGTGAATCCACAATTACATAATCATATTCCATTTTTAAAACGTCTAAAAATTTTTTAATTTGTTCCTTATTAACTATATCTGACATATCAAATCTCTTTTCACCAGACGTGATGATATCTAAATCTGTTCCTGGCACCTTAAAAATAGCCTTATTTAACTGTGCATTTCCAGTTATTATCTCTCCCAAACCCAAGATTTCTCTATCAAATTGATAAAATCCATTTAGCACAGAGGGTCTTCTTATATCTGCCTCGATAAATAATACTTTATTAGATTTTTCCAGAGATAGAGCAAGGTTAAAAGCAAATGTTGTTTTTCCCTCCGAAGGATTAGATGAAGTAACTATGTAACTTTTGTTTTTCATGAATTTCGACTCTATAGTTGCTCTTGAAGACCTTATTGCTTCTGCAAAACTTGAGGCTCCATCTTCAACAAACATCTGGTATTTATGATATCCTCTTTCTAATTTTTCTACCCTAGGCAGTATTCCA
>MDTG01227176.1_pt1 | contig 11622 bp, 11 predicted proteins | sample 811421 | NCBI WGS metagenome assembly MDTG01 (sample SAMN05326645, study PRJNA326480) | marine metagenome | isolation source: seawater | place: Pacific Ocean: South East | collected 2011
GGTCATAAAAGTTGGTGGTGCTACTGAAGTAGAAGTTAAAGAAAGAAAAGATAGAGTGGAAGATGCACTTAATGCAACAAGAGCAGCAGTTGAGGAAGGTATTGTTACTGGTGGTGGCTGTGCGTTATTATATGCAGCTCAAGATCTAGATAAAGTTAAAGCTAAAGGTGAAGATCAAAAGGCTGGGGTTGATTTAGTAAGAAGAGCACTAGAAGCTCCGATAAGACAAATTACTAAAAATGCAGGAGTAGATGGTTCAGTGGTAGTTGGTAAGCTATTAGAACAGAACAAAAAAACTCACGGCTATGACGCACAAAATGAGGAATATTGTGATATGTTTGCTAAAGGTATTATTGACCCAGTAAAAGTAGTTAGAACTGCACTTCAAGATGCAGCGTCTATTTCTGGATTATTAGTAACCACTGAAGCTATGATAGCTGATAAGCCTGAAGAAAAAGATGCTGGTGCCCCTGCAATGCCTGGAGGAATGGGCGGAATGGGTGGCATGGGAGGAATGGGTGGAATGGGTATGTAATCCCAATCTCTCTTAAATAAAATTTAAAGGCCATCGGATGATGGCCTTTTTTTTAATGTAAAAAAATATGTCTAAACGATACAGCGGAAAATCATTTAAAGACTCAAATGCTAAAAAAAAACCAAAATTGAGCTTCAAAGAAAAAAGAAAATTTAAACGAGAAAAGCGAAAAAATATAAATTAGATCAAAATCACTAAATTTATTCAAGCATAACAAGAGTTTTTTTAAGTTTTCAAAAGGGATTAAATATGTATAAGAGCTCCAATTTATGAATAATACCATTCGAAACATCACCATTATTGCCCATGTTGATCATGGCAAAACAACTCTAATCGACAATTTAATGAAACAAAGTGGATCTTTTAGAGATAATGAAGTTGTAGATGAAAGATTAATGGACTCCGGGGAATTGGAGAAAGAAAGAGGAATAACAATATTAGCAAAACCTGCCTCCATTAATTGGAAAGGCTCAAGAATAAATATAATTGATACTCCTGGCCACAGAGATTTTGCTGCTGAAGTAGAAAGAGTCTTAAGTATGGCTGATGGCGCTTTACTATTAATAGACTCTGCTGAAGGTGTAATGCCCCAAACAAAATTTGTTTTGGCAAAAGCTTTAAAACAAGGTTTAAAGCCAATTGTAGTAATAAATAAACTTGATAAGGCAGACCAAAGAGCTAATGAAGTTCTAGATGAAACATTCGATTTATTTGTAAGTTTGGATGCTAATGAGGAGCAACTAGATTTCCCAGTTTTGTACGCAAGTGGAAGATCTGGTTGGGCTGATCTAGAAGTTGACGGTTCAAGAGAAAACCTTAACCCACTTTTAGATAAAATTATTGGACATGTGAAACCAGCAGAATTAGATAAATCAAAACCTTTTGCTATGCTTTCCACGTTACTTTATGCTGATAGTTTCTTGGGAAGAAGTTTAGTTGGCAGAATTTCTCAAGGTACTGCAAAAGCTAATCAAGCAATTAAAGCAATCAACTTAAAAGGTGAAAAAGTAGATGAAGGTAGACTGACTAAAATTTTTAGATACGAAGGGACAAAAAAAGTTCCAATCGAACTTGGTGAAGCTGGAGATATTGTGGTGGTTGCAGGTTTAGAAAAAGCTAATGTTGCAGATACTATTTGTGATCTTGAAGTTAATGAACCAATAGAGGCTACACCCATTGATCCTCCGACTATGTCAATTACTATAACCGTAAATACTTCACCTTTAGCTGGTACAGAGGGCAAAAAACTTACAAGTACACAAATAAGAGATAGATTAATTCAAGAGGCACAAAATAATGTTGGTATTACATTTACTGAAAATGAGGGAAATGACTCATTTGTAGTTAGTGGCCGAGGTGAATTAATGTTAGAAATTTTACTCACTCAGATGAGAAGAGAGGGTTTTGAAATGACTGTCAGTCCTCCAAAAGTTCTTTATAAAAAAGATGAAAATGGAAACAAACTTGAACCAATAGAAGAAATTACTATGGATCTAGATGAAGAACACTCATCAAAAATAATTGACTCAATGAACAGAAGAAAAGGTAAATTAATAGAATTAAAAGATACTGGTAAGAATAAAAAGAGACTTATATTTCATGCTCCAACAAGAGGTTTGATGGGATATACAAGTAGATTTTTAACACTTACAAAAGGAAACGGTGTAATTAATAGAATTTTTCATGAATATGGTCCATTTGAGGGAGAAATGGAAGGTAGAAGAAATGGTGCTTTAATTTCAATGGAGCAAGGAAAAGCAGTTGCTTTTGCAATATTTAACTTGCAGGCTAGAGGTGAAATGTTTGTAACTCATAATGATCCGGTTTATCCAGGTATGATTGTTGGCTTGTCTCCTAAACCAGGTGATATGATAATTAATGTTATGAAAGGTAAAAAATTAACTAATATGAGAACGCAAGGCACCGATGAAAATGTTGTATTAACACCAGTAAGAAAAATGTCGATTGCAGAGCAATTAAGTATGCTAAACACTGATGAAGCCTTAGAAATAACTCCAGATTCTTGCCGATTAAGAAAAGCTATTCTTGATCCTCATGAAAGAAAAAGAAGTGAGAAAGCTGGAGCAGCTGCTTAATCAAAAATTTGATCAACTAAATAGAGACCTAAAGCAACACATGGACCAATTCCAAAAGCAAATAACAAAGTTCCTACTCCAACAGTACCACCTAAATACCAACCAATAGTTACAACTGAAATCTCCAGAAAAGCTCTCACACCTGCTATTGGGAAGTTTGTTACTTTTTGCAGACCAATCATTAATCCGTCTCTTGGACCTGGACCTAAATTAGAAACTAAGTATATACCACCGCCAATACCAACTGTAATAACTGATATCACTGCTAAAATTAACTGGTTAATATAATCTGTTGGAGTTGGTACAAATTTAATACAAAGATCTATCATTAAAGCTATTATTAAAGCATTAAAGATTGTACCCATCCCTGGTTTTTGTCTTAAAGGAATCCATAAAATTAAAACTGCTATACTTATAAGTAGTGTGATTGTTCCAATACTTAAATTTACATTTAGAGAAATTCCTTGAGCTAAAACGCTCCATGGGGACGCACCCGTGAAGGATACAATTAATAAGCCCTCTCCTAACCCAAATAACATTAATCCAAAACATAAAAAAAAGAAAGTTGAAAACTTTGGTTTTAGATTATGCGGTTTATCAGATGTCCAACTTACTTTGGGTATATTCTTTATTTTTAAAAACATATTTCAATTTAGTTATTTCTATTGTTAATAAAGTTTAATATCATGAATTCAAAATGAAAAAATTTTTAATTCCTTCCATATTATTTTTATTCTTAAATTCAAGTGTTTTAGCGCACATGGACCATTATAAAAAGATAAATAAAATTGAAATGGAGATATTTAGAAACAATGAATTAATTGGCTATAATTATTATTTTTTTACAAGGAAAGACCAAGAAACTATTATTACAAATCAAATAAAATTTTCTGTAAAACTTTTAGGAGCTATTATTTTTGAAGTCGAAGGATATGGTGAAGAGAAATACCATAAGAACCAATTAATCTCATACAAATCAAAAACAATCCAAAATAAAAAAGAAAAATTTGTTAAACTATTATACGACAAGAAAAATAATCAATTTGATATAAAGGGTTCATCATATGATGGCAAAGCATCTACTGACAGTATAATTGGAAATTGGTGGAATCATAAAATTTTACAAGTGAATAGTCAAATAAGTCCAATTTCAGGAAGTATTAAAAATCAGATTGTCACTTTTATTGGTAAGGAAAAAATCAATCTTTATGGAAAAGTTTATGAAGTTGATCATTTTAAACTTAAATCAAAAAATATGAATTTAGCTAAAGATAAAAGATTAGATTTCGATATTTGGTACGATAAACAAAATTCCATGATCGTTAAAGTATCATACTCTAGAATCGGGAATTGGGAATATCGTTTAAAAAAATTTGAATAAACTAATTATTTACCTGCAACAACCATACCTGAAATCATCATGGTTGGGGAATTTATTGTATAATTGAATTCTAAATCGTTGGCTAACGTTAAATTTTGAAACATGTCTTTAAAATTTCCTGCTATAGTGATTTCATTTATAGGATATTGAAATTCACCATTTTCTACTAAAAATCCTGTTGCACCTACAGAATAATCTCCTGTTACAATATTGCTGCCATGGCCTATAGTTTCAGTAATATAAAGACATCTTTTGTTTAAATTTAACAAATCTTTGAAAGAACTAGTTCCATTTTCCAAATAAAGATTGCTTGTTCCTCCACACCTACCATTAGATTTAATATTTAATTTTTTTCCGTTATAAGTATCTATTAAATAATGTTTTAGTATTCCTTGATCAACTAACTTTAGTGTGTCAGTTTTTACTCCTTCAGAATCAAAGCTTCTTGAACCTAAGCCTTTAAGAATATCTGGTTTATCAAAAATATTTATTCCATTTGAAAATATTTTTTGATTTATTTTGTCTTTAAAAAATGAAGTGCCCCTTGAAATTGCTGAAGATGATATAGAGCTGGCAAAGGTAGATAGCAATCCTTTAGCGATTCTTTTATCAAAAATTATTGCAATTTTTTCACTGCCTATTTTTTTTGGACTCAATTTTCTAATAGTTTGTTCGGCAGCTATTTTTCCTAATTCTTCAGCCTCCTTGATATCTTTAAGGTAACATTTACTTGTATATTCATAGTCTCTCTCCATACTTTTTTCATCTTTAGCAACTGTCACACTTGATGCAGTAAATGATGATGTTTTGTATCCATTTAAAAAACCATCAGTATTCGCCAGAATAAAATTTGATTTATTTTCATTAAAACTAGATTCTGTATTAATAATCTTTTTATCGTTAGATGATGAATCTTCTAATTTTGTTAAATATTCAATTTTATCATCATTTTCCAAATGAGTATCGTCATACAGATCTAAATCCTTAACTTCTTTAGCAAGTAAATTTTTGTCTGGAAGTGAATTGAACTCGTCTTCAGGAGTATTTTTTGTAGTTTCAACACATTTTTCAATTAAAATATTTAAATTATCATTAAGTAAGTTTGATGAAGATATAGAAGATTTTTTTTTGCCTATATACGTTGTAATATCTATGCCCAAGTTATCTGATCTATTGGACTCATCTAATTTCTTATTTCTAAAATTAACAGTCTCGGAAATATTATTTACAACAAGTACACTTGTGTCTGTTGCTCCTAACTTTCTTGCAAAATCTAAACAATAGGTAGCTTTTTTTGATAAGTATTCCTGATCTTTAGTCATTTAAAGTTTTGTTCCTCCAACTGTCATTTTGTTAATTAAAATTGATGGTTGCGCTACTCCTACTGGAACTCCTTGACCAGCTTTTCCACAAGTTCCAATACCTGGGTCTAGCATCATATCATTTCCAACCATTGAAACTTCTTTTAAAATTGAAGGGCCATCACCAATAAGTGTGGCACCTTTAATAGGTGAGCCTATTTTTCCATTTATTATTTCATATGCTTCTGTACAATTAAATACAAATTTTCCAGAAGTAATATCAACTTGTCCCCCACCGAAACTAACTGCAAAAATTCCTTTATCGACTGATTTAATCATCTCATCTTGAGTTTGCTTTCCACTTAACATCATAGTATTTCTCATTCGTGGTAAAACAATATGCCTATAATTTTCTCTTCTGCCACTACCTGTTGATCTTGTTTTCATCAATCGAGCGTTTAATCTATCTTGCATGAAGTTTTTAAGGACACCATTCTCAATCAAAACCGTTTTCTCTGTAGGAGTTCCCTCATCATCTATTGTGAGACTTCCTCTTCTATTGTTTAAAGTTCCATCATCTACTATAGTGACGCCTTCGCTCGCAACTTTTTGACCCATTAAATTATGAAACGCAGAAGTTTTTTTTCTGTTAAAGTCCCCTTCTAAACCATGTCCAATAGCCTCATGAATTAAAATTGCAGGCCAACCAGGACCTAGTACAACTTTCATTTCTCCAGCAGGTGCTGGTTTACTTTCCAAATTTACCAAAGCAATTCTTAAAGCTTCATCACAAACATTTTTCCAATTACTATTTTTTAAATAGGAATCATAAGATTGTCTTCCACCAACACCATAAACACCTGTTTCTTTTCTTCCGTTTTTTTCAAGCATCACGGATACATTAAATCTTACTAATGGTCTAAAATCTGTTAATGTTTCTCCTCCAGATCTAATAATTTCTATTGATTTTTGTTCTCCACTAAAATTAGCAGTAACCTGCTTAACTTTATCATCTTTTGATCTTAAATAATCATTGACCTTGTTTAGAATTTCGATTTTTTCCTTAAGTAATTTTTGCTCAATAGGATTAATATTATCGTAATATTTTTTATTTGATTTTGGAATAGAATGATTATACGTGCCGTTGGCAGATTTAAGTGTTGACTTTAGACTATCTGAAGACTTTTTTAATGAGTTTTTAGATATATCATTTGAATGTGAATACGCAACTACATCGCCTGAAACTGCTCTAAATCCAAATCCTAAATCTGAGTTATAACTAGAATTCTTAATTTTATTATCATCTAACAAAATTGACTCTGACTTTGAATTCTCTAAAAATAATTCACCGTCATCACATTTTTTTAATGTATCCGATATTATATTTTCTGCTACATTTCTAGTCAAATCTGATTTTTCAAAGAAGTCACTCATAAAGATCAATACATAAGATGTTTAAAGCATTTTTCAACTAGAGTATTTCGCGCATGTACATTAGTTATACAACCTAGTAAATATTATCCTAATATGAAGGTATATTTTAACAATTCATGCAAAATTTGTAAGGCTGAAATAGATCTTTACAAAAAAGAGAAGATTAAAGAAATTGACTGGATTGATATTACAAATAATAATCAAGCCTCAAAAGAAACTTCTAAAAGTGATAAAGAACTTTTACGAAGACTTCACGTCATAGAAAATGAGAGAGTAATACAGGGTGCTGAAGCATTTCTTGTTTTGTGGAAAAAAATTCCAAAATATAAATTTCTATATAGATTTTTTAAATTACCAATAATTTTTAATATATTTTCATTAGTTTACGAAATTGTAGCCTTTTTTTTATACCAAAAAAATAAAAAACAATTAAAGAATTAATCTAAAAAATACAAAAAGAATTTACTTAATAATGACATTGAGGATATAAACATTATAAGAACTATTGAATACATCAATAAAACAATCTTATTTTTTTTCCTTCTTAATCTAACAAAATTTTTATCGTCTAAATCAGAAATATCCCTTTCTCCTACGACAGGATAGTCATAACTAAATCGCCAAGTGCTATCACCTAGTCTAGGATCTAAGTTATTAAAATATACTATCCATGCGATCACATATTTTAAAAGAAGATAAAGAATTATAAGAAATACAGATCCTAAAAACATATAAGATAATACATAATTAAAAAAAAAATTTAATTGTTATTTTGAGCTCTTTTTCTTGCAATGAGATGAGTTAAAGAGTCGACCATTGTATCTGAAGCTTTAAATATATCCACGCTTCTAAATTCATGAGAAAGATTCTTTTCTGGATTAGTTTTATCCTCAATAACTATACCTTCATCAGGAGAATTATTTTTAATATAAATTAGTATTAACCATTCCTCGTCTTCTGACTCATCCCACTTGATAAATATCTCCCCTGTCTCAAAACGTCTATCAATACATCTAAAAATTGACATGTTTCTTGTGATGTGTCTTTTGTTCAATTGAAAGACTAAACTACTTGCACTTCTATAAAAACTTTCAAGTGCGAATTCTATTTTTTGTCTTGCTAAAGTGTACTCTTTTTCTTTAAGCAATAAAGTTTCTCTATCTTCATTCCCTTGTAACTTAACACCAAGAGCTTCAACCCTCTCTTTTATTTTTTGATCTCTTATTATTCGATATTTTTCTTTAAGCTTATCAATCCTTTCTTGTAAGCCTGCATAATCTTCTCTTTTTTCTTTAAGAGAAATTTTTTCTAATTTTTCTAATTCTTTGACTTCTCGAATTCTAAATTTTTCTATTTGTTTATCTAGTCTAAGTTGTTTTAAAAATTGCTTCTGTTTTTCTGCTTGTTCAATTCTTAAAAGAGCTTGCTCTTTTCTTAAAAATAATTTTATATCTTTCGTTCTTTGTTTTTCTAACTTAGCCTCATCTTTAAGTGCTTGTTCTTTTAATTTTACTCTTAAATCCTCTTCTTCTTTCTTTTTTCTTTCAATAGCGATTTTTTCATTTCTTTCATTTTCAATTTTTTCTAATTTTAATCTTCTTTTTTCATCATCTTTAAGTATTTTGTATTTGGTAATGGTCTCAGAAATCTTATCAAAAAAATTTTGTAAATGTTTCTCTAAGCTAAAATTTATTTTAAAGTTAATTTGAGGTTTAAGTGAGAGCTGTAATTTAACTATTTTAAATATTAAACTGTCATTTTGTTGTCTATAAATCTTGGTCTTTTTACCCCTTTTTTTTAGATTTAGTGTCTTATTTTTTCTGTATTTTATGATTTTTTTTTTTGATTTTTTTTTCTTTTTTTTAAAAATCTTATTTTTAGCTTTAAAATATTTAACTTTTATTTTTTTTCTTTTTTTTTTTGAAGTATTTTTTTGTTTTTTTTTCATTTTCTAAAGAAATTAAATTGTATCAATTATTTATTGATAAATATAGTCTCTAGTAACTGGTGTTGATGTATAATTTTTAGTAAGTTGAAATTGATATACAACTTGGTCTCCCCATTTAAAAGCCATCTCACATCCCGTAAGATAGAACTCCCACATTCTGAAAAATTTATCATCAAACATCTTAATTATTTTTTGTTTATTTTTAATACAATTTTCCTTCCAATGTCTTAGTGTATGAGAATAATGAAGTCTTAAAACTTCAATATCAGTAACTATTAATCCCGCTTTTTCAATTGGAGTTGTTACTTCACTCAAACTTGGAGTGTAGCCACCAGGAAAAATATATTTCGTTATCCAAGGATGAGGGTCTCTTGGGGGTTCTACTGATCCAATAGTGTGAATTAACGAAACACCATCATTTTTTAATAATTTTTCAATCTGTTTAAAAAACTTTTTATAAAACTTCCTTCCTACATGTTCAAACATTCCAACACTTACTATTCTATCAAATTTTTCATTAAGTTCTCTGTAGTCCATCAGTTTAAACTTCACTTGATTTTCTAGATTCATTTTTTTTGCTTTCTTTTTACAATAATTAAACTGATTTTCTGACAATGTAATTCCTGTAACTTCACAACTAGCACTTTTAGCAATATCAATTGCTAGTGAACCCCAGCCACAACCTATATCCAAAACTTTCTGATTTTCCTTTATATTCAGTTTTTTTATGATGTGTTGAATCTTATTATTTTGTGCTGTTTCCAAACTATCATTTTCATTTTTGAAATATGCGCATGAATATTGTTTTTTAGTATCTAAAAATAGATCATACAAATCGTCAGAAATATCATAATGGTGAGAAACATTCATTTTGGATTTTTTAATAAAGTTAAAATTTGTAAGGTATCTGTAAGAACCTCTTAGTCGGTTTATCAAAAAACTGAAAAAATTTAAATTCCCTCTTCCAAAATTCATTAAAGCTAAGTCTAAAAATTCTGTGAGAGTTCCATTTTCTATCAATAAATCACCATTAGTATAGGCTTCTCCAAAATATAAATCTGGGTGAAGTAGTAGTTTATAATGAAGATTTTTATTTAAGATTCTTAATTTAATAGGATCATTCCCAGGTTTTCCAATTATATAATCTCTAGAATTTGCATCTGTTAAAATGAACCCACCTTTACGAAAAACACTATTTAAAAAACGAGCAAGTTGCATGTTAAGCCGCCATAGTAGAATTATTATTAAATTTTAATTTTTTTAGATTGTCAATTAAATCTTTTTTTTCATTTTCGTTTAAAAGACTTAAAGGGGGTAAAATATTTTTATATATCTCATTGTCTTGCGAACAAAAAGTATGTAAACTTGAAATTAAATTATATTTATCAAAAACACTTCTCACTTGGCAAAGTTTTTGATTCATTTTTGGTTCTTTTCTTGAGTGAAAATCATCATAAACTTGTCTAGACATTCTCGCAGTAACGTTGCATGTTGCAGTAATTATACCAGAGCATCCTAATTCTAGACCTCTTAACAATTTAAGTTCAGAGCCAGGGAATATTGAAAAATTTTTTATTTTCAAATTTTCAAATAAATTATACGAGCTATCTTTAACTCCTACTATTTGATCTGGAAATTTTTTTACAAGTTCACTTACGCATTCTATACTAAATTTATAACCACTCAATTTTTCGAAGTTGTATAAAATAATTTTACATTCGGGAACTGATTCTACTATTTTTGTGTAAAACTCAATAACTTCAGCATCACCATATTTATAGTAGGCTGGTGGCATTATTAAAAATTTTTCAAAACTTAATGATTTCGCAATTTTAACGAAGTTAATTGTTTCACCTAAAGAATTTAATCCTGTGCCAATTAAATGTTTGTCCCTATACCTGCTACTTGAAAGTTTATTTAGTAATTTTATTTTTTCAGAAACGGGTATCAATTGAGCCTGGCCAGTGCTGCCAAATATTGCAGTACCATGACATCCTTGATCTATTAATTTTTCAGCATGATTTATTGTTTTTTCGATATTCAAGCTCAAATCAGAATTAAGAATTGACATTGAGGCTGCGAAAATTCCACTTAATTTTGTCATAATAAAAATTTATAAGAAATATATAATTAGTAAAGTTTATAAGTAATTTATGAAGATATTAGCAGTTCAAAATAGAATGGGAATTGGCGATACGGTAATTTTTTTACCTTTTATAAAGGCAATATCTGAAAAATTTAATTCGCCTGTAAGTTTACTTGTAAAAAAAAATTCAAAAGCTGACCAATATTTATACCAAACCGATTATATAGATAAAATAATTTTTTTAGATAAAGAGGATGAAAATAATTTAAGAAAAAATGTCCTTTTTAGAAATTTAGATTTAATTAAAAATATTAAAGGATATAACTTTGACAAAATTATAATTTTCAATTCTTCGTTTAGATTTAATTTAATAGCAAAACTTTCAGGAATTAATGAAATTTATCAATATCCGCTATTCAAAAAAAAGAAGCAACATATCACGAATGTTCCAAGAAATTTTTTAAAAAAAAAAATTAGATCTAGAAGTTAACCAGGATCCTTGCATTCAAAAAAATAGTGATTTAATTTTGAGCACTATTGAAAAATTCCACATCAAAAAAAATGAGACAAATATTCTTTTAGGAATTGGAGGCTCAGGACCTACAAAAAGAATACCATCAAGAATATTCTTAGATGTAATTGAAATGATATCAAAAAATAGAAAATGTAAATTTTTTCTCGCTACTGGTAAAAATATTGAGGAACAAAATATATTAAGTGATATTATAAATTCTAAATTTAAAAATCTCTGTGTGGCTTTAGATAATTTGTCAATTAGAGAAATTTTGCCAATTATAAAAAATTGTAAAATATCAATTTGCAATGACTCGAGTTTTAGTCA
>MDTG01168569.1_pt1 | contig 11621 bp, 13 predicted proteins | sample 811421 | NCBI WGS metagenome assembly MDTG01 (sample SAMN05326645, study PRJNA326480) | marine metagenome | isolation source: seawater | place: Pacific Ocean: South East | collected 2011
AGAGGAATGATGGTAAGCTTTGGAAATGCTTCAGGTCCATTGGATCCAGTTAATGTTCCAAAAGATATTCAACCAAAAGGCCTTTATCTAACACGACCATCTATTGGTCAGTATTTTACCAACAGAAAAGAGCTTCAGGATGGTGCTGATGCAATATTTGAAAAAGTAAAATTTGGAAAAATTAAAATTAAAATTTCAAGAGAATACAGTTTAATAGATGCAAAAAAAGCACACGAAGATTTAGAAGCGAGGAAACTAACGGGTCCAGCTATATTAATTCCTTAATGGAAAATAAAATTATTTCTCCTTGTATTAGTATCTGCAGAACTGATCCTGTTTCAGGGTATTGCTATGGGTGTGCAAGAACTAATGATGAAAAAAGAATATGGAAAGATGAAAATACAAAAAATGAATGGAAAATAGAAAATTTAAAGACTATTCAAAATAGAATGCAGGGATGGCAATTAAAAACTTTTGAAGAGTCTTATAATCACAAAAAAAATAAGGGCATTTCCTTATTTAAGAAAAATTTATTAGAGAAGAAGTAAGATTATAAATCATTTTTCATCGAGTCCATATCACTCAAATGATATTTGAGAGCCTGATTAGAAAGTCTTATTTCTTGTAAGAATAAAAAAATCGAAATAATCATGCAAATACAACATGATGCAAAGATTAATCTTGCGGCTTGTATACTGTCAAGATAAAGCAATAAAACTGTTGTCATATTAAATAAAAAACCAAAAGCAGCAAAACCCATAGTATACTTTAGAAGGTTGGTTCTATTATTAAGTACATGTAATTGATTTTCGAGTTGAGGTGGAGCTTTTTTATCGAAAGTTAATTGGTCGTGTAATTTTCTGATTAACCCACTTAATGTATGAAATCTATTGCTATACATTGTCATCATTAAAGGAATAGCTGGAAACATCAAAGCGGCTACTGTGTAATCTATATCCATATCGAATCGAATTGATTATGAAGTTAGTGTTTGATATTTACAAGTAATATTTCATGCATCAATTAAAAATATTTATAGATTTAACTCGATTAAATAAACCTATAGGATTTATGCTCTTATTTTGGCCTTGTTCATGGGGGCTGGCTTATGCTCACTCCGAAAAACAAAGTTTAAGTTTATTTTTTTATTACCTTTTTTTGTTTTTTATAGGCTCAGTTTTAATGAGAAGTGCAGGATGCATTTTTAACGATATTGTCGATAGAGACTTTGATAAAAAAGTAAGTAGAACAAAAAGTCGTCCTATTGCTGCTGGAATTATTAGCGTTAGACATTCCCTCATTTATGTTTTGATACTTTGTGCAATTGCCTTGTTGGTTTTAATACAATTTAATCCATTAACAATAACTCTAGGAATGAGTTCAATGTTGCTGGCTTTTTCCTATCCTTTTATGAAAAGAATTACTTATTGGCCTCAATTATTTTTAGGTATTACTTTTAACTGGGGAATAATAATGGCATGGGCAGCAATAAATAATAACATTAATAATGATATCTTAATTCTATATTTGTCAGCCATATTTTGGACATTGGGTTATGACACGATTTATGGAGCTCAAGATATGTCTGATGATGAAATAATAGGATTAAAATCCACTTCAATAAAATTTAAAGAAAATATAAAGAAGTTTGTATTTATTTCTTATTTATTGACTATAATTTTTATGACCTTCCTCTTTAAAGATGTTGTTGGATTTAATCTTTTTTCAGCGCTTTTTTTAATATTTATTTTCATTTTGATACATCAAGTTAGAAAGTTTAAAGAAAATGATCCTAAAATTTGCCTTAAACTATTTAAGATGAATAATTTTGCAGGTTTAATAATGTTTTTAACAATTTTTTCTGAAAGTTTATAATGGAATTTAAAGAATTAAAATTTCTTCTTAAAAAATTATTTAGAGAATACGTTAAAAAGCATATAAAAAGGATTTTGATAGCACTAGTGCTCTCTATTTTGGTTGCTGGAAGTACTTCTGGTATAGCTTGGCTGTTGGACCCAGCGGTAAAAAAAATATTTATAGATAAAGATCAAGTGTTTGCTCTGACAATTCCTTTGCTTATTGTGGTTGCTTTTTCCAGTAAAGGATTTTCTCTTTATTTTGCTAGAATAAATATTATTAGAGTTGGAGAAGAAGTTGCAGGAGCTCTTCAAAAAAAGATTGCAAACAATATTTTATTTTCTGATATTCAAACTTTAGATAGTAGGCATTCAGGAAAGTATATTTCAAATGTAATGTATGACTCTCATCAGGTTCAAACATTGGTAAGTACTGGAGTATTAAATATAATGAAAGATACATTTTCAGTTATAGCTTTAGTATCATTAATGTTTTATCAAAATTGGAAGCTTGCTTTATTTGCAATAATAATGATGCCTCTTGCAGGAGGTCTTGCAAAATCTTTAGGGAAAAGAATTGGAAAAGCAACTTCTAAAGCAGGCGAGTCATCTGGAATTTTAGCTTCTTTTTTATCAGAAATTTTCAAAGGATCAAAAATGATAAGGATTTATCAAAAAGAAAGTTTTGAGAGTGATAAGGCTAATCAATTTATCAATGACCTTGTCGAGAAAAATATTAAAATTGGCAGCATCATGATAAGAGCAACTCCAATTATGGAAACTCTAACGGGATTTATGATAGCCGGTTTTATAATTTTTTCCGGTAAGCTTATTGCTACGGGTGAAATAGGTGTGAATAATTTCTTTTCTTTTTTAGCAGCTATGATGTTAGCTTACCAACCTATTAGATCATTAGCCACAATAAACATGGCAGTTTATCAAGGTGCTGCCGCTTTTAAACGTATAAACGACATAATTGAAAAAGAGATACATGTAAAAGAAATTTCTAACAGTCCAAAACTTAAAATTACTAACTCAGAGATAAAATTTAACAAAGTCAATTTTAAATATGAGACTACAACAGAAAGGGCAATTAAAGATATTAGCTTTAAAATTGAAGGTAACTCAATGGTAGCGTTTGTTGGACACAGTGGAGCAGGTAAAAGTACAATTATTAGTCTCTTGCCGAGATTTTATGATCCACAAAAAGGATCTATTGAAATTGATGGGCAAAACATAAGCAAAGTTTCACTTATGTCATTGCGAAAGAATTTATCGTTAGTTAGCCAGGATATAATTCTTTTTGATGACACAATAAAAAATAATATCACTTATGCCAATAACAATGCTAGTGAACAAGAAATAATTAGTGCATGTAAATTTGCTGCTGCAGACGAATTTATAAAAAAACTACCATCCGGTTATGAGACATTAATAGGCGAAAACGGCATAAGACTATCTGGAGGTCAAAAACAGAGGATTTCAATTGCCAGAGCTATTTTAAAAGAGTCACCAATTATTTTGCTTGATGAAGCTACTTCCTCTCTAGATGCTGAGTCCGAGGAAATAGTACAAAATGCAATAACAAATCTTACTAATAATAAGACAACGTTGGTTATTGCCCACAGACTGTCTACAATACATAATGCCGATAAAATTTTCGTCTTAAAAGATGGAGAAATTATAAATTCTGGAAAACATAGTTTTTTAATTGAAAACTGTGAAGAATATAAATCACTATATAAAAAACAATTAAAATAATATGGTTCTATTATACAGGATCTTAACCCGAGTAACCTATCCACTCTTGTTTATTTTAATTTTTTTTAGAATAATTCTTAAAAAAGAGGACTCGGTAAGATACAAGGAAAAGATATTTTCATCTTCTTTTGATATTAAAAAAAATAATAAGAAGAAACTTATTTGGTTTCATGCAGCTAGCGTTGGAGAATTAAAAAGCATAGTGCCAATAATTCAGAAGTTAGATTTAACTCTAAAAAATTTTGAATTTTTAGTAACTACTAACACATTAAGTTCGAGTAAAATAGCTAAGCTAGAATTTAAAAATTTTTCAAATGTTCTGCATAGATTTTTTCCTTACGATGTGGATTTCTTGATTAATAAATTTCTTAAACTTTGGCAGCCAAATTATATTTTTCTAGTAGACTCAGAAATTTGGCCAAATTTAATTTTGAAATCAAAATCTTTTGGGATACCAATTGCAATAATTAATGCTAGAATAACCTCTAAATCTTTTAAAAGATGGATGTTGTTTCCAAAAACAGCTTCAAAAATATTCAGCTCTTTTGACCTATGTCTAACTGCCAACCAAGAAACAAAAGATTTTTTAAAAAAATTAAATGTTAGAAATGTTTATTCAAATGGAAATATAAAACTTATCAATCAAATTAATGAAAGTGAAATTAGTAATAATAATGAAAAATTCTTGTTAAATAACAATTTTTGGATTGGTGCAAGCACACATTCAGGTGAGGAAGAATTATGTTTAAAAACTCATTTATTGTTAAAAGAAAATAAGAAAAATTTGTTTACGATTATTGCACCAAGGCACATACAAAGGTCTCAAGAGATTAAGTCATTGTGTGATAAGTATAAATTAAATGCACAGATACTAAATGATGGAGAGATCATCAATCCAAATAATGAAATAATTATTTTAAATTCTTTTGGAGTTTTACAAACTTATTTTAAATATGCAAAAAGTGTATTTATCGGTAAATCTACAATTAAAAAATTAGAGAATGATGGTGGACAAAACCCTTTGGAAGCAGCTAAATTAAGATGTAAAATTTATCATGGACCTTACGTTTATAATTTTAATGATATTTATGAAATTTTAAAAAATAACAATATATCTTTTGAAATTAATGATTATAACGAATTAAGTAAATATTTAAAAAAAGATTTTGAACTACAAAATAAAAATAATAATGAAATCTCAGAAATTATTAAAGAACTAGGGAATCAAACTTTGGTTGATACTCTTAAAAATATTAATACGTTTATGTTTAATGAATCTAATTAAGCCAAATTTTTGGAGTTCAAAAAAAGGTATTTTACCTTATTTTTTATTACCCCTTAGTTTTATTGTTTTAATCTATAATTTTTTAAAAAAAAAATTTACTTTCACAAAAAAATTTAAAATCCCAATTATTTGCGTAGGTAATATTTATGTCGGCGGAACAGGAAAAACACCTACTTCAATACTTATTGCACAAGAAATGTATAAAAGTGGAAAAAATCCAGTTATTTTAAAAAAGTTTTATGGAAACCAACTAGATGAGCAAAATTTGATAAGGAAAAATTTTGATAATTTTATTTGCGAAAGCAATAGAAGCAAAGGAATTGAAAAAGCAGAAAATAGTGAATTCGACTCAGTAATTTTAGATGATGGTTTTCAAGATTATAAATTGAAAAAAGACTTAAGTATAATATGTTTCAACAGTGGTCAACTAATTGGAAATGGTTTTGTAATACCAGCTGGACCGCTTAGAGAAACAATAAGTTCTCTTAAGGATGCTCATATTGTTTTAATAAATGGAGATAAAAATCATGATTTTGAAGATCGAATTCTTAATTACAATAAAAATTTAAAAATTTTTTACTCTTATTATAAACCTTTAAATTTAGCAGATTTTAGAAATAAAAAATTGCTTGCTATTGCAGGAATAGGAAATCCAGAAAATTTTTTTGAATTAATGAAAAAAAACAATCTCGAAGTTCAAAAAAAATTAATTTTCCCTGATCATTATAAATTTTCACATGGTGAGATGAAAGAAATTATTGACAAAGCAAAAAAAGAAAATTTACATATAATTATGACTGAAAAAGATTTTTTTAAGGTTAATAAATTCAAAATAGCTAATATAAATTACTTAAAGGTATCTTTAGAAATTTTGAAAAAGGACGAATTTTTACAAATAATAAACAAAGTTTATGTTTAAAATTATCAATTATTTTTTCCAATCTTTAATAGTTTATTCATTTTTTTTTATTGTACTAATTTTAAGAGTAAAGATTAGTAGGAAGATATTTGCGAATTTATTTTCTTTTTTTGGTCCCATTTTTAAATCTAAAAAGATAATAAATAGTAATCTCCAAATTTTTTCTAAAAATATTTCGAGTAAGGAATGTAAAAGGATAATAGAAAACATGTGGAAAAATTACGGGATGACTTTTGTTGAATATATGTTTTTATACCGTTTTCAAAAACAAAATTCTCATATTTCAATAAAAGGTTTAAATAATTTGTCTTCGGCAAGTGAAGGTCTTCCAGTAATTTTTGTCTCTGGTCATTTTGCTAACTTTGAACTGATGTCTATGGAAATTACAAAAAAAGGAATAAAGCTAGCAACAATTTACAGACCATTAAACAATATTTTTCTGAATCCTTTAATGGAATATTTAAGAAAAAAATATATTTGTAAGAATCAAATTCAAAAAGGGATCAATGGTGTAAGAGAAACTATTAAATACATTAATAAAAATTACAGTATTGCTTTAATGATAGACCAAAGATTAGGAGAAGGTGAAAAAATAGATTTATTTAATAAGCCAGCAATGACTACTACACTTCCAGCGCAACTTTCAAAAAAATATAACTTAAATATTGTTCCTGTCTATATTGAAAGAGTTGGTAACGATAAGTTTAACCTTGAATTTCAAAAGATAATTAAACCCGGTGATTATAAAAGTAAAATTGCTATGACAAAAAAATTAAATAAGGTTCTTGAGGAAATGATATCGAGAAATCCCAATCAATGGATTTGGTCACATAATCGTTGGAAATAAATTTATTTTTTTAAAAGTTTAAATTTTTTGTCAACCTCAATGGGTGAGAAATAAGCCTCCTGTAATTCGACATTCCAATAACTTAAACTTTGAAGAGGTATTTCTTTACCGGAAATTGCACATACTACATAATCACCCTCTTCTATAATATCAAAATAGTTGTGTTTAAAAATAAGTTTAGCTTTTTTTTTACCCATCATTAAATTATACAATATAATTATTGTCATGAACATTGGATTGATCGGAAGCGGTGGAAGAGAACATGCTATTTGTAAAAAAATCTGCGAATCTAAATTGATTAATAAGGTTTATTGTTTTCCAGGTAATGCTGGAACTTCTAAAATAGCGATAAATATAGCCGTAGATATCCTTGATTTTAAAAAAATTTTAAAATTAATAAAAGCATACAAAATTAATCTTGTTCTAATTGGCCCTGAAGAGCCATTAGTAAAAGGTTTAGTAAACTATTTGAAAAGACATAAAATTAAGGTTTTCGGACCAAATAAGTATGCTTCACAATTAGAAGGGTCTAAAGCATTTATGAAAAAAATATGTAAGGACAATAATATTCCGACTGCAAAATTTAAAATTTGTAAAAAATTAAAGCAAGTTAATAATTTTATCAAAAATTGTAGCCTGCCAATTGTTGTTAAAGCTGATGGTTTAGCAGCAGGAAAAGGAGTGACTATATGTAAAACTAAAAAACAAGTTGTTAAAATTTCAAATGAAATTTTTAACGGAAAATTTAAGTCTTCAAAGAAATTAGTTTTAGAAGAGTTTTTAGAGGGAGAAGAAGCTAGTTATTTTATGATTGTAGATAAAAATAGTTTTAAATTTTTTGGGACCGCACAAGATCATAAACGTGTCTATGAAAATGACAGAGGACCTAATACGGGAGGTATGGGTGCTTACTCTCCAGCTCCAATAATTACTAGTCAATTAGAAAAAAAAATTATTTCGAAGATAGTAAAACCGACTATATTGGCTCTTAAGAAAAAGAAAAATTACTATGCTGGTTTTTTATATGTTGGTTTAATGATAAAAGATAATGAGCCTTACCTTATTGAATACAATATTAGAATGGGTGACCCAGAATGTCAGGTAATTTTACCTAGACTAAAAACTGATTTGGTAAAAATTTTATACAGTGCTACTTTAAATAAACTTAAGAACCTTGAGATAAAGTGGAAAAAAGAAAAAAGTATGACAATAGTTTTATGTTCCAAAGGTTATCCCGGAAAATATAAAAAAAATTTTAACATTAGAAATATTAATAATCTAAAGCTAAGAAAAAGAGATTTTATATACCACGCAGGCACAATATTAAAAGGTAAAGAAATATTATCTAATGGTGGTAGGGTTCTTAATATAACTTCACTAGGATCAAATTTTTTGAATATAAGGAAAAGAATAATTTCGATTATTGAAAAATTAAATTGGAAAAAAGGTTTTTATAGAAAAGATATTGGGTTCAAAATAATAAATAGCAATGCGAATAATTAGCGGATCTCTAAAAGGTAAAACAATTAATTTTGTTAAAAACTTAAAAACAAGACCTTTAAAAGACTCTGTAAAGGAAAACTTATTTAATATTTTAAAACATTCAAACTTTATTAATATAAAAATTGAAAAATCCTACGTTTTAGATCTTTATTCTGGAGTTGGCTCTTTTGGAATTGAATGTATATCAAGAGGAGCAAACAAAGTTTTTTTTATAGAAAAAGATAGGTCAGCAGCAAAAATATTAAAAGAAAATTTAAATAGATTATCTATCTTGGAAAAAACAAAACTTTTTAATTGTGATGTTAGCGAATTTTTAAAAGAAAATATAAAAAAAAAATTTCATATTTTTTTTTTTGATCCACCTTTCATTGATAAGGAATTTTTATATAATTTAAACTCTATCAAAAAAAACAAATTATTTGAAAAAGACCATATAATTATAATACATAGAGAAAAAAGATCTAAGGACAATCTCGATAAATTTGTAAAAGTTATCGATATTAAATTTTATGGTAGATCAAAAATAATTTTTGGAACTTTCAAGTTAAAAAATTTTTCGTAAAAATTTTTACTTGCTCTACAGCTGGTTGATTAAATGGATTAATTGATAATAATTTTCCTATTAATACTGTTTCTAGAATGAAGTAAGCAAATAGTTCACCCAGAACCTCTTCCTCATCTTTCCTTATTTTTAACTCTCTAAAAGGAATATTATTTTTTTTAAATGATTGAATTAAAGCATTTTTTTGAGCATCTTTAATTTTACTTAGTGATTTATTTTTGAAAATATCGGTAGAATTATTTTTCAATTTTACAGGCTTAATTATTTCTTTATTCTTTTCTTCAAGGCTAAAAATATAAAATATCTTATCTTTAGGTCCATCTATATATAGTTGTAATAAGCTATGGTGATCTTTTGGAACATTTGAGATGATCGGCATGAAGCCTTTGTTTTTTTTTCCTAAACTTTCAGCAATTAATTGTTGGCACCAAAATAAAAATTTTTCCAATTTGGGTGAATAATTTAAAAAAATTAAATTATTGAGTTGTTTAGATCTTAATATGCTTGCTAAATTTGTGGCACTATCTTTAAGAAAACTTTGTGGTTTACCTTTTAAAAACTTTGAAATTTTAGATCTGAGCTTGTTTGTATTTATGCCCATTAAGAAAGCTGGTACTATGCCTACTTCTGATAAAACAGAATACCTTCCCCCAATAAAACTTTTATGCTCTATATGAAAAAGATTTAATTTTTTACATATAGAAAAAAGAGTATTTTTTCTTTCAGATATAATTATTACATTTTTAGCATTTTTTTTAAAAATATTTAATGAGAATGAATTTGATAAAGTTTCTAATGTAGTTCCGGATTTAGAAATTATGATAAATAAAGTATTTTTAAAATTTACATTTTTTTTAAAATCATAAATTTTTTGCTCATCAATATCATCAAAAAAATAAATCTTTTTATTAACTTTTTTATTTAGAAAATTATGAATTGCCTCTATACCCAAAATAGACCCTCCCATACCGATAATCGCTATTGTTTTAAATTTTTTGAAATTACTTAAGCCAGAAAAATTGAAGCTAAATTTGAAATTATTATTTAATACATTAAGAGTTTTTTTTGATTTAATTTCATTTTGAATTTCCAAAAAACATTCTTTATAGCTTTTTGAATTTTTTTTGATTTGACTCTTGCCTAAAATTTTTTGATTAATAAAATTTTTAAATGAATAATTTTTTTGAATCACTTGCGAATATTTTTTAAGATTGAATTTTCAATTGAAGATGACGTAGTATCAGATGAGGTCTTTTCTTCGGTTTTTTTTAAAATATCTTTAAATTTATTTTCTTCTTTTTTTCTACTTTCAATAGATGAATTTGGCTCTGGCACAGAATCATAATCTGGGGGTAAAATTAGAGGATCCCTTTTTTTTACGAGAAATTCATCTGTTGAATTTGTCTTTTCGTTTCTTAAAACTTTTCCAGCCTCCTTAAATCCGCTGCAGGAAGTAAGTAATATTAAAAATAAAATTAAAAGTTTGATATTTTTCATTTTAATCTTTTATTAAAAAACTCCTTATTAAATAAATTATAATTCCTAATGTGATAAATATATCCGCAACATTAAAAGTAAACCAGTGAAAGTTTTCATAATGAAGATCGACAAAATCTGGTACTGCTTGATATACAAATCTATCATAAAAATTGCCTAAAGCTCCTCCTATTATAATAGAATAAATAAATTTATCTAATTTTTCAGAAATAATGAAAAAATATAACAAGAATATTATAACTAATCCAATTATTAGTGTTACTAAATTATATAGTAATGATGAATTAGTACTTAGAAGACCAAAACCAATACCAATATTCCAAATTAAATCTAAATTTATATAATTGTTAACGTAATAAGTAGTGTCACTAAAATTATTAATTATTTTTAATTTTGAAAATCTATCAAGTAAAAAAATAATTGTAATAAATAAGAGATAAAATATATTTTCTTTTATAAATAAATCTTTTGTTTTTTTTTTTAATTTAATCAAAAAATTCATTCTAAATTAAATTAGAGCATCTCTTGCAATTTTGTTCTAAAATTTTCCAACATCTAGGGCACTTATTTCCTTTGGCTCTGCTAACTTCAATTTTAATTTCCTCATTTTTTGACAATATTTTTTCTGCTTTAGATGTTATTAAATACTCTGCCAAGTCTAAATTATTTAACAATTCGAATTTTTTCTTATCGACTGTTAATTTTACATCAGCTTCTAAGCTTGATCCAATTTCTTTTGAAGATCTTTTTTCCTCAATAGCGATATTTGCCTCTTGCTTAATTTTAAATAACTGATCCCATTTGTCGTTAAGCTCTGTGTTCTTCCAGCTTTCTGGAACTTCTACAAAAGGGTGTTCATGAATATTTTTGTCCTCCTTGCTTACTAAACTAAATATTTCATCTGTAGTAAAAACTAAGATTGGTGCAAACCATTTAAGTAAACTTTCTAAAATAATATTTAAAATTATTACACAATTTTTTCTTTTTTTTGAATTTAAATTATCGCAGTAAAGAACGTCTTTTCTTATATCAAAATAAAAAGAAGAAAGATCCAGAGTACAAAAATTAAGTAATTCTTTATATAATTTATGAAAGTTGTAATTTTTTAAATTATTTTCTACTGACTTGCTTAGGTAATATATTTTATGCAAAATAAATTGCTCTAATTCATCAAATTCTTTTAAATTTAACTTTTTAAAATCCTGTGGCTCAAAATTATCCTTTAAGTTTCCTAGCATAAACCTAAATGTATTTCTAATTTTTCTATAAGACTCTGCGTGTTGCTCAACTATTAAATTATCAATTCTAAGGTCTTCTTCATAGTTTGATGATGCTACCCAAATTCTTAATATATCAGCTCCATACTTTTTAAGAATGTCCTCAGGAGCAAT